>Ga0163217_1118422_pt1 | contig 10593 bp, 10 predicted proteins | sample SynspAceP_FD_185933 | JGI IMG/M metagenome (GOLD analysis project Ga0163217, IMG submission 185933) | Saline lake microbial communities from Ace Lake in Antarctica - Synechococcus sp. Ace-P (PacBio error correction) | ecosystem: Environmental > Aquatic > Non-marine Saline and Alkaline > Saline ... | reverse complement strand
CGATGTTTTATATGTTACATTGCTCAATGGCTTGAAGTCACGCAAGGCTTTGGCATACGACCTTCTTGGATCGCCGCAATCAAAACTTCGCTGGGTTTTCTGCAGTTCAATGCCGTTGTTTGTGAAACCGCAAACACCCGTTAGATCCAATTTTATTTTCGTACATCATATAAAATCATCATAAACGTGCGTATAGGTTCCGTTATCGCAGAATGTTAACGGAAGAAGGTCCGACTGCGACGCGTCGTGTTAAACGACAAAGACAGAGTGGCAAATCCGCACCTTATGGCACTTTCATGCCAATGCTCATGTTCTAATGCAATACCAAGTTCTGGGGTGTGAATAGGCCTTGTAGTGCTTGAACTTTGCTTGGCTGTTTTCACCGTTCTGGTTACTGAAATAAATCCACAGTGTTGGCATTTGCCATGGTGGCCAAAGCAGGTGATCTGATACCAAGAGAACGCCGCTTGGCCAAGCGTCGTCTTTATTTTGAGCGACGGAAAAATACGTTTGCACTTCCATGGTGTTGATTCGGGTTAATTCACCCGCTTCGATTTATATTGTGGAATCCACTGAATAGAAGGATTGATACGGCGAGACTGTGCCCTGCCATGCAACTAGATTGAACTTCACACATGTTTTTTTTCATGAGGTCTTCAACGACCATTGCGAGCGTCTTCAATAGGTGTCAGCCATTGGGTATTTCAGACATCCCACGTGTTTGCCCGCTTTCAAGGCACTTGGATTAGTTTGTGCCGGCGTGCAGTGAGGGTCGGAGTGGCTTTAAGATCACCGCATCCAAATCATCACGGGCTAGACTTTCAGCCAGGTCCAGTTGTGGTAAGCAAGAACACCACGGTCTTCAGGCGAAGGCTGTTAATCGCATCAAATTTTGTACCAACGACAGAAACCACTTCAGCGCCGTTAATTTAGCAGGCAATGGCGTCCATGTGTTTCAGTTGCCACGAAAGCGCCAGATGCACCGAGCAATACAAACTTCTCATTAATCCTACTTCCTACAGTGCGAGTATGTTATTGTTAGAGGTTTTACACTCTCTAGTACGGATAATTTGATCGCAAAAATCTAACATTCACACTAGCCAGTGAGGATTAATCCATAAAACCGCATTACTCATTCATTGTTCTGCAAATAGAGTAGTTGAAATGTCACCCGGAAACGCTCCAGAAACAATCTCTCTTAATAGGCTAAGAAAATGGGATTGAAGTCACGGTCGGAAGCCAGTTTTTTTCGAAACAAAGGCGATTGGACGGACGTCGTGTGCTCTAATGGAAAGTTGGAGAACCGTTAATAATTCAATATTGATTTCCGCGTCTACTTTGGTGTGCTGAAATCAATGTCAACACATAACTAGTGCGGACAGATACGATACACTTATCGATTCAAAGCTCACGATCAGGTATTTGCGAGACTGGATATCAACCAATCTTGAAATTGGCTTGCGGAAACGTCAGCTTTTCTGTTAAAAAAATTCTTTCAAAAGCCTGTCGAGGTTGGCGGCCGTACCTGTGGTGGTTACCACCCAAATGCAACTCGGCGATCCTGTGCACTATTAAACACCTTTTTCGCCATTAGATTGGATGGTCCTTTACGGAGCCACAACGGACAACGGAGTGTCCCATAACTCTTCTTCGAATGACGTCCATCAGCAGGAGAGGGGGTTTATTTGACGGCAACGCACCTAATATAATATCGATGTCACCTCTGACGCAGCATGGTGAAGTAGTTAGTCGGAGTAAGGACCTTCAGTTGGACGTTGATTATTCACATTTCAGAGGATGGCGTTCGTTAAAACTGCAAATGGATTTAGGCAAAAATGGTTCATACGAAGCAGGGCATGGCTACCGACGGTAATAGTTACTGACGTCTTAAAACGTGTAAGGCATTATATCTCGTAAATACCTTGACGTAAACGTCGGCTGAAGGCAAGTTGGGCGCCTTCGATAAACGTTTGAGCGGCTTTAGTGCGCGGGTTGCCTAGGCTATTTTTTTTCACAAAATCACCCCTAGTAAACCTTCTCAAAGTCACGGCGCAGCACGTGTTACAGCAGGATTGAGAAACCGCTAAGTTTCGTGCTGGCAATACTCTAAAATTTTGTGCTTCGCTCACAGCGACGCAGCGCTCCTTAACTGCGTATGTTTACTGATTCAAGGCAACCAGATTTTAGGAATGCGCTGCTTTTTGGTGTGTTGTCTTTTTACTATTTCTTGAGTCGCGGTCTGAATGTAAATCTATCGCTTCTGCTTCAACCCGTTTTGCCATAATCCTCACCCCGTAATGCGGATGGAATACATTGCCATCTGATGGGCGTTCAAGAGGGAGGCGCCGAGTAAGCCTTCTAGTTTAGCAATGGCTTGCCAGTGATGGCCGGCTGCGATAAAAAAGTATTGTCTCGGAGCTCGGGTAATACCTCTTTAACTCCGCAACTGCGCAGAAAACACACGGCAAATTGGCCGTAATTTGGGAATAGCAATTCCATAAGACCTCCGTTTTGATTTTTTAATAGTATCAAAAATGAAATTAGCCGAATAAATAAAAATAATAACGGGACTCTTTTGTTTATATTGAGGTTGTATAAGAATGCTTTTAATTCATTGATGAAGGCATTATTCCATTCTATTATTTAAATGAAGTGCGTTAAATTGGGAACGCGTTGTGTAATGGTGAATTTTTTAAAGAAGCATTGTCAGATCATAATTTTTCTTTGTTATTTATGTATACCAAAAACTTTTCATGTTTCAAAAAGCGGCTTCTTAGTATGGCTGTTTGACAATCTTATTTTTGGTGTCTTTTTGGCAGCGAAAGGGAAAGAAGACGCGATAACTCTCTGTGCCTCATTTTTGAAACATGTTGGGGGACAATTACAATGTTACATTTAGGTCTAATTGTTCAGGCTATTGCGGCCATTCATCGCTCTCCTTCTTTGCACATGATGCTGGTGAACTTCAATCAGTACCACGTTGGTATTACCAGTTTTGCAAGAGCCTGAAAATGATACGGCGGAATCTTTACGCTATAAGCTGGCTGAAATTCGTGCCTTAGGGCTTTGTCGGCCACTAATGTGACGTTTCCCTATAAGCAAATTGCAATCGGACAGCGGCGGACGAGGTAAGCCGACCGCGGTTAAGAAAGTCGGTGCGAGGCAATACCTTGCTTACTAAAAGACTGGCCAAAGTTTGTGCTTTTCAATACGGGATGGTACACCGGGTTTATTCGAGGCTATTAAAGGCGAGTTGGTGATTTTGCCTGACGGCAAAGTTCTGATGATGGTGCTGGTGGGTGTGGGCCGAGCTATTGGTTGCCCCTGTTTGAAAAGTGGTTGCCTTAGCGGTCGGCTGTTTTGGCAACAGAAATTTTAGTTACCGATTATTGAGTGAGCCGCAGTGCCGCAACGTGGATTGATGCTATAACGCGAAGCGGGTTACAAAAGCACGCTTCGTGGCAAAAAGAGACATGGGGTTCCGCGGGCAGCGGCATAGCGGATTGGATTGGCGTAAAACTGTACCGCCTGATAGGGCATTTGGAAAAAAAGTGCCTGGTATTGCCATTGGCGGCTGAGTTGATTTCTAAGGGCAGGAAATGGGCGTTGATGCCGTTTATTATACGCGATGGATACAAGCATGATTTTTTGTTGGAGAGTCATAAAAAAGGCCTGCAAATTGTGTTGTCAGGCTTGATATTGGTATCTGTTTTTCAAGGGCCATTGCACTGCCTTCGAACAATCTTTACCGAGTCAGGAAGGACGGATTGTGAAAAAACCGGTTGGGATCCAGTCCGTTGAAAAAGATGATCGTCGTACAGTTTCGTTGACTCTAGAGCAATTGTGGAGGCAGAATAAAACTCATAGATATGAGTAATGCAGACCCTCCCAAAAAAAATAGACGCCTGATGGCCGTCTTTAGGTTCAGTTACCAATTAAAAGGCCATTTGCTTCTCGACATAGAGCAAAGGACTTATAAGAAAAAGAAAAGGGCCTTTTAGAATTTTCTATGATTAACTGCACGATGAGCGGTAAATTGGCTTGGGCAATCTCAATGGTCTATTGTTGACACAACTTCGATTTTTTCCCCCCCCCCATGGACATAGTAACGGAAAGCTGCGCCAGGATGATAAAGCTTAAACTGAGAATGCCTTTACGGTTCTCCGTTTACAGTGCCAGTGTGAACTTTTACCTTGCGTGAAACCTTGGGATGGTCTTGTGTCTGACGGTTTTGTGCTGTTTGTTGATCAAAAAAGGCTTTACAGTATAAAACCTGTTCATCTACCGCGGATTTGCGCGAGTTGAATTATATCTAGAGCGCTGCGACAGATGTTTAGAACTGTCGGGCTTTCGTACAGCGGATGGAAAATAAAATTAGGCCATATTGATGGAAATCGGCTTGTTCATGTGCACCTACTTTCGCCTGCAACGTGTGTCGAGAAACTGATGATGGAAAATGAAAGTCTTCATGTTCAGGCATGTGGGAAAAAAAAGCAGATCGCGGACTATTCCGTTACTATGGTGTTTCTCATATTTTTGCGGTTTCTCGTGCAGCTTGTTCGTTATATCATGCTTCGGTGACATAGAACTTTACATTGCGTCCATCATAGTTTTACTGGCTTTTGCCACCGCCGACCTTTTCTGCTGGACAAGCATGATTCTGTGGAAGTAGCATCAAAAATTACTTTAAACATCACGTTCTTCGGATGCATGTGAGAAACACGTGTAAGTCGTCGTGATTTTGGCGTGCAAGTTTGGATGTCTTGCCATATCAAAAGGGTGTTTATGTTGCCACATGTACATCTCTTTCCAATTCTATAAATCGGGAGCGCTAATCCTTCAAAGCTATCGACTACATTTACGCACTCTAATACTCTATCCTCTCATCGTACGATGCGCCTGACTCCCTGTGACAGGCAATCATCCCTCCCGCTTGCCACACTGAGATATGAATAAAGACAATACAGGAGACATCAAGTCGTACCTTGCTATGTAGCACACTACTGAGGACTTGGGTGACATGCGAAGCCGCTGCCGTAAATCAAATCAACAAGCGCCGATCTTTTTTTTTGATAATCTCTTTCGTCGCTGGTCGCGTAAATCCTAATTAATACGGATAACCTTATCTGCGCCGTACTTCGTTTACATCAATACGAGCCGCACTCTCGCTATACTCTTTCACCTCCTCTTCCTCCTTTCTGTCACTCGTTGACTCTTTGCGAGACGTGATTCTCGTGAATTTCAGCACACTCAACTGACTTGCCGCTACTCGCCTGTTTGAGAAGCAGAGAGGATCTTTTGGGATGAAACGGAAGACGGATACCTAAATAGCCAAAAATATCAAAAAAAAGATCGGCGCTGTATGTTGATTACGGCATTCCATGTCACCATGTCCTCGTAGTTGTTACATTCAAGTCGACTTTGAGTGTCTCCTGTATTTTTCATCCATTTAGGCCAAAATACCTTACGCACTGAGCATTTAGGCGATAGCTTCTAGATTTCCCGTTTTTAATGAGATCTGGCAATCATAAACCCCTTTGGAATATCGCAAGTCCAAAATCAGCCAATACGGACTCTGTTTCATTCATCATGAAGATGTTTAAGTAATTTTTTGATGCTCTTCCCAGCAGATTGCTGGTCACTGAAAAAGCGTCTGGCGGTGCAAAGCCCAGTACTTGATAACGCAATTTAAAGTTCATATCACCGAGCATTGATAACGAAACAAGCTGCAGAGAACCGCAATTGAGACACCATAGTAACGTGAAAGTTCTCGATCTGCTTTTCTTTCCATGCGTGAAACATGAAGACTTTCATTTTCCATATCTAGTTTCTCGACACACAGTCAGGCGGAAATGTGTGCACTGATCAAGCCGATTCCATTCATATGGCTATTTTATTTTCCATCGACTTAGCGAACGCCCGACAGTTCTAACATCTGTCGCAGCTCTAATACATTACGCAAACCGCGTAGAAACAGGTTTTTACTGTAAAGCCTTTTTTGATCAACAAACAGCACAAAACCGTCAGACACAAGACGCATCAAGGTTTTTCACGCAAGGTATCACACTGGGGCACGTTGTAACGGAGGGACGTAAGGCATTTCAGTTTAAGCTTTTCACTGCGCATAGTTTCCGTATACTTATGTCTGAACGAAGTTGTTCATAGGACAGCATTTGTCCAAACACAATTTACGCTCATCGCGAGTTAATCAGTAGAAAATTCTACAAGGCCTTTCTTTTTCTTATAAGTCCTTTGCTCTATGTCGAAAGCAAGGCCTTTTAATTGTTAACGAAACCTAAAAGACGCCATCAGGCGTTCTTTTTTTGGAGGTCTCATTACTCTATTTCTATGAGTTTATTTGCCCTACCAAACAATCTCTAGGATCAACGAACTGAACGACATCATACTTTTCCACGGAACTGATCCCCAACACCGGTTTAAACCCAATCCGTCACTTTCCTGACCGGTAAAGATTTTCGAAGGCATCATGCCTTGATAAAGAATAGAACATAACAAATTCAAAGCCTGTAACTCCACAATTGCATAGGCCTTGTTTATGACTCTCTCCTAACAAAACAACTCTGTATCCACTCGGCTGTATAGACAGCAGGCACTACAAAACGTCCATTATCTGCCCTTGTAGCATCAACTCTCAGCGTCCAATGGCCATACCAGGACTTTTTCAAATGCCCCTACAGGGCGTTACAGTTTTACCAATTCATCCGCTACTGCGCTTTGCGCGGAAATGGCTTCTTTTGCAACGAAATCGTGCTTTGTAACCGCTTCGTTAATTAGCATCAACCCAGCGATTGCGCCACTGCGCTCACTCCAAAATCGGTAACTAAAATTTTTCTGTTGCCACCCACTTCAACAGGGCAAAACAATAGCTCGGGGCCCACACCACCAGCACCAATCATCAGAACTTTGCCGGCAGGAAAATTCACCAACTCGGCCTTTATAGCCTCAATTAAAACCGGTGTAATCCGTATTGAAAGGCACAAACTTTGCCATCTTTGAGTAACAAGGCTATTTGCTCGCACCGACTTTTCTAACCGCGTCGTTTTACCTTCGTCCGCGCTGTCGATTGCAATTTGCCTAATAGGGAAACGCACATTAGTGCGAACAAAGCCTTAAGGCACGAATTTTCAGCCAGCTTAGCGTTTAAAAGATTCCGCCGTATCTTTTCAGGCTCTTGCACTGGTAATCCACTGGTAAGCTGATTTGAGTTTCACCAGCATCATGTGCAAAGAAGGAGAGCGTGAAGCCGCATTAGCCTGGACACAATTAGAACCTAAATGTAACATTGTAATTGTCCCCAACATTGTTTCAAAAAAATGAGCAGGATGTTATCGCGTCTTCTTCGCCTCAAAAACACCAAAAATAGATTTGCAAAGGCCTATACTAGAAAGCCGCTTTTTGAAATCATGAATGTTTTGGTTATACCATAAATACAAAAAAACTTTAGATCTGACCATGCTTCGTTTAAATTCCACCATTTACAACGCGTTTCATGTTTAAACGCACTTCATTTGAAAAATAGAAATGGATTAATGCCTTCAAATGGAAATTAAAGCATGTTTATTACAACCTCATATACAAAGAGTCCGTGTTTTTATTTTTATTTATTCGGTATTCATTTTGGATATAGTTTAAAAAAAAGGAGGTTCTTATGGATATTGCTTATTCCAAAATTTACGCATTTGCGTGTGTTTCTCCAGTTGCGGAGTTAAAGAGTATTACCCGAGCTTCGAGAACATCTTTTTATCGGAGCCGGGCCATCATCAAGCCATTGCCCTAAACTAGAAGCTTACTCGGCGCCTCCCTCTTTGAAACGGCCACTCAGATGGCATGTATCCCACCGCATCGGGTGAGGTATGGCAAAAACGGGTGAGCAGAGCGATAGATTACATTTCAGACCGCGGACTCAAGAAATAGTAAAGACAACACAACAAAAAGAGCGCATTCCTAATTCTGGTGTTGCCTGATCAGTACAACGCAGTTAAGAGCGCTTGTGCGCTGTGAGCGAGCACAAAAATTTTAGTATTGCCAGCGGAAACTTAGCGGTTTCCAATCTGCTGTACACGTTGCTGCGCGTGACTTTAGAAAGGTTACTAGGGGTGATTTTGTTCGAAAAAAATAGCCTAGGCCACCCGCCAACTAAAAGCCGCTCAACGTTATCGAAGGCGACCAAACTTGCCTTCAGGCAGTTAACGTCAAGGTATTTACGAGATAAATGCCTTACAGTTTAAAGACGTTTCAGTAACTATTACCTCGGTAGCATGCCTGGCTTCGTATGACCATTTTGCCTAATCCATATTTGCAGTTTAAGAACGCCATCCTGATGTGAATTTCAACGTCACTGAAGGTCCTTACTTCCGATCTACTTCACATCTGCGATCAAGGTGGACATCGATATTTATATTAGGGTGCGTTGCGTCACCCTTCTCCTGCTGATGACGTCATCAGAAGAGTTATGGCACCTCCTGATTGTCCCGTTGTGGTGTAAAAGACCATCCCATTAATGGGCAAAGGGTTATTAGTGCACAGGATCTCGCCGAGGTTTTGCTTGGGGGTACCAGCCACAGGTACGGCCCAACTCGACAGGCTTCTTGAAAGAATTTGTTAACGAAGCTGACGTTTCCCAGCCACAAGATTGGTTTGGATTCCAGCCGCAAAATACTGATTCGTGAACTGTTGATCGAAAGTGGATCGACTGACATGATTCAGCACACCAAGTAGAGCGTGAATCAATATTGAATTATTAAACGGTTCTCCCATTTTCCATTTAGGCACACACGTTCGTCCAATCGGCCTTTGTGTTCGAAAAAACTGGCTTCCGACCGTGAACTCAATCCCCATTTTTCTTAAGCCTATTAAGAGAGATTTCTTGTAGCGTTTCCGGTGACATTTCAAACTACTCTATTGCAGAAAATAGAATGAACTAATGCGTTTTATGGATTATCCTCACGCTAGTGGAATGTTTAGATTGTGCGATCAATATCGCTACTAGGAGAGTGTAAAAACTCTAACAATAAACACCGCCTGTTAGAGTAGGATTAATGAGATTTGTATTTGCTGGTGCATCTGCGCTTTCCGGCATGGAAACACATGGAGCCATTGCCGCTATTGAAGGGCGCTGGAAGTGGTTTCTGTCGTTGGTACCAAAAATTTTGATGCGATTAAAAGCCTTCCGCTTGAAGGACCGTGGTGTTCTGCTTACACAACTGACCTAGCTGAAAGTCTAGCCCGTTGATGATTCGTGGATGTCGGTGATTCTTAGCCCACTCCGATCCAACTGCACGCGGCACAAACTATTCCAATGCCTTGAAAGCGGGCAACACGTGATGTCTTTGAAATCCAATGGCTGACACCATTGAGACGCTCGCAAGTCGTTGAAGCTCATAAAAAACGAACCTAGTTGCCATGGCATGGGCCACACTCGCCGTTTCATTCCTTCTCATCAAGTGGATTCACAATAAAATCGAGCGGGTGGAATGTAACCGTTCAAACAAATGGACGTGCAAACGTACTTTTTTCGTCGCTCAAATAAAGAACGCGCTTGCCAAAGCGCGTTCTTGGACAGATCACCTGCTTTTTGGCACCATGCAATTGCACACTGTGGATTTATTTCAGTACCAAACGCGGTGAAACAGCCAGCAAGTTCAAGCACTACAAGGCCCTATTCACCAGAACTTGGTATATGCATTAGGACATGAGCATTTGGCATGAAAGTTTGGCCAATGGTGCGATTTGCACTCTGGTCTTTGTCGTTTAACACGGACGGTCCATTCGGGACCTTCTTCGTTACATCTGCGATAACGAGAACCTATACCGCAGTTATGATGATTATATATGATGTAAACGAAAATTAAAACTTGATCTAACGGGTTTGCGGTTTCAAACAAAACGGCATTGAACTGCAAGACAGAGAGTTATTGCGGCGACCAAGAAGGTCGTATTGCCAAAACTCTTGCGTGACTCAAGCCATTGAAGCATGGAAACATTACATCGTTGAAGAATGCCTAGAGCATATCTTGTAAATAAAATTGCAAACAGGGAGGCTAGCTCCCTGGTTTTTTCGTTACACTGTTTTGTTATGGTATCAAGCAGTTAGATTAAATAACAAGGAGCCTTTTTTATGTACAAAACACTCAATTTGAGCCAACCAAACATCGCCTAGGCTGCATGATTATATCCCATGCTTATGGAATTCACCCGTATGCAGAAGAACAAGCTATTAAAGCGCTTCATTCCGCCTTTCGAAAATGGCTATCGCCATTTTGATCAGCACCTTGTATGGTGGTGGTAACAATGAAACTTTTGGTGGGTAAGCGCTAAAGATCGTCGACGATGTGAATTCTTCCTTGCTAGCATAGGCGGCATGCAATGGTCGATGAAAAAAGAGATTAACGGTCGCCAGAAAACATTTTCGGAAAACAGTGGAAGACAGCTTAAAACGCCTGCAAACGACCACCATCGATTTATATTATTTGCATCGCTTAGACAATTCAATGTTTGGCAATCGAGGAAAGCGCTGGCCGCGCTGGGCGAATTAGGTGAAGAAGTAAAATTTGGGAATTGCTTGCATCCGGC
>Ga0163217_1117059_pt1 | contig 10593 bp, 16 predicted proteins | sample SynspAceP_FD_185933 | JGI IMG/M metagenome (GOLD analysis project Ga0163217, IMG submission 185933) | Saline lake microbial communities from Ace Lake in Antarctica - Synechococcus sp. Ace-P (PacBio error correction) | ecosystem: Environmental > Aquatic > Non-marine Saline and Alkaline > Saline ... | reverse complement strand
ATCGAGAGGCTCTGCGGATGGCCGCGGTTCTGGAGCGCCGGCCCCTGCGCCGCGTGCGCAAGGCCGCTGAGCACGAGTCTCTTCGCTGCGGGTGGGGCGTCTGGACGGCACGATCCACGTCCTCCGAACTGGTGGGCTCCTGCACCGTCGAAGACGGTGTGTTGGAACTATGGCCACTTGGGATGTGGGCGGTCCATCCCACCTACCAGGGGGCGATGGGCTGGGCAAAGGACGTCTGATAGGCTTTTTGTGCTCGAGCAGCTGCGGCCACGGTTATTGGAGTGGAGCGCGTCACACCGCTGTTCGCTGACCCCCGGACTCCGGTGATCGGCTACCAGCTCTGCAGAGGTTTGGGCAAGCGCTCCGAGCCCCAGACCCTCCGATCCCAACGACGCCGTGCTGCCTCTCTGGTACTTCTCCTTGAACGGCCTGGCTTTAATCACATATCGCGTTCGGCGCCGCCTGCAGGGGCCCAGACTCCCGGCACGATCGATGGTACGGCCGGGCAGCGGCATTTCAGGGCCGGTCTCCAGGGCCCAGGCCGCAGCCGACGGTTAATCTCTTCTCCAGGGTTCTGGCTGCCGCCACGGCCTCCGTTCCCGCCCCAAGAACTCAAATGGACGATGTGCCGCGACACAGGGCGGGATGCGCTTGTACTCGTGAGAGCGCTTTCATGGGCCGCAATCAACTCAGTAGCCGCCCCGTCGAGGCAGGCCACCAAGCACCAGCCACCGGTGCGCCGCTCGTAAGGGCCCTCGTAAAACGCGATACTTAATCACCGCCCTTCCGCCTCAGAATCCGCCCATCTCCAGCCCGGGAAGTCGGTGCCGAATCAGCACCACCTGCCGGGCGCCCTCGGAAGGCGCGGCTGGTCTGACGCGCCGATGCGCAAGGCGGAGGCTGCCCTCACCCTGGAGTCTTGAACGCGTGAGTCTGCTCGAGCCGCCGGCTGCCAGCGGCTTTGCGCCCTCGGCCCCAGTCCAGCGACGGCCAGCAGGGTTTCGATCGCGGGCTGCGCGCCCGCGCGCAAGCGCCGGGCGACCGCAGGGGGTGTGCCCAGTGAGGCGGTTGGCTGGATCCGGGGCCGGCCATCGGCGCCCCCAAGGCTGGCGGCCAGGGCGCCGCTTGCAGCGACTCGGGGGCTGCCAGCTCACCACGGCCTCCTAATACCATCCACACAACCACAAACACCCAACATAACGATCCGACATCACAACAGGCACCTCGCACTAACTCTCGCACTATCACACCCACCAGCGCCTGGAGGCCGCTGGCTGGAGTGCAACAACTGCATCGGCGCGTTACACTGTGCGGCATCAGCCTCACCCTGTGACCCGGCCGCCACTGGTGAGATTGAGCTCTGATCACCGCGGCGCACCCGCCCAGCGCAAAATCCTGCTGCCCCTGTCCACGGCGAGCCTGTACACTCGGAATATACAGGCTTTGCCGACCTCGCTGCCGTATTCCAAACTGTTCGATTCAGGTCGCAGGCTCAAGTCCGCCCTTCTCGCAGGGCTCCCCTCCAGCACTCGACGATCACGCACTACCGCATGATTCCGGCAAGCGGCACTGGGGGAGGCGGTGCGCGTACAATTGACTCCCGGCCAGCTGGGGGTGAGCGCCTGCAGCGCGCACAATAAACACGGACTCGTAGCTATAGTAGTAACTCCGATCCGAGATCATCCACGTACAGGGTATCACCCTGCTCCTCAGCCGTCCACCTTCACCACACCAAATCCACACCAGAATACTTCCCACTCACCTAGACTCAGCACACACATACCCCCCTAGCTCGCGATGCAACAGCATATACCCTCCCTACAGACGCCTTCCTGTCCTACAGAAGGTGGAAACATTCATCCTCTGGGGTGACGGTCGAACACATTCTCATAGACTAGTTTTTTGTGATCGAGCCATAACGGATTCACCGGCACATACAGATGCGTCCCCCGAAACACGCGAATGGCTGCCTGGGGTCTTAACGTACCTTTCCCCTCCCCGGCGTGAGCCGGCGCGCTTGCGCCGTACACATGGCGGCGGTGTTGACAAAGCGATGCTACCTACCTTGCCGCCGCCGCGACATTAAGATTTCAGGGTTAGACACGCCACACCAGTACACCTGATTGCGGGACTTAACGGCGGCATCCGTACTGGATCAGCTAGCCACTTCGCCTTATTATCATCTATTGCGGTCGGTCGCGCTGATGACTCCCGGACCGTCACGCGCTGTGTCGAGGTCCGAGCGCGGGTTGCCCGCACTCCGCGATCGCCCATTCCCCGGCCGCACCTTGGAGGAATCGCCCAGGGCGCCAACGCAGCCCGTCCCAAACCACTTGACCACAGCGATGTCGGTGAGCGGATCACTGCCCCAGCACCTTGCCGTTGAAAATTGCGCCCATCAACGGCAGGGTGATGGACACCTCGTTGGTGCCTCGACCACGTGTGGCATTGGTGATGATTCACGCCATCGGAGCGGGGTGATGAAACCGGAGCCCTGGCCCTGCTGGCTGCCGGATCGATGGGCTACTGCCGAAGAGGCGCCGATGGATTGATCACCGTTTGACCGTGGTCGATGCGCACGACCGCCGGACCCACCTTGTCGTACGGCATCAACGATGAAGCGATTGCCGAGCTGCAGGCGGGGCCGGACGCGCGGCGATTCGCTCACCTTGGCTGGCTCGGAAGGCTCAACCCTCTCCTGACAAGCTTGGGGAGTTGCAGTTGCAGCCTGCCAGCAGAAAACCGCGTGCTGCCCGGCCGCCCAGCAAGCCACGGAGAAAAACGGCCCTTGACGGTGGGCTGGGGCAAGGTCATGGCGGGAGGGGGGGGCCAGGAACTTGAAAAAACCGCCGGGTGGAGGCGGTCGTTCGCTGGTTATCTGCCTATATTCGGCCACTGTGTGCACGATGGGGAGGTGCAGGGAGTCAGGAGGAAGCTGTGGCGCCAGGTACAGGAAGCACTCCATCGCCAATCTCAGCAAAGGGCCCACCTTCGGAAACCTGGACCGGCCGGGGCCCGTTGCCTTTCCGATTCAGGTGAGGACGCCTGCTTTCTCGAGGCTCCACAAACAGCTTTGGCCTGTGGCTGGCTGCGCAAGAATTATCTGACCACGATCGAGGGCGGGTGGCCTCCGAGTTGGCCGGCCAAGCATCTGCGGGGAGGTCCAGGACAGGCCGTGGTCCCGCCGCGGATCTGGGGCCGACGGCGGCGCTGCCGGTGGCGCTGGAGTTGTGGAGGCAAACCTCCCTGCATGCTGCTGGTGGTCCGCCTCCGGCCTTCCATGCACGCCGGCCCAGCCACCGCGGGGGGGAAACGCCCCGCCGTCCCGCTCCTGCTGAACCCCCGCTACGTGTTCAACCGCTTTGTGGTGGGGCCGAACAGCCGCATGGGCCCACCGCCGCCTCGCTGGCGGTGCCGAAGCACCGGCGCGAGTGTTCAATCCCCTTTCCTCTGTGTTGTGGGGCCCTGGGTAAAAACCCACCTGATGCAGGCGGATCGGCCACTACGCGTCGAGATCGATCCCGACGCCCGGGGTGTTTTACGTCCTCCACCGGAAGTCGATTCACCAACGACCTGATCCATGGGGCGATTCCGCAAGACGGCAGTGCAGAAAATTTCCGCCGGACCGCTACCGGGCCGCCGGATCTGATCCTGTCGATTGACATCCAGTCATCGAAGGCAAGAGTACAAAACCCAGGAGAGTTCTTCCACACCTTCAATGCCCTGCATTGAGGCGGCGTCAGATCGTATCGCCAGCGATCGCACCCCCCAAGCCAGATTCCGCGCTGCAGGAGCGGCTGATTCTCGCGGTTTCATTGGGCCTGATGCTGACTCCAGGCCCCCCGATCTGGAGACCCGCATGGCGATCCTCCACAAAGAAACTGAGCAGGGAGCGGATTGTCGTTGCCCCGCGATCTCATCCCAAACCTGGCGGTCGTTTCACTCCAAACAATCCGTTGAACTGGAGGGTTGCCCTCACCCGGGCCCGTCGCCTTCGCCCCACCCGTTTCACCGGACTAGCGATGACGGTGGAATCGGTGGCGCATGCTCATCCTTCCGGCAAGAGGTCGTGGGACCCCCCAGCAGGTGATCGAGAAAGCGTGGCCCGAGGTTCCGCATGGCGTTGAAGAGATGACGCAGCAGCAGCCGCCAAAACGGGCTGTTCAGCCAGGCGCGGCAGATTGGGCATGCTAACCTTGAGCCGCCAGAGCACCGATCGAAGCCTGCCCTATGGTGATGCCTTCGCGGCAAAGACCACAGCCACGGTGATGTTATGCCGTGAGCAGATCGAGAAGAAGCTGGGCGAATCGATCCATCCCTGGCCCGCCAGTGCAACAGGTGCGCGATCGCTTCAGATCGACTGCCGCCGCCGCCGCTGACGCGAACTTCAGGTGGGGACGCTGGGGTCGAGCCCTTCTGACTTCGCCACTGGAAGGACCCGGCTGGCGGTGAATGTCTTCGGCCTCGATTGTGATCAGATTCGCCCTTGGTCAGGCCACTGCGCGGTGGTTGAACAGGCGGATTGCCACACAACAATCCTTCATTGCGAATCGAGCGGGCGTTGGCGAAGAAAGCAGCTGCATTGCGCCGTTGGATGTAATCGGCGAAGGCCAGCACTGGCCTCGGCGTGAAGCGATAACTCTTCGGACCGCCATGATTCATTTGGCAATCGCCAGCACTCCGCTGCGCTGTAGTCGGGAAGTCGATGTTGGTTGGCCACCGCGAGACAGGCCTGGTTGGGACTGATAAAAGGCATCCATTCCGGTCTTTGTAGCCAGCGAAGATCACACCAAGATCGTCGCGGTTGTTCTCCATTCACCTGCAGCAGGATCTCGATCGCTTCGGCGCCGTAATCCCGTTTTCATTCTCCGGCGGTAGAGGTAATAGGCCTCGGTCGCAATGAACAGCACGCCGCCCATCGCCCGCCCCCCCCCCACTTGAGAATCTCGCGCGTTTTCGGGGGCGATGGGCCGATGTTACTGGCCGAACGAGATCGTCCGGGTGGCAGTGACCAGATGGCCCTTGCGCACCATAGCCCAAGCCGTGCAGGATCTCTGAGATCCGCTCGGCCACCGTCGTTTTCCCGTGCCGGGCCTGCCCGTTGAAGGACAATAGTGCAGGCTGGGCGCCGGTGGCCACACCGACCTGCATTGCGCGCCCGCTCCACCACCAGCAGCGGCCGCATCTCGCGGGATGCGTGTTTTCACCGGCCGCAGCCCGATCAAGTTCGCGTCGAGGTTTGCTCAAGAACTTCCAATCCACCCCGGGTGTCGTTAGTAGGGCCTCCCTTGAGAATCAACCGGCGTGTCAATCGTCGCAAGCCCAGACCCGGCGTGGCTCCGGCCCAGCCAGGCCTCTCCATCAGTTTCCCAGGCATCGACGGCAGAAGTGGCGAAGCTTCGAACTCGGCATCGCCCAGGGGGTTGTCATCAGGCTCAGCGCGCAGCGGTGAGATTTCCACATAGTGTTGCGCCAAAGCTGATATCCGGATAGCGCTGGTCGCTGTTCAGAGAGCTTCGTGAGCCGGCTCCAGAAACAGGCGGTGCTTTCGTATCGGCGAATTCGATGCGGCGCTCCAGACGTCGCGGCCGCGGCCGTTTGTCCAGGGCTGTTCCCATGTTTGGAAACCTAGCTCAGAGAAAAAATGAGGCCAGGCACTGGCGCCAAGTGCCAGTGCACTCAAGAAAAACGTGCCCGCTGATTGGTCGTGCCCCAGTGGCGGCCCCTGAGCTCCTTGCAGCCAGCGCTCCCAGATTCCTGACCAAGCGCGTTTCTCCTCCCAGAGCGTCTGAAAGAAGGAGGCATTGCCGCATCACCGAGCAGGGTGCAAAAAGCGCGACGCTTTCGGCGTAATGGCTGGATCTGTTCGGCTTCGAAGTTCCGCATCCTGATTAAGCCAGCCGAATCAGATCCGGCCGGAGCTCTGCACCGGTCGCAATTGGAGGCTGCCGAATCACACCGAGCAGGCAGGCATTCTGCTGGACGAGTTGCTCGCATGCTGGATCTCTTCACCATTTCGCGGGCGCCATGCGTTCGCGGCCCACGCTCGTCGGCCCCAGAACGCCAGCAGTGACGCCTGGGTCAATGTACTCCTGCACGGCAGTTGAACTCCAAAAGGCTGAGGGCCCTGCCAGATTACCCGAGTACCCGGCGGATGCCACGCCAGCATCACGATCAGGCGTCCTCCGATCAACAACCGCTGGGCGCGAGAACGGGCTCCAGTTCAACATTGGGGGCGGGGCAATGATGTGGGCGGCGGACCAGACCGTCACCGGACCCGTTCGGCAGGCATCGGGCTCCGGCGCGAACCGGGGCGCGTTGACGCACCGGTTTCGCCTCGGAACCATCACGGGTGAACATAGCCACCCGCCACGAAATCGCGGACACCAGGGTGACTTCGCGGCCTTTGGTCAGTGCGTCAGCCGCCTCGCATGCGGGGACAAGTCCGCGGGTCTCGATCATTGCGAGAGCGATTGTGCCGTGAGGTGCTGAGGCCATGGCGTTGCTCTTGAGGGATGGGGTGGGTGGAATTGGGCGGCCTCCTGGGCTTACCACCGCACCGAGTCGCTCTGGAGCTGTGAGTCTCGGATCAAGGCGAGGCCGGCTCGTTTCGCCGTGGCCCGCCGGCAGGCTTTTGTTGGCTGCTGGCGGCCACGCCCCGACTGGTGGGAGCTGCGCCTGGAGCAGGTTGTCGAGGGAGCGGGGTGGCCATGGATCGGGCAGAGCGTTGGCTGGGCGGATCGCGATCGGGCGGAGCGGAACTCAGCCATCTGGTTCCCAAAATCAAATGATGCCGCTGATTCGTGAGATCGATCTGGAGATCGGATTGCGAGGCGAAGCGTGCGGCTGAAACCAACTGGAGGTGAACACCCAGTTGCCGGGGGAGGGCCCCGACCGGGATCAACGGCGCACGCTGAATTTTGCCTTTTTGGAAACGCAGCACCCGCAGATTGCAGTGGCGCAACCGTTCGACGCCGTTGGCCTGCAGGACCAGCGAGCCCGGTCACCTGCATTGATTTCATCAGGGTGGACCTCCCGGTTGCTGGGGGTTGTCTGGATCCCAGTACAGTAACGATTGATCCCGACGATGGTGAAGATCACTCGGATACGACTTGCTGCCGGCGGCCTCACGCGCGGCCGGAACTGCCGACACAGATTCACCCCAGTCTCCGGGATGCAAGCCGCCCCAACGCGTTCGACAAGCCACTTTCTGGTGCTGCATCGAGCACCACCTGGAGTGTTTGTCTCGAAACAGGGATTCGGGTTGCGTGGATACAAGGGTTTTTGAACAAACCTTGCAGACAACCATCTCAATGACCTCCCTGAACTTCGAGCTGGATCGATGAGCCGAATCGTTTCAGCGGGGGCGTGTTTTGATCCCGGTTCGCGCAGTGTCAAGCAAGGTGTTGCAGCAATCCCTGATCAAAACAGCTTGGCGTAGGCGCACTTCGATGCGCTGGCGGGTTACGGCGGCATTCGCAGCCAGGCGCCCTCTCCCTGGCTCCCGGCACACTGCCGTGAAATCGTCGAAGCGGACCACGACCTGGCACCGCAGCACCCCTGGAACATTCAGGCCGGTGAAGATCTTGACGGCCCACGTCGATCGGCGGCCCCTTCCTCGACGCGTGGTCGAGAGGGGCGAAATAGGTGAGATTGCGCGATGGATTTCCTTGAAGCCGGATTGCCAACACCCGATGAACCGTTCGGGCGTGCCGGCATCGGCATAAAGCGCCGCCGTGATAACTGCGCAATAGTCGATCTAGAAAGTTGTGCTCCACCAGCCGGGCTTGATCAGGCTGACCAGCCCTTCATCCGGTGGCGGCGAGCCGCCCCATCACCCTGGAGCGAATCTCAACTCTGGCTGCCTCTGCCCCCCATGCGGCAGGGTGGCGGCATGGACCTCACGGGCATCGAGCCAATGCTCCAGATCGATTGCCGCCTTCCTGGAGGGCCACATGCAACCCGAATGGCTACGTCGAGTGCGGTGTCGACCGATCAGCAGCAGATCCACGGAGGCCCGCAAGCAGAAGCCTGTTCCACCGCCTGCTGGAAATCCATCAAGCGGGAGAGCACTGGCGCGGCGCGCGTCATCGCGAGTGGTGCGCCCACACCCCTCATGGTGAGGGTCAATGAACTGAAGTGATACACCACCACCGAGATAGCGGGTGGGGTCCTAGGCTGATTGGGGGAACCCCTTCGCGGTAGCGCAGATGCTCGGTTTTCACCCAGCGATCCACGGTGTCTTCGACCATCAACATGGCGCCGGCAATGGGGCCGGCGACGCACGGAACGGAAACGGAAGGCGCAGGGCGTTAACTTAATTGTGGGCGAGGCGGCCGTCGGCGCAGGGGGTGACATCCAAGCAGGTGAAGCCTGAGGAGAGCAGGAAGGCGTTGAAGCTTCAGCGGCCGGGTGCCTCGCGGCCAGTCGAGCGGGTCTTGCGCGAAAGAAGGTTTCGCTGGACCCGTTCGTAGTTTCAAAACACGCACCAGGCGAACAGGGAGCGCATGTCGAGCTGGGCTGACCCAGGCGGTCTCCAGGATCGGTTGTCGGCAGGGTAAAATCCCAGTCAGCCTGGCATGGGCGCTGGTTCGGCGACGAACTGGTCTTCGTGCCTGCAGGCGAAAGCCGGCTTGAGCACAGGCACGATCCGATCGAAGGCCCCTTTCACCGCGCCTCGTAGGCCTGAGGCGGGCGTTGGCGGTCAGGTCGGTGAGGGGGTGGCTCTTCCGCTGGGGCGATCGGCGCCAGTTGCGCATCTGGGCCGTTACCCTGGCCGCTTGCCGGGGTGCTGGGCCCGCTTGCCCTAGCGCTGGTGGCCGAGCCGCCCAGCTCCAGGTCTTCAGTCGCCACTGAAAGCTGAGGACGCGCGCCCTCGGCGCCGTTGGCGCCAGGGCGATCGGCGTGGGGGCATGGGCCGTCGCGAGATCGACAAGGTCACAGCGCACCGGGGGAGGAGAGGATGGCGATCAACCGCGGAAGCGTCCGCCGGAGAACGGTGATCAAGGAGCCCTGGTTGGTGTGCCGCTGGAGCCGTGACCCGGCTGACGGTGACCCAATCTGGTCGTTTCGCTTTGGGTGCCACCGCAGCCATCGCCTGCAGCGGACCGTTGCGAGTGGATTGCGGCGCCTGGCCGACACTCCTTCGGTGCCGGTGGACGCGCTGCCACGGTCCCATCGCTCCGGTGATGTGCAGGCCCGGCGGGAGATTGCCTTCGCCGCGTGACCCTGGAGGTCGGCCGGGCCTTTCCTCCCACTTGGATTGGAGTAGCCCAGTAAGGCCTCAGGAAGCGTCAGGCCGCGGTCGGCATGGCCAACCGGAGGGCGCGGCGCATGGCGGCGGCATCATCTTGGTGCAGCGAGCTGCTGGTGCGAAGCCGCCTGGCTGGGGCGCGCGACGCGTCGAAAGCGGAACTGTTCGGTCCGGTGACGTGTCACCGGCCAGAGTCAAAAGGGCCGGTGGATCCTGGCGTTGGTTTCGTTTAACGGGTGCCGGGACGGCACGCGGCGTTCCTGCTGCTGATGGGGCCGCCCCGCGCGGGCGATTGCACGCTGAAACGTTGCCAGGGCTGGCCTCAGTGGCTGGGGGAAGTCAGGCCACGTGACCTTCGGCGGCACTGCAGCCTCGTTGTATTGGTCCCACGCCCACTAGGGGGTGCCGGTGAGGGGCTCACAGGACTTGCTGGCCCCCGGTCATCACACCACGATTTCCGGGCTGGAGGCCGCTCAAACCTGGTCTCTCTCTCTTTATGCCCATCGGGCGGCGGTTGGCGATGGATGCACCGCTGCGGTCGGCACCTTCGCCGGCCTGCTCCAAGCCCGCGTAGGGCGTGCCCGTCACGGCTTTCAGTGCCTGGCTCATCGCTGTGTGACCTTCGACGAGTCGGCCGGTAATGGTGCCGGAAAGACCACCAAACTGCTGTGGTGAGGCTGTGGCCCACCTTGGGCGGCTTCGGGCTGGGACGGGCGCCGCAAAAACCTCGAACTGTTGCTGCGATGTATTCGTCGCCGGTGACCAGCGGCAGTGCCGTTCGTTGCCGTGGACCAGCTCAGCGCGCCAACAAGCGTGCCGTAATGCCTGTGGCCGCGCCAGGGTTGTTACGGATCCCACCTTGGCTGAGCCACACCAGGATGCTGGTCGAATCGCTGCCCACTACTGTTGTGCCCGTGGTGCGCAGGCCGAGCCGTGCTCTATCGCCGGTGACCTCTCGAGCGCCCGACCATCACGCCGGAGATGGCGACCCGCCAGGGTCTGCCAAAGGCCCACCTTTGCGGGGACGGCTGGCGCTGGCACTTGCGCTGTGTGGTTGAGCAGAAGGCCACACCTTGGGTTGGCCGAGAGGTTTATTCGTGCCGGGTGATGTTTCTATTTCCCGGGCTCTCGCCGACTTTTTTTCAGACGCCCAACCTCATTGCGTGACCCGGTTGCCGTGGCTTGTCTATCTCTGCCACCTTGGCGGTGGAGCGTTTGGCTTCCCCCTGGCAGAAAAAGGTGAAGGAAATGTCGCCACCCATGTAGTCGGTGCCGGTGATCGGCCGGCAGGTTGGCTGGCTTCGTTGCCGGTGGTCTTGATCGAACGGTTGCCTGGTGCC
>Ga0163217_1115457_pt1 | contig 10593 bp, 13 predicted proteins | sample SynspAceP_FD_185933 | JGI IMG/M metagenome (GOLD analysis project Ga0163217, IMG submission 185933) | Saline lake microbial communities from Ace Lake in Antarctica - Synechococcus sp. Ace-P (PacBio error correction) | ecosystem: Environmental > Aquatic > Non-marine Saline and Alkaline > Saline ... | reverse complement strand
TGGCACGCCGCTACTGTCGATTTTTGCCCATTCGTGGTCTTGTGATCGTCAGCAAGCCGCGCGCTGAACCTTACGTTCGTTCACCTGAGCGGCCAGCCTTGCCTTGTCAGTTTCACCAACACTCACGGGCGCAACGAGCGTTTCAGCTTCGGTGTCGGGTGGAGGTTTCCATTATTGTTTGGTGTCAAGTCTACGACTATTACCATGGGCCTTGCCCGCGTTCACATCGGTTGGATGTGCTGCGCCGTTATCTGATCTGAGCGTTAACCGGTCACCTTGTTCAGAACATCACCGTATGACGCAAATCCTGAAGCGGCTGCCAGAAGGTTTCGTCGATGCAAGCGGTGAGTGAGCGCAACATCACGGCTTCCGTGATGACATGGGCTGCCTGAAAAATACCCGCCTGACAAGATTCCCCGCGCCACCCAATGCCTTGAGGCATCCGCGCATGATCGGCGAACTCGAACCTCGGTGGCGCGGCCATTTCGCCGCTGCGATGTTTATTGCTGTGTCGGCCAGGCCTGATTACGGCAAGTTGAGTGGCCGGCAGCCTAGCGGCAGCAACAGGTGCCGCGGTCGCCTCAACAGAAGAGGAATCGCGGAAGCGCATCCTTTCGATTTCGGCCTATTGGGAAAGGTGTCAAACTGGAGCCCAGTTTTTCACTCCCTGGGAGCCCGTTCGGCCGATTGGCACATCGAATGTCGGCGATGGTGCGTCAGAAATGGGCACACCATCGACTTCCTGGGAGGTTCAGACCTGAATTCTTTCCCACCATGAAATGAAAATAGCGCGTCAGGAAGCAAGCTAACGGTGAGCCGCTGGCCCATACTGGCTTGCACAACGGCATGGTGAATGTAGAGGCGAAAGATGTCTAAATCACTCGGTAAAACTTCACCACAAATTCGAATCAATGTGCCAGTGTGGTATCAGCATGACCTGCGCTTCTTGCGTGCTCCAAGCCACGTTACCGCAAGACCTTGACTTCACCAGGAAAGGCTCGCCGCCGCCGCGCGGCTGGCAGGGCCTCAAACAAGTTCTTTGGCTGGGCATGAACCCAAGCTTGCAAGGCGTCTGCCTGGGATGGTGAATCTGTTGCTGAGCAGGGAGCTGAGCAAGGAAGAAGTGCCAAGGAAGCAGATGGTGCCCTGTTTTGAGCTGTCGCGTTGCCTTCGTTCGCCATGGACGTACAGACCTCAAACACCTCAGCGGCCCTGGCGTGTTTCGATTCTTGGCGCCGCGTGCGAGCCTCGGCGGCGCAAGGCTGGAGCGGGAGCCAACGGCATTGACGAAGAACGAGATCTGCACGGGCGCTGGCAAGGTTGCTGCAGGAACTCACGCAGGTGTGCTTGGGATGGACAGGAGGCAGCCCTGAGCTGATCCGGGCGCTGAAGCGGCCGGATCAGGATGGAGATCCGGACCCTGATCAGCGAACCTACTGCGCGCCAAAGGCGAAGCGCTACGGGCGATGCGACGACATTCGCGATTCTTGCGGGCAAGGGGATCGTACTGATTCGATGCCCCGATGAACCACCGAGTGGATTCAGCGTGGGCCTGACGCGCATCAGGCTTCGATCCGGCGGATGCGGATCCTCGTGGTCTCCGCACACTCGAGCCTGAAGGCCTCTTCTCAGCGGGGGACTGGGGGCATGGTGGGGCCTAGCAGTACGCGGCGCAAGGCTTCCACCTTCAGCTCGATGTCCTCACCCAATTCAAGGATCAGGAAGCTGCGCTCCAAGCGTGCCGCTCGATGAATTCCAACGCTTGAGCCAGAGATCGCCGGCCGCCAGAGTGAAAATCGCTGCGTCAGTGGCACGACGCCCCTGCCTGACCCGCGGTCCGTGGATCGATGGGAACGATGGAGACTGCAAGCGCGATGGGCCAGGCCGTTGATGAAAGCGATCAGTGTCTTGGCTCACCGGCTCGATCGCACCAGACCTGCATTGCGAGGGAGTCCGGATCGCTTCGGGGCGTTGTTGCCCTGACGGGGGCGCAACTGGCCTTGTCAGCGAAGCAGATCGGCGCCAACTCCCCGAGGTGGTGCCTGGCCGATCCCGACTGCTGCCCTGAGGTCCAGCCAGGTTGATCTGCCTGGACCTGCACGCTCGGCCACCGCCGTCTGAGCTGCTCGCCGCAGCAGAGAGGCTCGTGCGCTGCATCCGCCTGAGGAAGCGGCGCCGACTGGTGGTGACCGGTGGGGTTGCGCGGCTGCTGCACCCTGGCCGCGATTCCGGCCGGCAAGACTGGCCTGGCACAAAGGAATCCTGATCGCCGCTGAACGGTGTGCTGCCGAGTGAAACGCCGGAGGCGCTTTGCGCCGATTCGAGCATTACCATTTCGTGCTGCAGACCCCTGGGCATTACGCCGGCCTCTCCACGGCATTCCCACCCGGGCCTGCGACGGCATCCTAGTTCACGCCTCCGGAGGCGCTTGTGATTGGCCGCCGCCGATCTGGCCAAGCGCGGTCCGATGAAACCAGGCCATCCCAAACTGGAGCATGGGCGCAAGATCACCGTCGATTCGGGCCAACGTGTTGATACAAGGGCCTGGAGGTGAGTCGAGGCCCATACTGTTTGGCCTCGATTACGACCGCCATCGAGGTCGTCATCATCCCGAGATCATTCACTCGGATGGTGAGTCGCCGATTTCCTTCGGTGCTCGCCAGCTGGCTGGCCCGATATGAATTGCCGTTGTCTATTGCTCGCTGCCGGAGCGCTTGCCACCCTGCGCCGCTCGATTCACGCGCTGGCAGCTAGTTTCAAGGCAACCGACAGAGCAATACCCATCATGGCCTGGCTACGCGCAGGCGGCAGCGGCGGCAACCGATGCGGCGTGAGATGATGCGGCAACAGAGGCTGTTCGCCCTGTTCTCGACGAAGCGCTTCATTCCTCGATTATCCGGCGCCTGATCGGCGGGTCTTGCGACGCACCGGGCTCGAGGTCAAGGCATCCCAGCCTCGCACGTTGCTGGCCGTCGATGCCTGGCGCGCCATCGGCGTGCTTGAAGCCTCAGCCAGCCTGGCCCCAGAAATGCTGCTTGGCTGATCGAACCGCTCAACACCACTGACTTGACATGCCTTTGACTGCTGAGGCGTTGCCATCACTGTTGCTCTTGGCCATTGCATCGATCCGCTCTGCGTGATCGTGGTCGGGCAGCGAGCTGGAGCGCTGAGGAGCTGGTTGCGGGAGCTTTGGGGCTGAGGACAGCCCGGGCCGGGCGGGTTGTGCTGCGCCAGCAAGGCCGACTGCTGCGCATCTGTGCCGCGGGGCCGATCCTGCTGATCTGCCGAGGGGATCTGGTACGGGGCGTGACGCCGAGCGGATCGAGCGGATCGGCGGGAGCACGTGGTGGGCGGCACCGATCGAGGATGGATCATCAGGCGCACTCGTTTGTGCTGCTGCTTTCACCGTGCTCTGCCAGCACCTGCTGCTTCAACACCGCAGCGTGAGTGATCCGACCAAAGCTGCGCTGCAGCATGGAAGCTTTTATGGCCGCCGCCGCCCGTGAGCACGACCTGCCAGCCCAGGAGCGCGTTGCCTGGGCCCAACGCCACCGCCGGCGGCCGGCACCAGGGATCGTCAAGGCCTGAACCACAAGAGTGGGCAGGGGGGCCGTTGCTGTTTTTTTCTTGTGCTTCCGTCGAGGCAGGCCCACGCTGGCCAATCAGCAGCCGCGGCAGCGACTTGGCGGTGGCGTAGGTAAGGCTCGGCTGGGCGAAAGCCCAGCGCGGCCGGTGATCAGGGCGGTTCAAGTCTCGGATTTGCTGCCAGTCGGCAAACCCGCCGCGCGGCGAGGCTATGCCATGGGGTATTCGCAGGTCTGGCGCGCAGGCCCGCACAGCAGCGTTCGTAGAGCCGGTTGCCGGCCGCGATGTGCGGAGAGGCCCAGATCGAGCGGCTGCTGAAATCACACCAACCCATCCAGGCCGCTCTGCGGCGTGGAGGCCACCCAGAAACAAGCGTTGAGGCAAGACCGTTGCCGCCAGGAAAAAACCCACCCCGAACAGGGCGCTGCCGCAGCGTGCGTGGCGAAGCGCCATGAGGGCAGCTGCAGGTCGCTGTTGCAGTGGCGGCGTAGTGCTGGGCCCAGGGCCCGGCCGGCCAGCCCGCGCATTCAGCGCAGCACCGCAAAGCCAGCTTGTTGCAGCGCAGGCCAGCGGCGCACCCGGTGGCCTGCTCGATCTCCAGCCCATGCAGCAGCACACCAGCCAGGGGCTCAGCGGCGGCGGCCGTAATCGCAGGGCCAGCAAGCTGCTCCCGCGTTTGGAGATCGCGATCGGTAGGGCATCCGCTGATCGATCGGGAAATGGGCGGCGGACCGTATCGGCAGGTCTGGAGATCCGCCCCCACAGGGCGGCGCGGGCGGAAGAGTGACAAGCAGGACGCTAGGCACGGGCGGGGTTGCTTTCGTGCTGCAAACCACTCAGACCAGTTGGATTTGGCTCGAGCTCGGGTGTGTCACATCGATTGTCCGCCGATGGCGGCGGTTGCTCCAGGGCATCCAGGCGACCCGGGCACCCAGGCGGCGCGAATGCTGTTGCTTCCTGCTGGTCGGGGCGCGCGGAAACGCAGGCTTCGCTCTCGAGCTGGTCCTAGACTCCTTGAGTCCGCGGGCCCGAACCACGGTCCAGTCCAGGCGCTTTCTGCAGCCAGGCGTTCGCCCAGCCGCTTTCCAGTCAGGATCACCGAACAGGTTGAGGGGGTGGAAGAGGGCGGCCGCCGCAGAGGGAGCCACAGCAACCGCCCGTTCACCGCCCACTGGCGTGAGCAGCGCGATCGTTGGGAACGCATGGCCAGGGCAGTCACCTTTCAGGGGGGCCGGTCAGATCGATCGATGGGCGTGCCCGGTGCGATCACCCAGGGCCTCCACGCCCTGCAGGGCCTTCTCAAGGGCGGGGCCATCGACTGAGTTCGAGCCGAATCAGTTCCGCGCCCTCGCCAGGCCTTCGGGGCACGGCGGAGCTGGGCGCAGCAGCGCCTTCACCCCGATAGGCCCCGCGCAGGCTCCTGGCACCACCAGCAAGCAGTCTTGGCGAAGCACGTTGACGGGACAACGCCTTTCGCTAGGGAATCAGTCATGGCTTGGAATTCAAGCAGCGGGGAAGCAGGCTCTTTTCTAGGCATCGGCCGGGCCAGCTGACCGACCGTGCGCAAACAGCCGTGCCCGCAGGATAGCGGATCGGTCACTTCAGGCGCAGACAACGCTGCGTAGGTGGAGGCGACATCCGCGCTGAGTGGAAGCTGAACTGGGCCATGGCCGAAGTTTAAGGAACCCGGCCGCGCGCCTGGATGTGACCTCGTCCGCTTCATCCTTGCGGGCAACGGCTGTTGCGCAGCGTCGGTCGGCTGGGCCCGGCCCGTGCCTAGAACAGGAGCTTGGCTTCCGCTGCTTTTTGATTCCAGCCATTGACTGATTCCCTAGCGAAGGCGTTGTCGCCGTCAGCGGTGCTTCGCAAGACTGGCTGGCGGGTGGTGCAGGGCCTGCGGCGGCTATTCGGGTGAAGGCGCTGCTGCGGCCAGCTCGCCGTGCCGAAGTTCCTGAGGCGCGAACTGATTCGGCTCGAACTCAGCGGAGGCCGCCCTGAGAAGGCCTGCAGGGCGTGGGGGAGCCCCTGGTTGATCGCCACCGGCACGCCATCGATCGATCCTGACGGCCCCCTGAAGGTGGATCCGGCCATGCGTTCCCCAGATCGCCGCCTGCCCGCCCAGTGGGGTGTTGAAGCGGCGTTGCTGGTTGAGCTCCTCTGGCGCGGCCGCCTCTTCCACCCCTTCAAACTGTTCGGTATCGCTGGTTAGATCCTGATCTGGAGCGGCTGGGCGGGAACGCTGGCGCAGGAAAGCGGCTGGACTGGACCGTGGTGCGGCCGCGGCGACTCAAGCGTCTGAGGGAGCGCTCGAGAGCTGAAGGCCTGCGTTTAGCGCCCCGACCAAGCAGGAGAGCACAGCATTCCGCGCCGCCGGTGGGCCGGGTCTGCCATGGTGCCTGGAGCAACGCGCCATCGGGCCGATCATCGAGTGACCGCAGCCGTAGCTTCGAGCCAATCCAACTGTCTGGAGTGTTGCGACGATGGGCAACGCCCGCCGGCCTGGCGTCTGCTTGGTCCCACCCTTCGGCCGCGGCCGCCCTGGTGGGGGGCGGATCTCCAGACCCTGCGCGATACGGTCGCCGCCCAGTTCCGATCATCGAGGGATGCCCTACCGATCGCGAGATCGCAGCGGGGAGCAGTTGCTGGCCCTGCATGACCGGCACGGCGCCGCTGAGCCCCTTGGGCCTGTGGTGCTGCTGCCATGGGCTGGGATCGAGCCAGGCCACCGGGGTGCGCCGCCTGGCCTGGCGCTGCAACAGGCTGGCTTGCGTGCTGGGCTGATCTGCGGGGGCTGGCGCGGCGGGACTGGCCCGAGGCACTTACGCCCGCCACGCAAACAGCGACTGCAGCTGCCTGGCGCTCGCCGGCAGCTTTGGCAGGCGAGCGGCCTGTTCGGGGTGGGTTTCCTGGGCGCACGTCTTGCTCAACGCTGTTACTGGGCCTCCACGCCGCAGAGCGGCTGGATGGTTGGTGGTGATCAGCAGCCCGCTCGATCTGGCGGCTTGCTCCGCATCGATCGGCGCGCGCAAACGGCTCTACGAACGCTGGCTGGTGCGGCCGCGCGCCAGGGACCTGGCGGATCCCATGGCATCACCCCGCGAGCGGCGGGTTTGCCCGACGTGGGCACATCGGAGACTTCGGGACGCCCTGATCAACGCGCCGCGCTGGGGCTTGCCTCAGCGAGGCTCTACGCCACGGGCCAGGTCGCGCTGCCGCAGCTGTGGGTTGGCAGCGGTGGGCCCGCCTGCCCTCTTTTTTCCGAAGACGAGAACAGAACAGGTCCCCTGCCGTGGATCTTGGTTCGCTTGCGTCTGGGCCGCCCAAACGGGGCCGATTTTGAAGGCCAAGCGCCTCATGAAGGTGCAGATCGTGTCAACGAGGCGCGCGGCACAACAGGCATTTCACATGCTTGCAGGACGCCCAGCTGTCGGTCAGCTCGCTGCATAAGTGTTGAAGAAGAGAGTGCTGGGAAACGAGCAGGAATAGAAAGCAAGCAAGGCACAACGGGTGCGAATGGGATCACTCCTCGTCGGGGTGCCGCCACCACGTGCTCCGCACGATTCGCTCGATCCGCTTCGGCGTCACGCCCCGTACAAGTCCCTGGGCCAGATTCAGCAGGATCGCCCCGCGGCACAGATGCGCAGGCAGTGGCCTTTGTTGCGCAGCAAACCCCCGCCGGCCGGGATTGGTCCTCCAGGCCCAGCTCCCGCACAGGTCCTTCAGCCGCTCCAGCTCGTGCCCGACCACGGGATCACGGGCAGAGCGGATTCGGATGGATGGCGCAGAGCAACAGTGATGGCCAACGCTTCAGGCAGGTTCAAGGCAATGTCAAAGTCAGTGTGTTTTGAGTGGTTCGATCGGCAGCGCAGTTTCGGGCCAGGCTGGGCTGAGGCTTCAAGCACGGCATGGCGCGCCAGCATCGACTGGCCAGACGTCGCTGAGGGGGACGGCCTTGACCTTCGCGTGGCAGTCGCAGAGCCGCTCGATAAGGCGCGGGATATCGAGGAGTGACGCGCTCGTCGGACCGGGCGAAACAGGCTGCGTCGTTGGCCGCATTCATCACGCGAATGTGCGCCGTGCGCCTGCGGCGATAGGCCAGGCATCAGGGTTTTGTCTGTCGGGTTGCCTGAAGTGAGTGGCCCACGCAGGTTGAGATCGAGCGGCGCCAGGGGTGGGCAAGCGCTCCGGCAGCTGAGGCAATAGTAAGCAACGGCAATTTCATATCGGCCAGCGAGCGGGCGAGCACGAGGAATGCGAGTCCACATCGAGTGGGAATGCTTGGGATGGATGACGATCTCGGATGGCGTCGTAATCGAGGCCAAACAGATATGGGCTCGATCCCTCCAGGCCCTTGTTCATCAACGTGCCGATCGACGATTGATCTTTGCGCCCATGCTCAGTTGGGATGGCTGGTGCAGCGGCGACCGTTTCGCCTTGGCCAGATCGCGGCCGGGGCCAATCACGAAAGGGCTCGGATGGCGGTTGAGCTGGATGCGCGCAGGCCCGGGTGAATGCCCGTGGAGAGCGGCGGTATCGGCCCAGGGGTGCCTGCAGGCACTGAGCTGGCGGAATGTCGGATCGGCGGGGCAAAAGCGGCTGCCGCTGCGTTTCAAACTCGGCAGCACCACCGGTCAGGGCGCGATCGGGTTTCCTTGTTGCCAGGGCAGTCTTGCGGCGCGGGATCGCCGCAGGTGGCAGGCAAGGCCAGCGCAACACGATCCCGGTCCCACCAAGTCGGCGCTGCTCAGCGATGCAGCCAGAGGCCCTCGCTGCGGCGAGCAGACTCAGGACGGGGGCGGCCAGAGCGGAGGGCTCAGGCATCAAGGCTGGCTTGAGCTCGGCCGGCAGCAGATCGGGATCGCAGGCCCACTGGGGAGTGGCGGGCCGATTTTGCTCGCTGAGCAGGCCAGTTGCGGCCGCCGTCAGGGACAACGCCGAAGCGATCCGGAATCTCGGCCAATTGCGGGTTGGTGCCGATCGGCCGGTGGAAGCCATGCACACTGATCTGGCTTTCATCAGCTGGCCCCATGCTGTGCAGTCTCCATCCGATCCATCGATCCAGCGAAACCGCGTGCGGCAGGGGCGCGTGCAACACTGAGCGGCAGCGATGGTTTTCCTCTGGCGGCCCGATTGCTCTGGCTTCAGCGGTTGAATTCATCGAGCGGACGGCGTGGAGCGCGAGATCTGGATGCCTTTGAGGGTGAGGGACATCGAGTGAAGTGGAAGCCTTTGCGACGCGTATGGTGGCCCCAGCGTGGCCCCAGGCCGCCGCTGGAGAGAGCCTTCAGAGGGCTCGAGTGTGGGAGACCGAGGATTCGCAGCAGGCCGGATCGAAGCCTGATGGCATCAGGACCACGCTGAATCACTCGGTGGTTCCATCGGGGCGATCGATCAGTTCATCCCTTGGCCCGCAGGCGATCGCGAATGGCGTCTGGCATCGCCGTAGCGCTTTCGCTTGTGCGCGCAGTGAGGCGTTCGTGATAAAGGGTCTGGATCTCGGCCTGATCCGGGCCGGCTTTCAGCGCCGTCAGCTAGGCTGGCTGTCCTGCTCCAGGCCAGCACACGCTTGAGTTTCCTGCAGCAATGCGCGCCCGTGCAGATTCTCGTCTTCTCAATGCGTTGTCTCCCCGCTCCAGCACTGGCGCGCGAGGCTCGGCAGCGGGCGGGCCAGATCGAACAGCACCGCCAGGGCGCTTGAGGTGTTGAGGTCGTCGTCATGGCCGCAACGAAGCGAAGCGCGACAGTGCACAGGCACCATCGCTTCTTGCAGCTTTCTTCTTGCTTCAGCTCCTTGCTCAGCAAACAGATTCACCCATCCCAGGCCAGCAGCGCTTGCAAGTGGTTCGGCCAGCCAGAGCTTGGTTGAGCCTGCCAACGCGGCGGCGCGGGCGAGCGCTTCAGTGTAGGAAGTCAAAGGAGCTTGCGGGGTAGTGGGCTTGGAGACACGAAGAAGCGGCAGGTCATGGCTGATACCCACTGGCGAGCAGTGTCAAATTGTTGGTGAAGTTTACCGAGTGATTTAGAACAGTCTTTGCGCGTTCAACATTCACCATGCGTGTGCAGGCAGTAATGGGCCAGCGGCTCCCTTAGCTGCTTCTGGACTTGCGATATTCATTTCTCATGGTGGGGAAAGATCAGGTTCTGAAACCTCCCTCAGTGAATGTCGATGGTGCCAGTTCCGACGCACCAGTCGCGGCATCGATGGTGCAAACCCGGGGGGGGGATCGACGGGCCCCAGGGGAGGGAAAACTGGGCTCTCAGTTTGACCTTTCAAGGGCGAATCGAAAGGATGCGCTTCCGCGATTCCTTTCTGTGTTGAGGCGACCGCTGGCACCTGTTGCTTGCTCGCTGAGGCTGCGGCACTCAACTTGCCCGTTAATTTCAGGCTGGGGCCGACGAGCACAGCAAAAATAAACATTCGCCAGCGGCCGGAATAGGCGGCGCCGAGGCTTACGGGATTCGCGATCGTGGCGCGGCATGGCCTCAAGGCATTGGGTGCGCGGGAATTGTCAGGCGGGAGGGAGTGTTCAGGAGCCATGTCTCACGGAGCCGTGATGTTGCGGCTCCTACGCTTGCATCGGACGAAACCTCTTGGGCAGCCCGCTTAGGATTTTGTGGTCAATATCGGGTGTGTTCTAACAAAGGGTTGACCGGGTAATCCGCTCCAGATCAGATGTAACGACGCAGCACATCCAGGACGATTGTAAACTTCGGGCTTGGCCCAGGTGACAGAGTCGTAGGACGTGGACACCCAAGAACAATAAATGGAAAACTCACCCGAACGCGAGCTGAAAAAAAACGCTCGGTTTGCGCCGGTGAGGGTGTTGGTGAAACTTGCAGGGTCAAAGCTTTGGCGGGCCTTTCAGGTTGGAACGAAACCGTAGGGTTCCAGCGCGGCGGCTTGCTTGAGGCCGGATCCCACAAAAGGAAGAACCCACGAAAGGGCCACCAAAAAATTCGGGAACAGAAGCGGGCCGTTTTGCCAATTCTTTTTCCCTCTTGTGATTT
>Ga0163217_1066031_pt1 | contig 10593 bp, 12 predicted proteins | sample SynspAceP_FD_185933 | JGI IMG/M metagenome (GOLD analysis project Ga0163217, IMG submission 185933) | Saline lake microbial communities from Ace Lake in Antarctica - Synechococcus sp. Ace-P (PacBio error correction) | ecosystem: Environmental > Aquatic > Non-marine Saline and Alkaline > Saline ... | reverse complement strand
CCATCATCCCATATCTGAAGAAATACATCTGTAATCATTCGTGGACGAATCGAATCTGGCATTTTAAGCCATTCGAAGACTTTGGAAACCCGAGTTAATCTATTACACTTGCCATCATAATCGTAGTTAATAACTGGCCGAACTCCCTGCACGTCCAGCCCTTCTGAACTTGCAAAAAAAATAACTGGCGGCTTTCAGCGCATTTTTCTCAGCCCAGTACCCAGAGCGGCGTGCCGCCATAACCAACTTCCATCAATCAAACCAAATCGCGCCTATTGATGCGATAAATATCATTTGATTTCGATCATAAAAATGAATATCCTATGATTCCATGGTTGCTCAGGCCTTTAATCCGTGTAATCGATGATAATGATTTGGAAATGTCTTTGTGGGAAAGATGGAATAAGGATCCGCTTCCACACCATTTTTATAAAATCGAGTAAGATTTTCCGGATTGAAGCGTTAACAGTAATTCGTATTTCTAAACCAATCTAACGAAATCAGAATCACATGCGGACCTTTTTTCTTGGGCAAATACCAGACTTTGAATGAGACAAAAGCAAACGTCAAAAAAGTCGAAAAACTGTTCATACTACATTTTTTTTGAAGGATGCTGAAAGTTCCTCCTTACTAGCCAAAGACAAGTCAAACCGTCCAGTAGCGTTAAGCTCAGGCGTAAAATTTATTTCAGCTTTATTTCACATTTGCTCATTAGTCCCCCAATAAGCAATAGATTTGTTTATTAGTAACTCCCAAAACAATCTAAATCTATTCATTTGAAAATACGGCATAAGTTTGGGATAACAACTCACTACACCGACCAAACCAATGAAAACAACAAACAAATTATTAGTAGAATGATGATCCCACATTTACATTTGGAATCGATCAGTGCGCGTACAAGCAATTGCTTGTAAAAGGTGCGCAATAGGTGGTTTGCCGCGGCGGTGCTTAGGAGGTGATGGCCGGCGAGAAAACACGCTTTGGGATCATTTACTTGGATCAGCCATTAGTGGCACAGCAGGTGCGATTATCGAAAAACAGATGGATAGGCAAGCTGAGGAACTTGAAAAGGATTCTGAAAAATGCAAAATCGAACGTGTAGGAGAAGGTATAAAAATCACCTTTGACTCAGGATTAATGTTCGATAGACCCAATCTTCACTTACAAACAATCCAGGAGTAAATCTCCAACGGTTAGCGTGAACCTACTGAAATATGAGGAACAAATATTTTAGTGAATTCACACTGCATAACATGGAACAAGAAGTTATAACCTTGACTTATCGACAGAGCTGCATCAGTAAAAGACTTCCTAACCACCTTGAAGTGGCACCAAAAAGACTTTCCCTAGAAGCATTTGCCGAAGAAAAACAATTGCAGCAATGGATAAGAAGCTTTGGTAGACAACAGAATCGTAGAGTAGAAGTGCTATTATGCAAATGAAAAAAAGCAAAAAGCAGCTAAACGGGTGATTTAGGAGAATTCTAAAACCAAATAACCGAATCACAAAAAGGAAGCCGTCCAATTAATTGGCCTCCTTTTTTTCATAATAATTGATTGAATATCAATTTCAATTAAACAAAGTAAGGTTTTCTAGTTGAATCGGGTCGTCTAATCCTATCGAAACTCCCCAGCAAAATTCCCATCTGAGTTTTTCTCCTACCCAAACTACTAGGGCTTTCAATAAAAAATTGGCAAAAAAAGTTAAAACAATTTCATATCCGCGTTTCAAAATATGCCCTCATTTTCTAGCTTGCCAACACTGCTCCAAACGGTCTAGCAGAGTTTAGTACGCCACAATTATACTAGCTCTTTTCATTTTTTAGTAAACTATTCCCCAAACGGGCAAAATTTTCCTTGTAGAATTCCTAAAACAACCGAATTCTATCCAATTTGGCACTCGGGTGATTTGTGTTTATCCATTAAACACAAAAACCTATGATACTCCTACCCGAATAAGATCAAAACGGATGATAGCACACTTTTCATTTGGACGATTAGTTACGGAAAAAGCAATGTCATAAAAGACGCATCTATTACCCTTGCAGTAAGTGGGAAAATGCTGCTTTCGGTTGTTATTCTGATTTAGAGATTGGAAGAAAGGTGGCCACTTTCGTCAGCGAACACTGAATTATGCAACGAATTGAACTCGAGAAGGATCCGAAAATTTCGAGATTGAACGAGCTGCTATGAATATAAAATTCACCTTCAATCAGGATTGATATTTTCCGATAGCCCAATCTTCGCTACAGATGAATCCAAGAAAAAATCTCGAGCAATTGCCATTACCTAGCTTAAGTCTACATAAACCACAAATATTTTATTGGAAGTCCATACCGGACAATACTGAAAAGAAGCTTACAACCTTGATTTATCGAAAGGCAAGGCAGCTTCTGTAAATGACTTTTTAAAACCAACTTTAAAAGTGCTCCAAAAAGATTTACCTAATAGCCTGGGGGAATAGAAACCACTGCACCAACGATACGAAAGCTGCAGACTTACAGAATCATAGAGTACAATAAGCTATTAATGAAAAAGCAAAAGCGGGCTAAAAATGTTCTTTAAGGAATCTAATCCTACAACGCCGTATCAAAATAAAGGAGGGCATCTAATCAGTTCCCTCCTTTCTGTAATTAGCAGAAGAAATATCTCTAAAATTCAAGTCATGATCTCAAACTAAAAACATTGAGTTTCCTACCTCCCTTGTTTATTGTTTATCGGTTTTTCTTGCCACCGTATCTCTATATATCCAGTACCAGAAGCTTCACTAATCGTCAAGCTTTTCAGATGAACACTTAATTCTGTTCAATATTACACCTTTCAATATTTTTGGATGCCGAAACTAATTCAGGAATGTCCTGAGCGAATGCATTCTTGGGGAATTTGGGGGGGGGAATCTACCCAGATAATTGATCAGCACAATCATCACTACTGGAGGCAAGAATGGATGATTGGATCTTGGGAGGAATAGAGCGAGGACTGGTCAGTAGAGATCAAGCTCGCGATACGATTGAAGAGAAAATGAGTTTCTTATAAAAAGCAGAATCGCTGCATGAATCTGCCACATTGGTTGGATGAAAAACTGGAAAAGTAAAACCTTCGACAAAAAGACGATGGGCTGATAGTAGAGTCCTGCTTTTTGATTTCAAGACTATTATCTGTTCGAGAATATTACAAAAGTGGAACGTGAAGAAAAGATCCTGCCAATTCGAATGATGTGCTCTGGCGAGAGGATGGATTGGGATTTCATACCAGAGATGTTTCAAAAAAAACTTTATTGCATTGGTCCCCAAATTTTGCTTGTATATGAATTTGCTTTAGAGGGCTATAATGAAACTTTAAATCACCTATGTTTTGCAGCCTCCTCACCTATTCATTCCTATTTCGTCCAGAAGCATTACCCATCAAGTTGGGGCTAGAAATAAGGAGCGATCAAAGCTTCGGTGGGCTCCTTTGGTTTTTCCTCTCCAACTCAAACATTAATTGGTGCAGAAGAATATGGAGACCGCTATTTTGGGCACATTATTCTTACCTCAAGTCTCAATCCCAAAAGGCTCAAAGTAGCTATGCGGACTTACTGGGAAGAAAAAGAAATCCAAACGCTAATCAATTCGAGCTTGGTGTATCAACAATTCCGAAATTCGAAGGTTATGGAAGAAGGACCTTTGGACTGACCGCATCCTATTCTGTTAGATTTTTTACGATGCCCATCGTCCCGGAAATACACTGAGTGATCTCTCCCCCGGCGTTTCTTCTATCGTTACACGCCTGAGGAGATGATGAAAGTGATAGGAATCTATATGAAAACTATGGGCATAAAGTTTTGGAAAATATGGGTTCTTTGATGCCATGAGCCGCAGTATGATTTCTTTTCCACAGAATACCTTCTATCGATCAGAGCCAAATGTCACTATGGGAGAAAACCATCGAACTGGGCTATGGCTGCGAAGGTTATTTATGGTGCTCCAGAAATTAAAGTCGGATTAAAATCGATTAGGATTCACGTATCAGGTTCCTGAAAATAAAATCTCTTCGTGCAAAATTCCCTCCTAAACCCAAAAAGGTGATCTGTTCCAGATCACCTTTAATTTATTAGCCTAAGAATTACTGAGATCAAAAACGATCAAAATTCATCACTTGTCCAAGCGTTTGAACGAAAGTCCTTGACAAAACGAGCATCAAATCACCAGAACGTAAACCTCGCTATCGCTCTCAACTCAAGAGTTGACCAAAGATCAAATCAACTCGGGTTCCAGTCCAGTAACAGCACCTGTCATCCGATCGCGACCTTTGAAAAGCCTGAGGAATCAACTCCGAGCACTCCAATTAGTCGCATTCCAATTAGATTCACAAAGAAATCATTGGTCAGCTCCTGGAATTGTTTCAGTAAACACACCCTTGACTTAACCGATCAGAATTGATATTATCCACGAAGTCACCAAGTAAAAGCGCACTTAGGAGTTAGTCAATGATAGCAGCTGCGCCTTATCGATCAACATTCTTTCGGCAGAAGCACTGTGCTTTGATCTGAAATAATTTCTAAATTCCATCAGCTGCAGCTCAAAGAGCGCAAATGATTCTACATCCAGTTTGATCTTGATGCGCATCAGCTCTACCAGAGTTTAAATGCACAGGATACCCTCATGACCAGCAGTTTTGCGCCTGCTCAATACCTGGCACAACCACCTAATACAAAAAGTCTGCAATAGAAACTTTCTTTCATCCGATTGACTTCCGTGTAAAGATCTTTCGAATAGCTTCCAAGTTTCTCCAAACAGTTGACAATTGAGTTGATTATTAACATCCCAATATTTCTGAGGAGAAAGGCGAATTCTTCCACCATTTGCTCCCGCGCGTATCTGATCACGGAAAGTAGTGCCCATTGCCCATGCAGTTGCTACCAATTGGGGAACAAGAAAGCCGAAGCAAGATATCTGATTTAGCTTTGCGATATCTTAGCATCATCACTTTATAATCTACTGCTGGATAGGATCCTGCCAGATCAAAACTTTCTTTTTACATCCGAACCCAAATAACGTGGCAAGGTCCCATAGCACGGGCGTCAAGCTATACCAAAAGCCACGTGCAAACACATCTGCCAAACCTTCTGATTTCTCATAGAAATGTCTTGAAATCTTCGCATAAAGCAGATCCTCTTCATTGCGAGATCGTAGGAGCATAAATGGTGCGTGCTTCAATGATTGGGTCAAATGGATCAGTTACAGTTCCTGCACCCATGCATTTTAGCTTCCACTGATGTGCTCCAAGGCTGGACTTTTGGTTCACTCCATTCTAAAACCAAAGGTTTCGAAGTGTAGTAGTTCATTACTCCATTTAGAGGAGTAGTTGTCCCAAGCTCCTTCCAATCCACTTGTAATTGTCACAGCTTTACGTTATCCAAAGATTTTTCCGACCCATGCTTTGCTCTCGATGGAACGCAGCTTGTCTGCAGGCTACTATTTTGTAGATCTGCGCCCCGTAGTTTACCAAAAGTTGGCCACCTGCATAAATCAGCTACAGTTTCTTCGTCATCATTGCCATCGCCCAAAAGTCTCGACGAATTCACGTGGCTGCTCCGATTGTGATTAGCTTCCTTTTCGTCCTTCTGGATTCACATAGATCAATCCATTGAGAAGCTCCACCCCCCCTAGTTGGATTTCAAGTCACGCTCACCAGTGTAGCCGATCTTTGTCTCCCATCCACTCTTTCTCAGATCCCAGTATACATCCTCCTGGCTCCCCAAACATCTCACGTCCTCCTCCGAAATCCAAAGTTTCAAACCCATTGGTGTCCAAGGCAACATTTCCCGCAAGCATTTTTCATCAAATCGGCCCAAGAGATTTTCTTCCATATTTTTCTTGGACAGGCCAAAGTAATACCTGGCTTATCCAAATGGCATTTCAGGCCAGCGTTTAGCGAGCAAATCGTTGCATTCAGCTCTGCGCCACCTCTACCATCGCCAATACGGTAATACCGCCACTGTGCCAAGCCATTCTGATCATAAAAGGGACCCATAATTACCATAATCTGCCGCCACCAATCTTGGGAATCTACCATCAAAATCAGCAAATCTTTCTTCAGAGCTGCTTAGATCAAGTGATTTTAATTTCTTACAGCATAATCAAAATCTTCTCCCATTGGATTGGAAAGGGAAGAATGCTGTCGAAGAATAATCCAATTCAATTGATTAGCCCAGCTCTAGTTCCGAGTTCCGGCTCGTTGCTGCTTTGTTCCACAAGTTCCTCCTGGTGAACGGTTGCCTGTGCTTTCGTTCATGTTCGTAACTTGCCATGAGGGTCGGTTAGTAGTATCCATAATTTATATAGTTTATTATTCTCGTAGAATTACCGAAAATTTTACAAAAATGATTCTGATTGAAATGATTTTCCATTGATAAAAAACTATGAGCCCTTTCTGGAAAATACTTAATCCAAAAGAAGTATTTCATACAATACTCGCAAGTAGAATTTAACAATTTCAAGCTGATTTTTGCCAGAAACAAATCTTGTTTATTCAATTTCCCAACTCAAAAGAATCAACCCATATTCTTAATTCTTCTCCAAGCCATCAATCAATTTTTCATGAATTCAAAAAAATTCAGGGTTACGGGACAATGATCTAGTTGCTTTTTGGTAAGTTGGGTACATGAGAGTGAATAGCATTACAAAATTTCCAGTTTCATCCCCAAATCAAGTAATAACCCCATTTATGCTTAATAAAACCACATGAGCTAGCTCAAAAAGCGATGTGCATTATTGGAGCACGTCTGGAATTGGCCTTTCGCCCCAAAGCTTGGAGAAAAGAAGGTGCCAATTATTTCTTAGTGGGTTTGGATGAAGCGATGTGCAGAAGTATGCTGGCCGACCAGCTCAAAGCAATCATGGATAATCTGTGAGATCCGAGAAAAGAATTGCCAAAACAAAAGCCATAGCAACTTGCCTGGAGGAAAATTCGAGATTCCAGGCTCATCATGTAAGCCGCGGAAAGCGAAGAATTCGCGACGGTCCCCTGCATTTGATTGACACCGATTGGTTGGAATCAAACACTCGCTTAAATCTGACTTCGGTAATGCCTCTCCAATCAGGCAGCAATTCAGGCTTTTTCAAAATCGTAGCTTCATGGCGTTCTATCTTGAATTGGTTCTATTTAGCATTCTCTCCATCTCCAAAATACTTTGTCAACCATGCCTACGCAGCGGCAAAAAGCTGCAATAGAAGGCTGACGGTGAGACCGCCGCTTATACGCTTCTCAAAATATTCGAAAATCAAATGTCTAAGCGCCGCATTAGTTGAAAGCTCCCATGTCAAAAACGAGCCATGACCATTCAGAAATAATGGAATTTTCTTCTCAAAAATGCCCCTTGATGTTTCGTGTCGGGCAGGGCTTCTGATCTGGATCAAGCAAGCAGTTTCTTCCTTTCAGATTGATTCCCAATTACTACTGGGCAGATTTCCATTATCGGGAGGTTGGCACTTGACAAAAGGACAATTACCCATGAAAAAAGCCAATGAAATACCTCGGAGGTTACAAATATCAAGTGTACTCATCATGAGACTGTTACCATTCCTTTCACCAAACTCGAAAAAGCCACTATTGGAGAAGTAAATGGGAATATGGCAAAAAAAATGTCAAAGACCTTTATTACTTAGCTTCGAGAAGTTGATTCCGACCCAGTCGATCAAAATAGGGCTTTCTGCCCCCGGATTAGCAAAATGAAACCAACACCTGGCAGTCAACTTTCACCGCAATTCCCTTCCTGCGTTAGCGCTTTGGATTGGAGTGGAATTTTGGGAAAAGAGGACTTTCGGTCTAAATGATGCCCATGCAGCATTGATGCTGAGGCTAACTTTTGGAGTGGTTGCAAGGAATGAAACAATGCCGTATTGCTAACCCTTGGAACAGGCGTCGCGGCGTTTGCTGCTAGATGCCAATCTCTATCAGGATTGGCACAAATGCCGGACATTATCGGGCATTCGACTGTTCAATCTTGGTCGGATGAATTGAGTATTACTGGGGATTCCTGGGAGTTTGGAATATGGCAATTGGAAAACTATTTCAATCCACAAAAAGAAAGATCAGGGCACCATTCAAAGTACTTCATGAATTATTAGGCCTACTTAGAAAGGGACCACTTTGCAATGAATATGGCTGGACATATGCGAACCTTGCGCTTATCGATTTAGCCCCTTAACCAATATCTTTTCCCCGAGCAGTCGTCCTTCAGGTGGCTGATCATGCAGAAACATTCTATGTTGAAACCGCTCCAAGATTTATTGACCGGTAATTGGAATTTCGTCCTCAGGAAAAGCAAACCAAAATCTTGAAAAGCAAAAATTTGAGACTTTCTGGGGCAAAGAGCTGGCAGCATTTGCTATGAATAAAATATAAATCAGACTAACCCAATTCTAAATGGCTACACTCAAACTATCTCGATCGCGGCCAAGACCTTTAGATTGCATCCGAACTCAGAATCCAGGCATTCAACCGCAGCGGTAATGGTTCTCAAAATCAATCCTTGCTGGTTAGAAGGCACATGTCTTTGCTCTGTCACAGTCGGAATTATGGTGAAGAAATTGGCACCTATGCTTCATTTTCCAGGTTTCAAACCGATCGTGGGAGCTTTCCTCTGACCTTTCACACATCTAGTGGTCCGAGTAATGGACAGCGCCAAGCGATGTTTTTAAAATGTTCCGGATTCTAGCGTTCCGCAAATTCTTCGAAATTTTACCTTTCTGAAATAGACTTCAGCCTTAGTGATTTCTTCCCAGGTTGCAGTCGACCAATAGAAATGGGAATTTTCCATCCAAAGGAATTCAAAACAAGTGGTCTATTCTTAAAAAACATTCAGAGGGCTTCTACCTCAAAAAAATCTGACCGGAAAAAATTACAAGATTTCTTGATTTGGTTTTGGATTCAGATCACCATCGAGATGCGAGGTGAAAAAATTGATGTTGGAAACCCAGAGCTCCAGCCTACCAATGGATCTTGATGTTGATCAATTCGATCAAAGCTGAGTGGCAAATCTACTACCAAGCCGGACATTCCTCCAAAAGTGCTGATGCTGGAGCATTTAATCGGTTCTGAGAAAGGCAACTTCGCTTTTTCAAGCCCGCCTATGATGAGCATGGTCACCCGCATTGCAAAAAAGTATCAGGCAAAAACGGGGAATTGTGGCCCCCCAAAAAAATCCTATGTTCGGAAGGCAAAACTCTTCTAAAATAAAGCAATGGGGGTAATTCTCAAATAGCCCCGCAGTAATATATTAAAGTTCTCCCAAACCCAAAAACTCATTTTAAACGCTATGCAAACTTATGTATACTCGGAGGAGGATTTATCGGAAGTTCTATGCCGAATACTAGTGCGGGAGACGAATGAAACGACAAGGTAAAAGTCGTCTATCCCCGATCTTCAGAAACAGTAGATCGTCGCCAAAAGATTATAAAGAGTCCCCGAACTGCTTCTTATAATGGAGGCTGCTATTCGACACCCAGATCACAAATCATCGATTTATTGCCCTTCCAAAACTACTCCACGAGGCGGCAGTCATGTTTGCGGTCAAGCATAAAAAAAACCCGTACTCTGGCACCAAAACCACTTGGGCGAACTGCGCCAGCTTTCAGAAATGATGGAGTTGTGAGAAAAGCCGGAGTCCTTTCTCAGGCTATTTAGAAGATCTTGACTACTCGCCAAAGTTTCAAAACCCTCAAATCAGTTCAGATGGTGCTATAGTCGAAGTCCTTTGGCTAAGTCTCGGAAAACTCACCTGGCCCACAGGCAGACTGGTTTGGGATTTGAAGCGCTGGGGGTGTGCTATTGTAGATTTGGCTTTGCCACTGGCATAGGAAATCAGCCGAAATTTATCGGAAAGATATTCGTCCTGTGGAGGTGATGTGCTGGGCAGATTACGCAAAGTGAGCCGATTGAGGCAGAAAGAATCACGGCTATTGGAATTAGTGAAATATGAAAAACTAGCCCATGGACAATTGAAATCAGTTTGGGACCTTTCCGTGGCGGTATGGATCTTCGCGGATGAGGTGTGGGAAACCCGAAGGTACAATTGGTTGAATTCCTTGCTGCGAAACAGTTTCGAAATGTTACATCTGGCGAAGGAAAAAGGATTACGGAGCCGAAAAAGCAGATCTGGATTCCGGCTGGCAGTTTTCCAGTTCGGTGATGAAAGGCCCATGAAATTGGCTATCCAAAATATGTTTATTGACATGTTTGAAGCAATCGAAAATGGAAACTCACCAACAGGAAACTTTCTATGGAGCACTTGTGAATTGCAGTGTTATTGATGCGCGTGTATAATTTTTCCGCTTAAAGGACCAATGCTTGGGAACCTGTAGATTTGAAAGTTTGGCGGGGAAAAAACCGGCTTACGAAAAACCCTTCTGTTTCTATATGAATACGACCCGCAGGGATCCACCTGGGCTGGATTAAAAACCGAAAAACTCCGAAACGGCGAAAAGTGGACCATTGTTTAAAAAGAAAAAAAGTTTTTAAATTATTTTTTGTTAAAAAAAGAAAAAGCGGGAAAGTGAAGAAAAAAAAAAAGGAATTCCTTCTTCCTTTTTTTTTTTTCCCCCCGGTG
>Ga0163217_1065824_pt1 | contig 10593 bp, 12 predicted proteins | sample SynspAceP_FD_185933 | JGI IMG/M metagenome (GOLD analysis project Ga0163217, IMG submission 185933) | Saline lake microbial communities from Ace Lake in Antarctica - Synechococcus sp. Ace-P (PacBio error correction) | ecosystem: Environmental > Aquatic > Non-marine Saline and Alkaline > Saline ... | reverse complement strand
CGATATAATTTGTCGCCTGCATATTTGTACTCCGGCACAGCAACAGCTTGCCTAGACCATACGAGAAGACACACGGGGACTATTTTGTGGTTTTTCCAAAAAAAGGAAGTCATCCCAGCAATAAAGCTACTGCCGTTCCGAGCGTGGTAGCCAAATGGTTCGACCCCAAACATATGGGGTACGTATTTCGTAGTCTCTGACCTCAGCCGGGACGACCCGATACTCCTAGTTGCCCCACGTCCAATGTGTTACGCAAATTACCGGTCAAGCTCTGCCTCGCGGGCATGACGCCGCAGTTATTTATCTCACAGACAGTTCACATGACCGAACGCTGGCGTGCTAGGCAAGCACCAAAATCCATGCGGGGCGTCTGCACCCGCCTGCCCTCAGCCAGGGGCCATGGCCCTGATCGCATTATTGTGGGAATCGACCCCGCCCTTTGTAGGCTGCGGCACACTGGAACCGCCCGAGGTCAAAATGAGTTCGGACAAGCCTCAAAGGCCGCTTTGGTTTCGCCAAATGTGTCTTGGCCAAAGCGAAAGACATCATTCTCTATAGAGCTGTCTTGCGGCCAGTACGGGTCTGATTCGCAGATTTGCAAGCCGGACGGGGGCGAGGCGCTAGAGCGGCTGCGGATGTTTACATCCAAGGTCGGAGAGCCGACGGAGGACAAATGGCGGCAGCAGGGTACTATGCATGGGAACGATACGCTCGTTCATCCGGCACCGCGCAAAGCTGATCCGCGGCGGGCGTTCTGGCGCTTGCTTGCGGTTACCGTTGCAAGCGGCGCGTCCGCTGCGTGTCGCGTAGACAGCGTGACCTTGCGCGGGGATTGGGGGGCAGCGCGGTTCAGCGTTTCGAGGTCGCCGATGATGACGGTGAACGCGCCCAAGGGTTGATGATCGCACATCGCTGTTCGGCAGTGCAGGCATGCTGTTTATTTATGACAGAACCCCAACGTCTTAGGGCTTTTGGATGCGTAATACATTGATTCCGCTGGACCTTGTTGTTTCATCCGATTGCGCGGGGTGTGGTCAGAATATTCCAACGCAATTTGCCATTTCCGCTCGAACGAATCTCCGCTGGAGGGGGGCAGTGATGCGTTGCCTTGCTGTGTTGGAAATTAACGGCGGATTAAGCGCGCGGCATGGTATTACCACCGGCCACACAGCTGCGCCCATCCTGCCTTTTGCAGGCGTAATCCCGCGTGGCCCTGTTAGTTCTTCAAAAAACTATCGTTCTGTGCAGTTAGGCTTTTCAATCCGATTGCTTGGGGCTAAGTAGGCCGCAGTCGGGCGTGGCGCAAGCCTGGTAGCGCACCTGTTTTGGTACAGGGGGTCGGAAAGTTCGAATCTTCTCGCTCCGACCACTTTTAAGAACCACCACCATATAGTGTTCCTTGATCTGCTTCATTTGCAGATCAGAACGCTGTATTGTTGTGCAATCTTACCTTTTTGCAACAGAACGCCTTCATAGATGTGGCCAAATGCCCCCCTTGCAGGCTAGATCTGGTGATGCTTAAAAAAAAAATAATAGTCCCACAGTTTCAGCATTCCTTATTCCCACCCGCTGGTGCGGAGTTTTGTGGATAACTCAGCGCGATGCATTGAGGCAACTGCTGCTAAACGCCAGTGTCTGTTACTTTATCCGAGAGATTGGCCACATTCGGGTCACCACGTTGTGCTCTGTGCATACATTTGCTGAATCGCCGCATTCGCCAAAGCTTCAAAAAATGCCGATCCGGTCAAGCCTCTAGGTTCACGTAAGACGATAATAAAACCCCGTTGACCCGATTAGGCTGCCATACGCCAGGTTGTGTGAGTTTGATTGGGCGCGGCACTATATCTGGTGCAGATTAGGGGTGGCCTTGGATCAGGCGACTTCAGGTATCGCGGAGTTGCGCCAGTCAAAATGGCAACAATGCGATGCCGGCCTGACCCGGTGTACCAGGCGACGATGCACACCTGCGACAGCGTCGAGCGGCTTCATCATGCCGCGGGTTGAGAGTTTGGAAATTGGGGCGGCACTTATTGAAATCGAAAAAATTCACGCAATCCGGTCAGGATGCATATGCTGAAACTGGGACTTTGTGAGCACCGCCTCCGAAATCCGCAATCCTGACGGGTCATTGGTTTTCGCTCGATAAATTCGTCGAGTGGCCCTTCAAGCTGGAGCCAGGTCGCCTCTGATGTTGATTGCCCAGAAGTATTTCCGCAAAGCGGGCGTGCTCTCCGAGTACCAGAAGGTCAAGAAAAGGGGTGCCGGAGATCCTGTGGCGTTCCGTACCCACCGAGGGGTGCCACGAGGGGGAGAACATCTCCAAGCAGAGTGTTCGAGCCGCCTTGCCGTGCCTGGGCCTATTGGCTTGGAAACGGTGGCTATTGTCACCACCCAAGAAGACGCCCAAAGCCTATATGACGAGATGCGCCACATTCTGGCCAGCCAGCGCGGTGCTCCCAACAGCCGCAATGGTCAAACACCGGTCTGCACTGGGCCTATGCATCGATGGTCCGGCGCAGGGGATATTGTTGATTATAAAACTGGCAACTGACGCGTTCGACCTCTTCTTACGAAAAACACCCGCAGCCCATTCGTGTTTTCATCCAGTCGGTTGTTGATAATGATCTGGTCGGCGACGGCGGCATTATGGACCTGTGGGCCGCGAAGCGCGTCTGTTCAAATTACGGGTCCGGCCACGGGCACCAACTTTCCAGCCTTCGCGGGGCAGGGGAGAAGCTGTCGGGCGGCGGCAAGTCGTCGGGTTCTGATGGGGCTTCCTCAAGATTCGGTGACCGTGCGGCGGGCGCGAGTTCAAATCGGCGGCACACGCGGCGCGCGGCCAAGATGGTTATCGTCGATGCGGACACCCCGATATCGAGGACTCATCAAACTGGAAAGGTCCATCGAAGAACAAAGGTCGCATCTATGCGTCGCCGGCCAAGATGCATTGAACCGCGAGCTGAACAAGTTTTCGCCGCGATCAAGGCGGGATGGGACAACAAGCGATGCCTATGGACCCCGCGAAAAACGAACAGGCTGAAGCAGGCATCCGCAGCGCGCCAAAAAAAATGCGCGATGCCCAGAAACATACGTCAAGCGCGTTACTGATTATGGCCAAACAGGGCCACACGTCGAGAATTATACCGACTATGATACCACTGGATTCCAAGCCTATTCGTCCGTTTCGGGCCAGAACTCCCAACAACTTCGATCCGGCGTCACCAACGCGTTCCTGCATTGCCGTCGAGAAAGACGCCCGATTGGGGAACTGCTGGACGCACCACAGGGCGCGTGTCGAAAACCATCCGCGCCCGTGATCTGTGGGAAACAGGTCGGCACGCGGCCATGCGGCCTGCGCCGATCCCGCATCCAGTACCACCGACCACGGTCAACGACTGGCACACATGCCCCGAAGATGGTTGCGATCCGTGGGTCATCAAAAATCCCTGTTCTGATACAATTGTTCTTGGGCGACACGGCCTGTTTTTAACCTTGGCGTCGATGAACCTGCTGACCTTCCTGCAAGACGGGGGAGTTCATGTCGAAGATTTTATATGCAGCTTCGCGGTTTTGTGGACTGTCACGCTGGAAATTTTCGGTGATGATGGCCGCAGTTCCCGTCCAAGTAAATCGCGCAGCGGTCTTACGACTATTCCGCACATGGGGTCTGGGCTATGCAAACCAACATTGGCGCTTGGCTGAATGAATATGGGGCTTTAGCTTTAACGACAAGTGTGAAGGCCGTGCGCTTTGTGCGTGCGCTGACCGCGATTCATGGACCGGCGTTCTTCATGCAAACCTCAGGCCGAAGATGTGCCGGGAAATTGGGGCCTTTCCCGGGCCATGCCAAGAACCGCAGAACCCCACCATGCTGCGCGTTTCATTCGCAAAACCACCCAATGCGGGTATGGAAATGGCAGATGGCTACGGAGGCGCTTTCGGTTTCAAGCCCGGTACGCTGGATCAAGCCAAAACTGCCCCCAACGCCAACCTTGATCGCCATATTGCAACGGCAACGTGGACGAGGCCCTGCGCCTTGGCGAGAAACACGGTTATCGCAACGCTCAAACATCCGTCATCGCGCCTACGGGTACGTATTGGTCTGGTTGATTGGATGTGATTACCACGGGGACGAGCCCGACTTTGCGCTTTGGTCAAGTCAAGAAGCTCGCGGGGGGTGGGTTATTTCAAGATCATCAACCAATCGGTACCTGCGCAGCGCCTTCGCCGAAACTGGGCCATGGCTTGCGCAGATCGAGAAATTGTAAAGCTATGCCTGTTGGGCACGGCACCATCCGGGAACGCACCGGCGATCAACCACAACGACCATTGGTCGGCCACGGTTTCGGTTCCCAAACGAGCTGCCAAGATCACCGACGTTGGCGCAAGGCCTTTGACATCCGCTTTGTCTTAACCAGTGACCCTGGCGAGGAATTCTGCACCCAAGTTCGGGCATCCCGGCTGGAAAAGCTGAATGGATCGACGTTTGACCTGTTTTGAAATTCCTTGGGCTTTTCCAAAAAGACATCGAAGCAGCCAACGGGACCACGTCTGCGGGACCGATGACGCTGGCAAGGCGCGCCGTTCCTCAAATCTGAACACTTAGCCCAATCTTCGATTGTGCCAACCCGTGCGGTTTAAAAAGGGGGCAAGCGCTATCGTCCGTGGGACAGCCATATCTAACCATGATTGGCCGCAGCCAGTCGTTTATATCGTGGCGATCTTCCAAGACGAATCCAACATGCCCAATGAACGGCCACCACGAAGACTGCCAAAGCGCTACGAAGCTTTCTGGTCCTCGGGGTGAAAGCCAACGCGCTCTACCGTGACGGATCGAAACTGCGCACCCTGGCCTCTGCGTTGGTCGAAGATGAACGATGAAAGCGGCGGAAACGCTGGAATCCGGCACAAACCACGAGAAGGCTGTCGTGTGGCTGAAAGATTCGTCGAGAAAGTATTGTCAAAGAGTCATCAAATTCGCACCGCGGAAAAGTGCCTCAGCGGCGCAAGGCGCTATACCCAAAAGGCCAATGTGGGGCGGGCACAAAGTCTATCTGCCGCACGGTGAATACCGAAAGACGGGCTCCTTGGGCGACGATTCTTTTTATCGACATGCACAGGAGAAGGCGCGGGGCTTCCGCCAGCGATGATGAACCAATTTTGCCCATCGCACCGTGTCCGTGGGCCTGCAATACCGGGTGTTCCCGCTCGAGGAATTCGTTGACGCATTCACCTTCACCCAGTTCGAACCCGCCGGCATTGTTCAGCGGAAAACGACAGCATCAACGAACGCGACCTCTATCTTGAACTATATCTCGCGAGCTGGCCGTTCCTATCTAGATCGCACTGATCTGGCCCATGTCCAGCCTGAAGGTCCAGCTTTGACAGCATCGGGACGGGAGATCAGAAAGCGTTTGTGAACGTCTCAAGACTCTCGGAAAACTGCGCAACGCGGTCGCTGGAGGCTTCCTTCAGGCAGATTAGCTCAACGGGCTATCTGCGCAAACCGGATGCCCACACGGATCTGGTATTGCTGCAAGCGGGCAGTGGGCGGGCGGCACCCAGAACTTTGGACCGTGCAATTGCCTCAGGGCTGCGCAGCTATCCGCGTCAGGCAACCGTGGGGTTCAACCACAGCGGTACTCGAGCGGCCGCAGTCAGCAATGGACGCACGCGTTGAAGGCAAAGATGCAAGGCTTACCGAGGCGAGCCTGGGGAATTGCGGAAAACTACACACTGGTCCGCAATGGAACTTGCATTTTGAAGTGCAAACACCTGCGGCGGCACGTCGGGCTGCAGCAAAGCAATTTGCAGTGAGTTATGAAAAGACAAGCATATGAGCCCATTGGAGTGTTTCGCGCGGCCATTTACAAGGTGATTAAGCGCCAGTTTGCGTAAGTTGTTGATTTTATTGACGCGGGGCTGGGGACGGACTCCTTGCATGGAGCTTACGATGGTTTAGTGCGGCAATAAGGGGGATAAAACGAGACTCCTTGAGGCGTGAGGAAACATACGGAATAGCATTGAGCGCTATTTTACTTCAAAATCGTAGCAGTTTCGGCAAATGAGAAAGGTGATAGTTTGTTCTCTCATTCCCAGCGGAACAGGGGCCGGTGACTGCGCTAAAGCCCCTAACGACGGCCAAGCCCGCAGGCACAATAAAACAAAACGGAGTTGGTAAAACGATGAGCTTCGGCTATGCGAAACTTAGGGTGCCCTCTGGGCAATCCCGTTTTTCGAGCATGTCGGTTAGAGAGTTCGCTGTATGCCCACGCTGCGGCTCTAGTCTTGAATGAAATTAGGTTCGGTTTACCTGCGTGCAAAGCCAAAAGAGGGATTTTAGCTCGGTTATATAAAGCTTATAGAACGAGTCTAAGTGGGTGGGGGGGGAACTCTGGCCGCTGGGCAATATTTTGATATGGGCGGTTAGTGTCAGAATTAGCTTTGGGTATAAATTTGTTCCAAATTCCAATAGCTGATAAATTGTAGTGTAGGGGTGTACCGGACCTACTCTACTTTGAATAAGTGTCGTTTGTTACCGCCTTTAAGGGCATTTTATGCAGAAGATGATCCTCAAGTACGCTACGGCCCCAAACCAGACATTTAATCAAGCGCCCCGGAGCTGCAGTTTGCCAACCCGGCGAAGCGGCCGTTGGTTCATAGTGCATATTTTTCGCCAGAAGCGTCTGTAGCTGGAAAAAAATCCCCCTTTGGCTGAATTTTTACCTCTGCTTATTTCCCGCCGATGGGACTTAGAAAACTCAAGCTTCAGATTTTTTATGTTTGAATTGCGTCCTCAGTTCTGGTAAAGCAATGCATCTTACCGTAAAGGACATGCGAATATTTTGGCTTAGCTTCTTTACACATTCCATTGAATTCGTACTTCGGAGCTTGAAAAGAATATGCACAATACAGCAATGATCATCGCCGTGCTTGTGTTTGGGCCAGCTCTACACAAGTAGTAGCGCAAAATGAGCATGTTTGTCGCGCGACTTTTCGACCGTTGACGAGGCGATCCATTTGAAACGATGACATCGCAGGTCTTGAAATTAGTCTCGATGCGGAAACACAGACCGCAATATTTCACTTTCTCTCAGCGGCGATGCGAGGCAGGGCATTCTCGCGGGAATTAACAAAAACGCAATTTGAGATCGAGAAATTGACGTTCACTGGTTGCGAAAAGGTTAGTCTTCCACGCAAGTATCAACGCTACCATCAATTCCGGCTTGATTAACGCAAACCGTCAAAAACGAACCAAAATATTTTTATCAATGTCAAAAGTACTAACGGCGAAAATAGTTGCGTCTGAGTATCTCGGTAGTGAAATTGCCTCTCCAGAGTTGCAAGTTATCCGTAAGATAGCAGTTACTCGTCTGGATTACCGGTATTGAGTGTTTGCGTCCGGAGCCCCCTTCCGCCACCGAAGAAAGGATTTCAAACCCGTTACAACTTTAAGCTCGGGCTGACACCGTTGGAGTAAATTTACCGCTCTCCCGCGGCGAATGTCGGCTTCACGCCCGTTTCTGACGTACCGCCGTGAACGGCCCTAGCGGGCCTTCTCGACTGCCCGCTCGCCTGGTAGCGCAGGTAGTCAGTTGAATCCGCGTTTAGCTCAGCGTTAGTCCTTAGTCGCCCAAAGCACGAGCAAGACGCTGATCCGTAGCGCACGATAAGCTCACCTCCGAAGATTCAGGAGGAGTTGCTGCAGATACAGAAGTAAAGAGCGGGCGATGATCCCCGCCATGCCGCATTAATAGCTGGCGTAGGTGCCAAAGCGGCCAACGACTAGAACGCGAAGCAGTCAAGGAGCGTCAGGCGCCGCTGTGAAGATGACTCCCGGCCAGATGTTGGAAAACTTGGGTCCGACGGGCTGGCAGCAACACATTGTTCTGAAAGGAGCGCGCAAACAAAGAAAAATATGGTATTCCGAAGCAGGAAAAACGGATCAACCTGGACCGTAACCGACGCGGGATTCGAAGCCTCGTATAAAGCGACGTGCATCCACGACCCGGCCCGCGGGCGAGAACCAGCAGGTAGCAACGGTCACCAAAACCCAGACTGTCGAGACGACCATGGCGATTGCAATCCGTAGACCCACAACATTGATCGGGTTTGCCGCGAATTCCGTCAGGCGCGGTTGAGACCCACACGTAACACCATTCAACGCACCCCCAACGCGAAAACCAGATCGTAGCAGATAACCAATTGCTGAGAACACCACCACGCGGCACCATCATAACTTTTTCGACTTTCTGAAACGAGCGGCTTCAATGAGGGGGGGATGCACCCGATGGCCGATCAGAAAACCTACCAAATGATCCGCCAGTTTGCGCGCATCTCCGATGAAGGCCCGTCATCGCGCTCGTAAAATCAGGAATGGAAAGAGCGCCGCAAAGCTCGGGAAAAGCGACATTGCCTGCCAGGCCGAACGCATCGTCGTTCCAAAAAGTCGCAGGATCGCTTCATGAAGCACTGCTCGCATGACCGCCCCCACCCCTCCACGCCACCCCTTGCCAAGAATAAAAACTTCTGGGTTCCGACTGAGAACCCCGTGAGGTCTTTGGACGATCTTCGCTCCTGAATGCTGAGGCGACTTGGCGTTCCACGATCTAACCTGACTTCGATAGGAAACCCTCACGCTACGAAAAGCAAGGGATTTGGAATTAAAGGATACTTTGGCATGCAGTATACACCACTGAGAAGTCGACAGCGAAAAAGCCCACGCCTATTCACTATTGGTCATACGGTTTTCACACCCTGCTGCTGCTGCAGAACCTGAAAGTGTTAAGCTGCCTGTTCCACGAGCCTTCGCACCGAAATGTGAAGACGGTTGGATTTGAGCCAAAGCGACGACTTTGGTGAGGATGCTTCCCCGTTGCCAGAAAACACCTGTAGCGACCGGCCCTTTGCTGCCCGTTTCGCTCGAGGGGTACTCGGATGCCGCGGCCCGCAGCCCGAATTGCGGACATTCGTGCTGCTGGCGCAGCATTTCTACGACTTCAAAACTCACACTGTGCGGACAAAGCTGCCGTTGAGTCAAGTTCTTACCCAATGGCTGGTTCGGCGGGTTTCGCGGCCGTTATTACACACCAAAATCTGGAAGTTATTGCTTTCAAACATTTATTGCCTCACCTTTTTGCCCGCCGTTCGAGAGAAACCGGTTACCCTAGATGTCGACAGGTCAAGATCGAAATGATTACGCGACCTAACTCGAGTTTACGAGGTAGACCTTGCCTGGGTCATGATACCTTTGGATCAAACGCGGTTTTTTAATTGCACGCATTGTAGCGATTTACCAGCGCTTCGCGAAATAATGCAACCAGTCACGTTGAGGGTTACCTGATTGGTCCATGTTCAGCCGAGATTGATGCCGCCTAAATCCAACCAGTTCAATAAATGACAGCGTCCAAGGCGTTGCAGAACGTATGTATGTTTTGCCGCCGTCATGTCAGGTCGTATACAACCGCGTTGAAGATTTCCCGTCCCCCATATGTCCAAAGGAAAAATGTCTGGGCCGTCGGTAAACTTCAGGCGATTCCTGTTTTGGCATCGCGAACGGAGCGGCATGTCTGCAATGGGTGTGCCTTCACGTCAAAGTTCATCAAACGGCTTAAAGCCGCTTTGCGTCCATACGGTGACCATCACGGACATTCGCAAATGTTTTGAGTCGGCAATGATTTTGGGATCACGGCATCAAACTAATACGCCCTTGTTTCTACGGGCCGCTTCTAAAAGGCTCTATACGTCAGTTGATTCAATAATCACAAATTCATTTCAGCTGGATCAGTTAAAGAATTTTAGGGCCATTCAAGGTCCGTATTGAAATCAAAATAGTTCAGGCACACATTACTCAAAAGCAGAGAGAAACAGGGCCTTTTTCGCGTCGTTAAGAAAGTTACTGCGGCCTCGGCCGATGCCAACGACATAAAGCAGTGTGCTGGGATGTTTTTTCAGCTTGGGAAAACAATGAAGACGACGCGTGTAATCACAGCAATCGTACCTTTCAGAGCCCTTACAATTTAGGTTCTGCAAATTTCAAAAAGACCTTATTATCTTTAGTGGGATTTATTAAAGTGAGTAAGCCACCGTGCCAATCAGGTAATACGGCTTCTAACGCCCAATAACAAATTGGCCCGGACAGGTGGCCATATTTGATTGTTCCTTCAGGCACTGCATTGGTCGCAACCATTGCGCCACATGACAGTCTTCCCCGTGGCGCCATAAATTCGAACAGGAAACGTCAATTTTCAGGAGGGCAAAAAAAAGGGGGGGCGGCATGATTTTTGCAAAGTTTCCAGGAAATGGTGGCCGCGCCACGGTGACAGTTGCAAACCGACAGGGATCGATTCTCCTCTTTACCCCGACTTAAAAAGGGGGGAGAGAGAGAGGGGGGACAATAATCTTTCAACAGCCAGGGATTTTGCACCCACCTTGCCAAAGCCAAGGGTGGTTTTTCTTTCCCAACCTTTGTGTAAACCCAAAAAAAACGCTTTTTGGCCCCCTTTTTGGGCTTTTGGGATTTTTTTTGGGGGGAACCCCCAAACAAAGGGGCCCCCCAAAAGGAACCCCCATGGGACTGGATTATTTCTCTCT
>Ga0163217_1112286_pt1 | contig 10594 bp, 13 predicted proteins | sample SynspAceP_FD_185933 | JGI IMG/M metagenome (GOLD analysis project Ga0163217, IMG submission 185933) | Saline lake microbial communities from Ace Lake in Antarctica - Synechococcus sp. Ace-P (PacBio error correction) | ecosystem: Environmental > Aquatic > Non-marine Saline and Alkaline > Saline ... | reverse complement strand
CCAGGCCAAATCATTCTGTTGCCATCAAACAAAAGACGAAGAAGGCGCCAATCTCCAGGTTGCGTTATGTGGTCGCCTGAATCTTGTTTTGAAGGCCGGGACTTTTCCGGAAACTTATTTGAAAAAACTGTAATCCGTTCCGGATGGATGAACTATAAGGTCCTCCGCCTACGTTGGCGGGCCTTTTTTTATGCTAAAACGGGGCCTATGTTGGCACCCAGAAATCTTGCCAATCTCACGCCGCCTGTGCTCGAACGCCGGCCAGCTGGCCGCCTGCTTTTTCTCCTGCCTTCGGGAAAAAACCATACCCCGTTGTGCCTCGAACGGCGCGCCGAGATGGTGAAACCTGAATCAGCTTTGGCAGCCATGGTTTCAAACTGCTGCTATCCATCCTCATCTGTGTGGACAAATAGGGGGGCGGACCCGATGGTGAATCGCCGTTGATAACCTTCGTCATGGGCATCCAGCCATAACAGCACGCAGGTCCGGTTCATTGCGCCCAATAAGCAGGCCTCATGCGCGGCGACCCCAGGCTCCTGCAATCATTAACCACGAGTTTCAAAACGTCGTGTTCACACGTCCATAGTGCGTTTCAAAAGGGTGGCGGGTTAATGAAACTCAGCAAAGTCAAACTTCCGGATAGATCGAGCAGAGGAGTTTTAAGAGGGGCTATAAAACGGTCGTTGCGGCCGGAATGACCGAATGTAATCGATTGGCCATATTATGCGCACCCGTGACCTGCACCCACAGTGACTTGTGCTGCGCTAGCGCAGACGCATGATTTCGTCTCGTCGCGAAGAAATTACGAAACCAACCGGCGCTTGGGGTGCCAAGTCAGCAAGGCCAAGCAACCTGGACGCCTGACAAGCGCGGGACGGGCAACGCTATATATCGCCGAAGTTTTCCGCCCCCCCCATAAAACGCCACGTAGGGAAACCGAGGTTTTCCGAGGCGGTCCCCTAAATTTAGTTGTCGACGCGCCATAGCGACACAGTGCATAATCAAGCCCCCCCCCAGCTTCCGGATTTCGCAAAACCATAGCTTTCCGCCCTAGCCAACATCATTCTGGCATCCGTAGTGGATGGCCAAAGTATTTTCGATGCCCTTAAAGTTCGGATTTATGAAAGCTTGTCAGGAATTCCGGCCCTGCGCGCTGCTAACCCCCGCCCGCTTTATGTGCAGCGAAACAGAGGGGACAGCGCATGGATATCCAGGACAAATAGGCATCGTCGCGCGCGGGCCAGATGGGGCAACGGCATCGCCCATGGTTATGGGCTTCTGGCAGGAGGCTATGAAACGTGCTGTTGAATGACGTTGAGCGCAGAGGCCCCTGCAAAAGGCCTGGATCGATCACCGGTATCTGGATCGGCAGGTTCGCCGCGGAAGGTTTCAGAAGCCGACCGTTGGGACGCACTTTGAAAAGAATTGTTACGGCACCAGACCCTTGCCGACTTGGGCAGACGATCTCGTGATTCGAAGCCGCGCGGAAACCACCGAACGCGAAACACGTTTTAAACAGGGCGATCTGCGAAGATTTGATCCCCCATCTCAAGCCGACGAAACAATCCTAACATCGAACACCGTCCTCGATTTCAATCACGAGACTCGCAAGTCGCACGACCGCCCGAAAAATTCATGGGCTTTCACTGTATGAACCCGGTTCCGGTGATGCAGCTCGTCGAGCTTATTCGCGGGAATCGCGACGGATTAAAGGAAAAACTTTGCGGCCTGCCGTACGTCGTTGAAAAATTGGGTAAAACGGCGGCTTCGGCGCCGAAGATCTTCCCGCAGTTTATCGTAAAATCGAATCTTGGATGCCGATGATTAAACGAAGCTGTTTATTTACGCTTTACGAAGGCGCATGGGGTCGTAGAGTCGATCGACAGCTCTTTGAAAGCTGGCGCGAACCACCCAATGGGCCCGCTTAGAGCTTGCCGATTTCATCGGTCTGGGACCAACCTGTCTGGCCATTATGAACGTGTTGCATGACGGTTTGGGCTGATACGAAATATTCGCCCTTGTCCCTTGCTCACCAAAATATGTTGAAGCTGGATGGCTGGGGCGCAAAACGCAACGGTGGGTTTTATGACTATCGCGTGATGTCCCTGTTCCCACGAAGGGTAATTATTGTTGAAAGCCCCTGCGCCAGTTGTCGACCGAACGCGCACTGGTGAGTTCATGCGATTTCTGGACAGTCTCTTGCTACCATCGTGAAGCGGCTTGGAGATCATAACTTGGCAGGTCCGAGGGAGCTTTTGGCGAACGAAAAGCCTTTTAAAGCGCCTCGGTTATTCGCCCAGAGAGTACCCGGACAATGCCTGCCGTCAGAATTATGTACACCTTAGCGTAAGGGTCGCGTCGGAAAATTGTCGGTCGCAGGGGATAGGTTAAACGGGCGTCGCTGTAACAGGACGCCCGCCCCTCGGGACGCAGTGTCAATATCATTGACCGGCTTAGGTCTTTGCCGTGACCGGGTTAAAAACGGAAGGTGATAGCAATGTGCAAGGATAATCACGGCTTCCTGATTGCGCGAAGGAAGGCACGATTACAAATTTCGCGACCGTTCGCCAGAACGGGAGGAAGATAGCGTAAGCGATCAATGCCTTTGCGATTGGCGGAACCGGTCGGGGTCAAAAGCAATCAGGGTTTTCCCATAGGCAACGATGGCGACCAAGTGCGAGATCGGAAATCATTACCGTATCGCCTGGCTTGACCTCCTGTTGCTCAGAATGTGTGCTTTTTGCTGCCCGCTGCCGTGATATGATTTTCCGGCTGTGCGGATTAGGCGGAGCGTTTTTCCGTCAATTGATTTTGACGGATATAGGCAGGATGTTTCGACATCCGCTCCGGTGCTGCCACCGTCCTGCCAAGGACCACTTATCTGCTTCGGCGCGAGCTTTTCCTGAACCGTTTGGGTCGAACCCGACCAGATAATAGGCGCCCATGACAAGGTGAGCGCTGGTTCGACGTCTCGTGACGCCGGCGGACGATAAATGTCAGTAAATTGCCCGAAAGCTTGCCGTATTCATTTGGCGTTTGGTCCGGATCGACACCGCAAGATAGCAGGTCCAGCAGGGTCGGCCACCTCGCTAGTGGCCGCGCTGCGCGCGCTCGCATTTATGGCCGTCGTCGGCAATCCGTTCAGTCCCGAAGAGCGCGATCCAGACATCGCCGCGCCCGCGGACGCAGGGTAGCCAATCGGGGAACCCTAGAAATGTCGAAAAGGGCTGATTTTTCCTGCTTTCTGCGATGTACGCATCACGCCCGATGAACGCGTCACGGTCAAAACGATCGCCGCCGGAAAATGTCACGTCCGGAAAAATCACATCAAAAACGTCCGTTCGCTCACCATCTCGTCAGCAGTTATCGCAGGTGGTCCTGCTGACTCAATCGATCGGCTGAACGCTCTGCAGCTGCAGTCATTAATTGGCGACAAGTTAACATATTACGATGTGAAATAGGCGGGTGCCACTTGCGCGGCGCTGCACCGCCACTCGCACCCTCTGCGTAAACAGTGATTCCCCAATGGCCGGACGCAAAAGATTCTTTGTGACCAGCGACTGGTGATAGTCATCACCCGGTCCAGCAGCATTCGCGATGGCGATGGGGTCCATCACCATAGCCAGCGTTTGGCCCATTTTCCCGATACCATAGGCGGTTTGACGGCAACGTTCCGAATAATACTCAACACATTGCGACGCCCATCGCGAAGGCTGGCGGAACAGCCTACAGGTTGCGTTATCAAAGCCACACGGGCGGGCCAGGGGGCGATCCATGATGTTGTCCTTCGATCAGGCGGTCCACAACCGTAAGCATTGCAAAAGCAGGCCCTGCCACTTTGGGCAAACGTGGAACCTGAACCAGCCTTAGGGGTGTGCGAGAAGGCATTGAATGCGCCAAGGAGGCTTGAAGTGGTTCGGAATTTATCAGCTTGATCAGATTGGTTGTTCTACGGCAGCGGTAACGGGGCGTCTGATCTCGACAAGCCGGCAGTGCCGCTTGGAGATTTTAACCTGTTTCATAATTCCGTCGTCCGCACCCGAAAGTGCAGAAAGCTGCCGATCAGCCGTGAAGGTCAGCAAAGAAGTCCTGACCACAGCCATCAAAGACGGCCATCGCTGAACGGTTCGACCGATATAACGGGACGCGAAAACTATCACTTCGGCGTTAGTGTTGAGGGTCTATATTTTTGCACCTCCTGGTATTCCCCTGTGCTGGGCGCCAAGTCGATCATGATTCTTAACCTCACCGTCTGGGATGACGCCGCAGGTAAGGAAGCTTGACCGCAGAAGCCGCTCAGATCACACGTGTTCGAGATCTCTGGATCAGGGGCCTATCGTCGGCGTCTCAGGCTATACCAAGACTGCTGAGAGCAGCTCAAGAACCTTAGCCAGAATGCGGCAAGTAAACGATCGAAAGTTATTTGGTCAAGCAAATAAGGGCGAGGCTGGTGCGAGCGGCCGCAGAAGATGCGGTCATGAGCGCGCTAAGTTTCCTCTGCACCGGTCGGTAACTTGAAATTAACGCGCATTACATGAATTCTCGGGGGGTGTTTGGCCAAACAAGGTGCTTGATTTTATGCGGCCAGACCATAAATCCCCCGCCAGATAGGGTTGGGTCTGGTTTCCAGGCCCTCGTTAATATTAAAGGCGCACCAGGCTAAGGCAAAGTTTGAAGTAATAAAACCACACGTAAACATCGGTACCATGGTCACGTTGACCACGGTAAAACGACGTTTGACCGCTGCTGATCACGAAAATACTTTCGGCGGTGGACTTCCGCGCCTATGACCAAATCGACGGCCCCCGAAGAAAAGCACGTGTTATCACTATTTTCGACCGCGCACGTTGGGTATGAAACCGAAGCACTCCACTACGCACACGTCGACTGCCCTGCCACGCTTGACATGTGGAAAACATGATCACCGCCTGTGCGGCACAGATGGACGGCCACGCGATCCTTGTTGTGAACGCGGCTGATGGCCCCAGCCACAAACCCGCGAAGACATCCTTGCTCGGTCGCCAGGTTGGAATCCCGACCATGGTGGTCTACATGAACAAAGTGACCAGGTTGACGACGAAGAGCTGCTGCGAATTGGTTGGAAATGGAAATCCGCGGAATTGCTGTTCTTTCTACGGACTACCCAGGCGACGACAGGCCTGTGATTCCTGGTTCGCTCTGCACGCAATGAACGGCAACTTCAAGCCCGAAAATGTGAGAATCCATCGCAAGTTGATGGCCGCTGTGACAAAATATCCCGACACCAGCACGCGCTGTTGACCAGGCCGTTCCTGATGCCAGTGGAAGACGTATTCCCGATTCTCCGTCGTGTACTTGTTGACACGGCCCGTGTTGAGCGTGGCGTGAATTCAACGTTTGGCGACAGCATTGAAATCGGTTGGTATCCGTGACAGAAGACAACCACTTGTACCGGCGTGAAATGTTCCGCAGACTGCTGGACTGGGAAAGTGCGATAAGTTGGTGTTTCTTCTGCGCGGTATCGAGCGTGAAGGCAGTTGAGGCGCGGCTCAGTTTTTGTGTAAACCAAAGTTCGTTAACCCACACACTCCCAAAGTTCACTGCCGAGGCGTATATCCTCACCAAAGAAGGGGTGGCCGTCACAACGCCCGTTCTCGCGAAAAACTACCGTCCACAGTTCTACTTCCGGACCACAGAACGTCACCGGTACCGTTTCAGCTGCCAGAGGCAACTGAAATGGTTTATGCCCGGCGACCAACCTGCAGTTGACGTTGAGCTGGCATCCCCCCATCGCGGATGAAGACGGTCGGCGTTTCGCGATCCGCGAAGGGGCGGCCGGGACGTTGCGCAGGCGTTGTTTCCAAGATCAAACGAAATAACGCTGGCGGGTCACCCCGCTGACAGCTGAAACAAAACGAAGGCCGCTCTGTAAGGGGGCGGCCTTTTTCCGTTGTTTGGGCACCGGAAAGCATTATTCGCGAAGGCCAATGGCGTCATCGGGCACTTGGATCCCCCGGAAAAATATCGACTACCTCACCACTCGGGCATAGGGGTTAGCTCGTGCGTAGAGCATCGGTCTCCAAAAACCGAGGGGTCGTGGCGTTCGAGTCCCTCAGCCCTTGCCAATCTCACCACATGATCAACGCGCGCGAAGGCGTATGGCCGCTTGGGGCAGGGCGCTGGTATTTTGAAGCCTTGAATTCAGGCTTTTTGACAGGATACTCCCCACAATCGTTCGTCTACAGGAAAACCGAACATGGCCAACAGTCAACCCGCTTCAGTTTATCCAGCAAAGCTGCGTTCCGAGTATCCAAAGGTCGGTCTGGGCCGACTCCGCCGCGAAGTCATGCTCACACGGTAATGTGTTTCATCCTCGCCGCTCTGGACCGCAGTGTTCGTTTGCGGTTTGTGGATATTCTGATCGCGGCGGCTTGGCAGTTATATTTTGTCGGCCTTCGGCTGATCCGGGCGCGGCCACTGTTAAAAAGCGCCGCGGACCTCTTAAACATTTGTGAATTGCGGGCTATCCCGCAGACCTGATCAAGAGGGCGTGCCGGCGATTCGTGTTGCAGCGCCGATTTTTTGTTCACCGCCGGCCTGTTGTGACACGCGGGTTTTAAGAGAATTAGATGTAGCTGTGCTGCCATCACAAGACAGGGACCAGTTCAGATGGCGAAAAAGATGGTATTCGGTCAGTGTTTGTCGACTTCGAAAAAGAAGATTGCCGAGCAAAAATCCGCACCACGCGTCCGGCCGAGCAAGAGCTTGATGACCCAAATACGACGAAGTTACTTGGTCCCCACCGAAGAGGTGACGAGGATTCGGCGGCGGCAAGAAAGTCACGACAGACGTCGGGTTTATGCCCGGCTATGTGCTTGTAATATGGAGATGTCGACCGCGGCTATCACTTGATTCAAACTCGATCAACGCGTCACCAGGGTTTTTGGGCCGCGGGCCGTTCCAAGCCGCATGCGTGACCCGAAGTAACCGCGATTCTTGGCCGTTGTCCAATAGGGCGGAAGAAGGCACCCACGCACCTGATCCACTTTTGAAGTGGGGCGCAGCGGGTGAAATGCCGATCGCCGTTCGAGGATTCGACGCATGAAATCGAACAGGCGACGACGAGGAAACCAGCCGCCTCAAGGTTTCTGTTGTCGATCTTTGCCGGGGAAACCCCGGTCGAGCTGGAATTTCACTCAGGTCAAACAAACAGGTCTTGATGCGAGCGGCGGGGGCGACCGCATACGGTGGCAACACCGTTCGTTTGTCGGGAGGGAGACAGCGGCGCGCGCCGCTCAACCGCACCACAACTAGCAAGCGACCACATCGCGGATGTGTCGGGGATAGGGGAATGAAAGTTCACCGACATTAAAAGGAGAAGGCCAAATGCCAAGAAACTCGTCGGTACGATGAAGTATGAAGTTAAACAGGCGTGGTCAAGCGAAGAACCATCCCCAACCCGTTGGCCCCGCACTGGGGTCAAGCGCGGACATCAACATCAGGAATTCTGTAACGGCGTTTTAAACGCCAAGACAGCGGAACATGGAGCCAGGTGGCCCCTTGGCCCGACCCGTGGATCAGCTACTTATTCAGGACAAGTCCTTCTTACGATGGACATCAAGACGCCTCCAGCGTCCTACTACCTGAAGAAAGCCGCCAAGCGTTAACTCCGGCGCGAAAACACCGGAGCCGCCGAAAGCCGTTCGGTTACTAAACCTCTTGTCACGGTGACCACCAAGGCAAGCTGCGCGAGGATTGCAGAAAGCAAAATGGCGGACATGAGCGCCTGTGGGATGATTGAAATCCGCCGATGAAAAATCATCTGGGCTCCGCCCGCTCCATGGGGCATCGAGGTTTAAGTTACGATGGCAAAACTCGGAAAACGCACCCGCGCGCGCACGCGAAGGCATCGTTAGGGCAAAAGGAGATCTGGACCGTTGAAGAGAGAAAGAAGCGGTATCTTTGATCAAAAGCCAAGCAAACGCGAAATTGACCGAAAACATCGAGATCGCGATGGAAACCTTGGTGTTGACTCCCCGTCACGCCGGACCAAATGGTTTTCGCGGCGTTGTTGGCCTGCCAAACGCACCGCAAATCCACGTTTCGCGTTGCTGTATTTTGACGTGGCCCAAAGGCTGACGAGCCTCAAGGCAGCTGGTGCCGACATTGTTGGCGCAGGAAGACTTGATGGAAGCATTTCAAGGCGGCCAAGATCGACTTTGATCGTTGCATCGCGAACACCTGACATGATGCCGATCGGTTGGTGTCTTGGTAAGGTTCTGGCCCACGTAACCTGATGCCAAACCCAAAAGTTGGTACAGTTTACAATGGACATCAAAGAAGCTGTTGAACTGCCCAAGGCGGTCAGATTCATTTAAAGCTTTGAAAAAGGATACGGCGTTGGCATGCTGTGGCATCGGCCAAAACTGTTCCTTTGACGAAGCGAAGCTGGGTTGAGAGGAACGACGTGCCTTTGTTGTGCTGTGTCCAGAGCCAAGCGCCTACCGGTTCTAAAGGTGCCTTACCATGAAAAAAGATCCTCTGAGCTCGACAATGGGCCCAGGCGTTGAACACCCACTGGCGTCACGTGTGAAAGTCGACTAAACGCTTTGTCACCGAAGTAACTGCGTTTAACAGTTAGTTTCTTGAATTACCGGGCCCCCTTTGAAAAACCCAAGGGGGCCGTTCATCGTTTGACGTTTCGGCGCGGAATGATGCCTGGGGTAGGCGCTGGTTCTTCAACGTTCGGTTGTGAGCGCGGTTTTCTCTCTCGTCGCCTCGGGCGCATGAATTAACCTGCAACCAGATTAGCCCTTGCAATCCGTGCCGCAAGTCCCCTTAGAACGCCACCTCGATCACTATGCATCGAAAGCATTCGGGTGAGGTCTTCTGTCCGAGGACGAAGGGTGGCGCAAAGCCTTAATTCCTTTCCTGAGATTGGGAGATGCAAGAATTACCGTTCGCGCAAGCGTGGGGCTATTTGGCTTATTCCGCGTAAAAGGGGACCAAGGGGGGACTGTTCGCGTAAGCGGACTTAATTGAGCCGGGGGCAACCCCCAGATTTGGAGTGAAAACTGGTGGATAGAGCCCAGAAAGAACAGTTGGTCGGACGAGCTCGGCCCCAAAATTCTTCGAAAGCTCTGGCGTCGTTGTGGTTAGCCACTACGTCGGCCTGTCAGTTGCTGAATATGCAGGACCTGTCGTGCGCGCGCTCGCGCTAGCGGGCGGGGGCCGTGCGTGTTGCCAAAAAACAGGCTCGCCAAAATGCCCTTGAGGAAAGCCATGCGAAAGCAATTGCAGATCTCCTGACGGCGTTATAGACCGTTCTGACCGTATACCGAAGACCCGCGTCGCAGCAGCCAGAGGTTGGCCAGGAAGGGAATTCGCTAAAGAGAATGCAAAATTTGTCATCTCGGCGGCCGCAAATGTGTGAGAACGCACTGGATGTCGCCGGTGTTGACCGATGTTCAAGATGCCTTCGCGGGAGGGCTTATCTCACCATTCGCGGGTATGCTCGGCGCCGCACCTGCTTCCACATCCGCCGGGGCCATTTGGCGCACTGCGCAAGCCAACAATCGCTTCCATCCTGTCCACGATCGAGGACAAGGCGGCTGCGTTAAAGCGTAATATCGTCAAGCTGGCACGCAGGTTGAACACTCGCGTTGGAACACCACAATATCGTGTAACGGAAAGAGCTAACCATGGCTGATCTTGAAAAAAACTGGCCAGAAGACATCGTGTTGGTCTGACGCTGCCTGGAAGCACAAGAACTGGAAAACCATCTCAAAGATTGAGTATCGGCATTCGAAGCCCGCAGCTGGCGGACGCAGTGAGGATGGCTGGCCCCGCAGATGGCCGCGCAGCTGAAGAAGAGAAAACTGAATTCGACGTCGTTCTGTGAGGAACGACCGGGCATCCAAAATCTTCAACGCTGAATCAAAGAAAGTGCGCGAGCATCACCGGTCTGGGCCCTGAAAAGACAAGCCAAAGGATCTGGCTGAAGCTGCGCAGATCAGAAGAAGCGCTTTGGAATATAAGCGGAAGCGGAAGACGTAAGCTAAGCTGGAAGCAGCCTGGCGCGCAGATAGTGAATGCCTTGCCATCTTCGATCAGGGTGCTGTTTTTTGCTTGAGAAGCGGCCCGTAAGTTTGTAAAGCTTTGGGGAAAGCCCATAAAAAATTAAGGCTTGGACGGGAATTCCCTGTCCCAGCCTGATCTGAGTTTTTGAAAAGTATTTCATGCGGAAATATTGTCTCCTTGGATAGGGTCTACGTGGTCGGAAGACCGCGGCTTAGGGGGACGTGCCTCAGCAATTGATCAGATTGACCGCTTAGGCGCGCATCCAACGGCCCCGGTTGATTGGCGAGCCTCGCAAGAGATGACGAGGTGACAGACCACATGGCGCAATCCTTCCTTGGCCAAGAAAACGTCTACGTTAAAATACTATGGCATAAATTCCGCGAAGTGCTGGAGATTTGCCGGAACCTGATCGAGGTTCAGAAATCCTGGGCTTATGATTTGTTCCCTGCGCTCCGGCGATGCGGAAACACCGCACAGACGGTAGACGGCATCCCACGGCGTCTTTCAGTCGTTTCCCGATTCAGGGACTCAACTG
>Ga0163217_1100790_pt1 | contig 10594 bp, 12 predicted proteins | sample SynspAceP_FD_185933 | JGI IMG/M metagenome (GOLD analysis project Ga0163217, IMG submission 185933) | Saline lake microbial communities from Ace Lake in Antarctica - Synechococcus sp. Ace-P (PacBio error correction) | ecosystem: Environmental > Aquatic > Non-marine Saline and Alkaline > Saline ... | reverse complement strand
TTCCGACATTCGATCCAGCGGCTTGGCGGTGATCGAGCCGGTAGCCGATCTTGCGATCGTGGCGAGCGCGGCCAGGTGAGCTTCCCCAGGCTGAGAGAGGTGGAGAGGTGCCATTGAACCGGCCTGAAGGTGGCTTACAGGGTCAGGGCTATGTTCCCCTACAGGGTTGCCCTACCGGGGAGGGAGGATCGATGCGATTGGCGAGTTGGCACGGGTCGGTGTGAGATCGAAACGCCGTATTACGAACGGACATTAGCTGCCCGTGCGCGGTAAGGATGGCCATTACGTCTTTTTCGCTGCAGCATGGTGAGCAGTGCGTTATCGCTTCTGCCGCAGCCTTTGACATGAGCCTGGAGGAGGTCGCGATCCTGATCGGGGGGGGGACGCGGGACGCACCAGCCGGAAGCTGCCGGACCGTGAACGGCTTTGCTGGCGAGAAGTGGCCGGGTTGATTGCCGCGGTCGATGACTGCGCCGCTTCAGCATCAGTTGCGGATTCAGAGGTCTTTGTCCGCATCTGATGAGGTTGAAACTGTGGCATTTTCTCGTGGAGTTGGACCGTTCGGCCCGTAGCAACAGGCAGATCTGTCGTTTCCGCTGGCTCAAACTCTGGCCGCTTCAGACTTGGTTTGCGAAGGGCGGAAGACATGGGATCAGTCAGAACTGGTGCCATGTCAGCAAAAACCGCCATCAAATCGATGGGCTTTGCCGGCACGTGTGGGAACAGGAAGAGGCTTGATGCCAGCGCCGCACATGTTCTGGAGCAGGATGGGGTGGAATGTGCGGCGGAGAGGGCGATCGTTTCGGACGCGCATCAGGTCGTCGTTCATGATCACCATTCAGCCGCTTCGTGGCGATGTGGGTGCCCGCGGCCCATCGCGAAAGCGATGTCCGCCTGGCCAGAGCGGCGATTCATGTGCCATGCCGGCATGGCCGCGAATTGTAATGGGCTGCGATCGGCACGCTTGAGTTGTCCTTGCGTGCGGTTGCTTTTCACCTTCCTCGATTGGCCGGCCACGGCGCTATCGCGCCGGCGGTGGCTGCGTTGTCGCGTGAGCTCCCGGAGTTACCAGGGGCGCGGGCTCATGGCAGCTGGCTGGAGTGGGCGACGGTTGTCAGCGACGGCGATCAGAGCGCGACGCGTTTTCATCGTCCAACAACTGAGGGCGATCTTACCTGGCGTATTTTCGTGCACCTGCATCGTGCTTTCCGTTCGCTGGAAGCAGAGCCCAGGCTCTCGATCCAGCGGTTGATGGCAGATCAGCGGCCGACCGGCGATTCATTGCGCGAGCACCCCCCCCCGGGTAGGGCCTCGAGGCCTCCACGTTCGACGTTCCCCTCAGCTTGTGGCAATTCGCTCTCGACCACTGGATTGGTCGAGCGATCCGGCCAGGCTGCTGGCAGCTGTCTGAAGGCGCGCGGCGGCGTACGGCATTCCGCTTGATGAGAGGAGAAGGCCCTCCAGCTTGGTTGGACCAGGGTGTTGTGCGGTCGTTTGTCGAGAGCGCACCTTTGATCTTGCGGGGCCTCCCGATGTTACAGGCTCCCCTTGATGATTTTTGCCGCGCGGGCGGGCGGCGGCGTCACTCACCACGGTGGCTGGGGTGGCATCACCAGGCAGGGACAGGCGATCCAAGCAGCCCGGGCCTTGTAGGATTCGCTGGGGTGGCGTAATCGAGCAAGCTTTGGCGTCAGCAGGGGCAACCAGCCAGGCGAGCGAGACGGCGGGGTGTTAGCGCGGCCGCCGAAGCGATCCGGCGTTTGGATCGGGAGGGAGCTGGGCTTCCTTCACGGGGCCTTGATGATCTGCGCAGCGTGCTTTGGGAGGCTGGGCGCCGTTACCCTGGATTCCGCGGGCGCGCTCTGGTTGATCGTTGCCGGCAAAACCTTCATCGCCGCTGACCTTGTCACCGGAGGCTTTGCGGTGAATGCGGGAGCTGGTTTCACCGCACTTCGCCGCTGAGACACGTGCATCGAGCGAGACGTTCGCCGGGCGGGACCGGACCACGTCTTCGATGGGCACAGCATGTGGCTGACGCGTGCAGCTGACATGGGTTTCTGGATTCTCCGCTGATCAGGGCCAGCCTCAGGCTGGTGATCGCCTGCGAGCCCGGCTCCACGCCCTGTTCAATCGCCTCGGCGACGGCGAGAGCGCCATCCCATCACGTTGCGCCACATGGCATGCCCTTCGCAGTTCGGCGGAACGGCCTGGTGACTCAGGAGAAGCGGCCAGTGACGCCACGTCAATCAGTGCATTGATGTTTGAGCGCCTGGCGCAGGGCGGCCAGGCTTTGCGAAACGGAGAAGCCGCCAGGCGATTTGCGGGCAATCGCATCCCGCTGTTGAGCAGGGGATCACCACGGCGGGGTATTCGGTCCACGTTCTGCCATTGGCCGGCGTGCATGCGGATTGTGAGATTGTGGCAGAGTCAGTAAGGCATGGGCGCCAGCAGACTCTGCGGCTGTTAGTGCTCCAGCGCAGGGACATGTCGCTCCCCAGAGCGGGACGCCTGGTTACGGCGCCGTTGGCGCGGGTCTGGCGGCGGCGGACGGCCGGTGATCCCGGTTCGAGATGATCGGCGTTCGCAGCTCGCGGTTCGCGAACCTAGCCACAGCGGATCGCGAGCCCCGGCTTTCCCGGAGGGGTAAGACGCGCGGCGACGCCCGTTGCAGCGTTCGGCGGTTGTTTTCGCGGCTATCGATCGCCAGAACCGCTCGGCCAGCAGGAACCTCAGGCCTCGGGGATAGTCCGGTAGAGTCTTCGAGTTTAGACCCGTGCCGGCCATGGCGATCCTCGTGTTTCTCGCCGTCGTGTTGGCACAACTCCATCCGCGCTGATTCCGAATACATACACGTGAGCTGTCGTTGGCCACTGCATCCCCTTCTCGCTGGCTCGGGCGGGCGGCGGCGGCTGCGCGGGCATGGAGGAAGATGGGCCAGCTTCGGCCGTAACTTGCCCGGCTGCGCGGTTCCGCTGCTTGCAGCAGGATTCGCCATGGTGATGTCTACCTCCCACAGACCCTCATTCAACATGGTCGTTTCGCGAGTTCAGTGGTCAAGGGTCTGGGGCATTTCCTGATGTCGCGTCACGCGGTGGCATTGAAGGGTTTCCCTGCCTTGCAGCCTGAAGCCCAGGCGTTATCGCCTACAGTTTTGTTGTGCCTTTGTGGGGCTACATCCCTGATATGCTGGCGTTGCGAGGTCCCGGGAGCGCAGTGCTACGCGGCCGTGGGGCTCCGGAGGCACGCAGCACTCCATTCAAGCGACGCCCGATGTAGTTGGCGTTCTCGGTTGGGGGGGGACTGGCATGTTTCTCAGCTCTGTGCTGGGCGTCGTTGTGTATCGAGAGTGCCCTGGAGCCACAATACGGGACGTGTGTCGGTCGCCCTTCGGGGTGGGGATGTCCACGTTGCTGTTGGTCGTCTCTGCCAGCAGCCTGGTGAGGCCGATGCAAACGAGTCGCCTGGCTCAGGCGTCCGAAGGCCGCAGTGTGCGCGCGGCGGCGGTTAGATAGGATGTGCGCGGTGGTGGTTCTCTGCTCGGCGAGCCCGGCGTTTGTACCAGATCTTGGGGCGCAATGGGGGCTGTGCGGTCTCGGGCGGGCTTCGCTAGTGGTGCTTTGGCGCGGCTGCGCTCGCGGTTGCTTATCGCGCCTCGGGCTGCGTGTGGCGTGTCGCTGCTTGGAGACTGTCGCGCGTGTTGTTGCCGGTCAACGGCCGCGGCGCCGCTGATTGTGTCTAGAGGTGATTGTCGGGATCGCTCGAGCCCGGGCCGGGCCGTCTCGCAGGCAGTGCTTGTTGCTTGATTGTCGGCGATTCTCTGTCTCGCCGCTTCGTGAGGCTCCGCATTGATGAGCGTTAGCCGATCCACTGTTGGGTGTGTGTGGACGCGTGCGCTAGCTCAGGGAGGGTGGTGCGACGAGGTGGACCTGAGGCTCGACGGTCACGTCCCACTCTCTCGGCGAGCGGCTTCAGGACTTCCGCCCAGCGGCTCGCTGAGGGCGCAGGTGTGGCTCTCCCTGCAGGTTGGTGCGCTTACTTGGTTGTCCACAGAGCGCGCGCGGGCTCGGACGCGTCACCTGTTCTAGTGAAATCGAGTGCGCGTGTTGAGATGGTTTTTGCGTTGATACGCCGGTCGGTTCGCTCGGTTGGGCTCGGGCGATGCGTAGGAGTCGCAGCCAGTCATAGTCTCTACGGCACGGTCGCTTTTGGGTGCTCGTATGTTGCGACACGGATTAGAGTGGCTCGCCAGTTTGCTGTCAGAGTTCGGTCACGTTGCCCAGACGCTCGCTTCTCTGGTGGCGCACGCGCTCGCTGTGGTGCCATTGGTTGTTCTCAGCTCGTGAGAACATATTGTGTGTTGCGATAGGCCTGTCTTCGCGGGCTTGGCGTGGAGCTCTGTTCGTGCGCAGGCTAGAGGCGCAAGCGCGTGCAGGCTAGGGCGTATGTTTGCACCCACAGCACTGGGAGGCGATTGGCCCCTGTGCGGCCCCCTACGATGCCCTTATCTCGCGCGCGCTGTGTTGAGCATGAGCGATGCTCGGCTACTGCTGGTGGGTTCGGTGATGTCGCGCGCTCATCGGCGGCGGGTGGCTGTTTCCTGGTGGGGCAGAGGAGTGCATGCTCTCGGCAAGAGCTGTGGCCGAGGTTAGCCGCGAGCTCCGTGGCGGTGTCGCGCTCCCGCGCCTGGCGTGGCGACTCGGCGAGAGGGTGTTCGGAGCGATGCGTGTGAACGCGCCGCTGCGTGGATTTAACCCTGGCTGGTGCACCGAGGGTGGCGCGCTCTCTCAACGGCCATGGGCCTGTGCCGACGTGAGCGGTTTCTCCGCCGTGTGCTCCAGCGCTGGGCGGCGCGTGCACCCCGTGCTGCAGCAGGGTGGTGTCCGGAGGTGAGATGAGCACCGGCGGGCGAGCGGGCGGCGGCTTGGGTGGCGGACGGCGTATGACGGCGTCGCGGTGCGCGGGGTTGGCTGGGCCTCGCATTAGGACGCGGTAGGGGGCTTCGGCTGGCCGAGACCACTTGCGACTCGCGCGGTCTCGGCGCTGTTTGCCTCAGGGCAGGTGTGGCTCAGAGAGCGCGAGTGTGCAAGAGGTTGGATAGGTCGCTGGCCAGGCTGAGCGTGAGATTGTGGGGGTTGTCGGTCGGCTTCACTGCTGGCGCAGCTGGTGGCGGGCTCGTTCATAGGATTTTTGTGCTGAAGGGATGCCGCACGGCTGGCGGTGCCGGCGCGCTCGACCGTTTACTGGACGTGACTTTTTTCTGTGCTTCCTGCGGCTGCCGCGCGCATGTGTATGTGTAGCGGCCAGGCACCAGTGGCATGGTGCTGTGGCTGTCTCGGGTGTGATCGCGCTGGCTGGCGCAGTCTGCTCGAAAAGCATTGAGGGCGCAATCGCTCCGCACGCGTGTGCCGACATGGCCCGCGCGCACCATGGGCTTGGTAGGCGCTCGGGCGCTGCTAGCGGCTGCGCGACCTGCCCTCGTTACGGACTTGTCTTGTGGAACTCTGCGCGCGTTCGCTCGGGCTGTGGGCTGCGGGGCGCGCTCTAGCCGACGAGCGCTCCTGTGCGCGAGAATGCGACAGCGGCTGAGGCTTGCTCCTCGTGCTCTCGCGGTCGGGGTTCGCGGCCTCGCTCTCAGGGTGAAGTGCGCGGGGGACGCGGCGATGCAGCGCCCCAGGAGGCCTGCGAAGTAGTGGGCGTGGACTGAAGACGCGCCGCGCGCATAGGTGAGACTGGCTGCTGGCGTGCAGTCCCCGGTGCTCGCTAGTTCCCCTCAGTGGTGGTGGCCGACTCTCCACACGGGCTCACCTATACCGAGCTCCGCAGTGATCGGCGGGCATGAGCCACACGCCGGTCAACATGCCGTCTCTGAGCTTGCTGATGCGCGCGCATCTTTCGCTCGCCGATTCGATCGGGGGCGTTAGTGTCGGTGGGCGCTTCTGGCACCCGATGGCTACGGGCTGCGCGCCCGATGCGCATGCCGGGGGCCAAGCACGTCGGCCCTCGGCGTCTCGCGGCGGGTTCCTCTCGCTTGGGTTGATCTGAACCGGGGATGGACGTGCCGGAGCAGAGGGCTGCTGCTTACAGTTGGCCTTCGCGCTCTTTGGAGCGTAGGGCGTCTGAGCATCCTGCTCGCGCGCGCGGGTGGCGCAACCACTTCGCGCCCGAAAGGGCTTGAAGATGAGCCTTAGCAAGCCCTAAGGTGAGTGGATTGAAGTGAGGTGGATGTTAGTGGTGTTGGAGGCAGGGGTGAAAATGATGAAGTGAGGAGTGAGGAAAGATGGTGCGTGTCCTAGCAAGAGGGTCTGCGAGCGTGCCGACTGGGCTCCGTCTTGCATCGGGGTGGGGCCCACAGGCACTTTCTGCCCTTCACCTTTCGGCCAAAGGCAAGGCCAATTTTGGATGCCAGCGGATCGCCGCGCTGGCACTGGGGCTTTCGGTGCTGAGCCGTTTGGTGGGCGAAGGGCCCGGGCTCCCGATCCCCCGAGTCGAAGTCCGCTCATCCCAAGTCGCCTAAGGGTGGATGTTGGCCTTGGTCGCGAAGGCGCGATCGGTATTGGGCTGGCTAGAGTCCCGAGTGGATCACCGACTTGAGGTGCAGGAGGCTCGCCTCCTCGCGTTTGGGCCAGCTTGAGGGGCCTCCTGGGGTCCCTGGACTCTCAGGTGGTTCTTTGAGGAGTGGCTCCGTCCACGGCGCGGCGGACTCCGTGGTGATCTCAGGCGTTGGTAGGGGTGCGCTTCAGCAGGGGTTTGGCGGCAAGCACTAGGAGTCGCCGGGCGTTCCGCTCGCCATTCCTGGAGGGGGGTGTGGCAACGGCGATGGTCGGCTAAGCTTTTCGCGTTGGCTCTGCTCTCCAGACGACCAGCTCCTGCACGTTGTTTCGCCTTCCGACTCGGGGGCTAGCGGCCAGAAGAAGTCGTTCAGGGCCCCCGGCCCTGCCAGCAGTAATCGCGGGCGCCCCCCGGTCTCCACGTGCGTCCCACACATCCAGTCAGGCCATTTCGCCGTTGCGGCTTACCTGCCGGTGAACAGGGCCGATCAGGTTGCTTGTGTTCTGCTGTTGGCCCGTCCTTTCGGGGACCCACACAGATGTCCCTCCCAGCCGGGCGGCGGGCTCGCCGCCGTGTTGCTCATTTCCCCTCCCGGAACCAGCCGCTGGCGGGCTTAGCCCGTCACTCGTGTGCTCCAGTATTGGGATCCGGCGCCGCCGGATCGCGTGGAAGTGGAGGAAATCTCCCGGCTCCAGGAAACAGCCTCCGCCGCGTGGCTGCCCCCGAGTAGTCGATCTGAGGTTCTTAACAGTCGTGCATGGATGGTGGGCATGGGTTGGGCTCTTCCGTGGCTTTGATCATTTGTGGCCTGTCGTGCTGGCAGCGTTAGTCCCGGGCCCCTGTCGAAGGGTTAGGGTTCTGATGGTACACATGCACCAATTGGGGTCATAGTGCAGTTGCCACAAGGAACAGGGCTTTTGTGATTTGGTGGGAGGATTAAGCGATGGTCCCCGTTTTCTGCGCAGGTTGTTCGTGTGTTCGTGGCCATCGCAGGCAGGAGCGGCTCTGGCAGGGGTGGCCTGCTCCGTTCCAGCATGCCGATCGGGTGTCACTTGTTTTACAGGCACTCCGGATTTTCAACAATAGGTGACGCGCTGCGGCTGAGGGAAATGCGATGGGTGGCACTGCCACGGTTAAGGCGCACCGGTCGTGGGCCTTGCGGCGTCCCTGGCGCCTGGTCGGAGGCCCGTAGGGCGCTCAGTGCAACCCCTCTGGATCTGCCACTGGACCCGGTCAACGTGGTGGGGAAGTCATAAGAGCCTCAGGCGGTGACGGTGGTGGCCATCTGACAGCCGCGCCATCCACGTCCGAGGGAACCCGTCCGAAGCTCGACATCCCACAAATCCTGGGTGGGTTTCGCGCCAGAAAGTCGCACCGGATTGGGCCACCCAGCGGCGGCGGATTGCGTCAGCGCAGCATGCTGTCAGGGCATGGGTGAGCCAACGCCAGGCCCGATCGCCACGTGGGACTGGCCGGAGTTGCACCACACCACATGCTGGCCCGCCGCCATGGTGGTTGCTACGATGTTGCGCGGCTTGGGCGGGGGCTGCTGGATGGCCGACACAGCGGTGGAGCCCCGGAAGGGTTGCCGACACAGGTGCGTGTGGCTCAGGGTGTCAAGCAGAGCTGAGGATGGCAGGGCGCTAGGGCTCCATGTGGTGGTCCTTAAGCGCGGCTGGGAGGCCCGGCGCGTATGTGCCCATGTCTGGAAACCCGGGCGCCAGGCCATCAAGTTTGGTGTGCAAAGGACATGTAGGGCGGCCGCAGCGGCGGTTTAGGTTGCCAGGGATGCTTAGATGCACCGCTGCGAGTAGGGTGCCCCAGACCCTTGACCTGAGTGACTACGGCTGTTTGATGCGTCGGATGAATCACCATGGCGGATCCTTGCTGCGCGCCGGCCAGCGGGAGACGGCGTAGCAATCCAGCCTCGCAGGGCGGCCCGGGCGTACCGAACGTTTGTTTTCGGGATCGCGCCCCGATGGATTGCCCGCACGAAAGAAACCGAGATTGCCTGCTCTAGGACTCGCCCGGGTCCGGGCTGAGGTTCTGGGACCGAGCGGGTTCTGGCGTCGTGCCGAAAGCCCCGCGCTCCGCTCCAGCGCTCGCGCGTCGGTGCTGGTTACCCGGAGCGATTCGCGCCGATCAGCCGGCCGTTCCCGCGCCCAGACCCCGCGCCGACCGGCGCCGTGGAACAGCTCGCTGGGAATTTTGTTGCTGGCCGCTTCGGCGGTGTGATTGGTCTTCCCGCTTCCCGGGTTTGTGCTGGAGCGGTGTGGCGTTGCGCCAATGCTCTGGGGGGGGTTTTCCGTTGTTTCGCAGGCTGGCCCCCTGCGCAGGGCCGGTTCCCAAACATTCAATGCAACTTGTATGGCGTGGCGGTTCACGGGCCGCTTTCCTGATCGGCGTTTCCGGAAGCTGCTGAGTGTGGCGCTCTACGCCGTCGCGAGGGATTTGAAGCGCGGGGGTGTGGGGGGGCCTGGGGATCCAGCTGATGGCGGATGGCCCTGTTCAGGCGGGTCCGAACGTGGTCCGTGGCACGGTGTTCGGCCATGTGTGGCTTCCGGAGGCGTGGTGTGATCCGCGGGCGAACGTATGGCTCGATGGCCCCGGTGTCAGCGGCTGAGGTGCCCGGTGAACGGCTGATCCCGGCGAAAGCTGCGGTTGGACAGGTCAGCGGCGTGAGGTTTTTGCCGGCCGATTAACCGGAGGGTGACGGCCGGCCCTAGGGTCGCGGACGGGCCGTCCCCAGCGTGGCGGTATACGGCGTGGAGGAAGCCGGTTCCCGTGCTCCGGATCCAACCCGCTTCGTGGTCGCTTCGCCGGCGCGTACCCCGGGCCGTCTTGTCTTCGCCCTGGCTTTGCCCTGCTGACGCGCCTTTGCTCGGATTCACGACCCCAAGGCGATCTACAGGCTGGTGCTGTGGAGTGGATCGCCTGTCCCTGTGCGTGAGTGATTGCCCAGTGCGTCAGGGTGTGGGGTGCGCGCAGGGCCCGCGTTCGCAAGGGGGTCACTTCATTAGGGAGGGCCTTTGCTATTCGTAGGCAGGCCCCGCGGTAGTTCACGGTGTGCTCGTGGGCCTTCGCACCCCGAACCGGCCGCCGCTCACCCGGGCCAACCAAGTGGTGGCCCTTCTCTCTTTCAGGGGATGCCGCGCGGCGCACGGTTTACACAGTGGCGGCACGTGGCCGATTCTCGCTCGACCATTCCAGTGTGAGAGCGGGGTTGCCCAAGGCTGGAGTGGTGACCGTTCGGTCCTGACGTGGAGGCTTTCGAGGCCTCCGGGGTGGGGGTGCGCGGCTTGTCGCCGGCGGCGTGATGCTGGCATACACGTGGATTTCGAGGAGTGGGGTTGCTCCGGACGAAATGGGAAGTCCGTCTATGCGCAGCGTGCCAGACGCCAGGGGTAGATCGCTCGTTTGTTGGCGTGAAAAGCCGGGCGTCTCGCTCTGATCGCCCCGTCGATGAACTCGTTCGGCGCGCGCTCCGCACGCTCGCGACTATCGAAGTACTGCGGCCAAGGCATGGGCTCGGGGTATTTGTGATGTGGGCGACACGCGCACGCGGCGATGCGGACCGGTCTGGGGCCCGCGCTCCGGGAGTGATACAGCAACTGCTTACCGCGGACAGCTCAGGCGCAGTGGACGCTTGCGGGCCCATTTCGAAGTGTGCATATGCGCGCGCCATGCCGCGATGGGCATCAATGATGCGCGGCTTCTGGCCAGGCGGAATCGGCTTTCGCGATGGGGGCGCGGGAGCTGTGTCCATCGGCGGCTTGACGAGTGTTGGTGTCATGACGGGCGACTGATGCGACGTACCGGAAGTCCGCCATTTCGGCACATTACATCCTGCGTAGAATTGTGCTGGCGCTCGGGAATCAAGGCCTCTTTCCTGGTTTTCTGCCGCCCGTGGCCGGACGCAGCCACGAGGTGGATGGCGGTTTTGGTGACATGGGACCAGTTGTCCGTGATCGCCAATGGTCTTCGCCCTGCGTTTCGGCACCGAAGGTTGAGCGACACGGCTTCCAGAGTTACGTTGAAGCGGGCC
>Ga0163217_1079000_pt1 | contig 10594 bp, 11 predicted proteins | sample SynspAceP_FD_185933 | JGI IMG/M metagenome (GOLD analysis project Ga0163217, IMG submission 185933) | Saline lake microbial communities from Ace Lake in Antarctica - Synechococcus sp. Ace-P (PacBio error correction) | ecosystem: Environmental > Aquatic > Non-marine Saline and Alkaline > Saline ... | reverse complement strand
ACCGAGGACACCCAGGGTCGTTGGTTGAAAACAATCACAGCGGGAACCTCTGAACGGGCTGTACAACGGGGCCGTCAATGTCAGAGATGCAGCGGAGGGAAGTTCGCCAGGAGGTACTGTTTTCAGGTGGCGCGGTGTTGCAAAGCATTGGAAGAATTCTGCCGGATGGCCGGAGTATGGACAATCTCTATGCCCTCCGTTTAACCGATATCGGAGAAAGTTGGCGAGTTCTCTACAGCCTCCCGTTGGCAGATTCTCTATCACTACGTGGCCGTGTCGAAAGCAAAAGCCAATCTCAAGGGACAAAGCCTGGACTGCCACGCCTGAAAGGACAATCTCTTGCGGGCGGGGTGACTTCAACGACAGCACGCCAAGCCGAAGCAGCCGGCCCCAGGTAGCCAATTGACACCACCGTAGATGGTTGTCATCGCCTTTGGCAGTGAATCGCTAGGCAAGTGTTCAGCATCCATTGGGGCCCAAAAAACACTTGTTTAGGTGATTCTGACCAAATCGATGGATCAGCGGAAGATGCCGGTCACAACCGTTGGCATCCAGACATTCCTGCCGTCGTTTCAGTGAATCACCGGTGAGGGTGTTCAGGATGGAATGGCAAGACTGGACGGATGGACAGATCAGAAGACAATGACGATCCCCAGACAAAAAAAAAAAAAAAAAAAAAAAAAAAAAAAAAAAAAAAAAAAAAAAAAAAAATAAAAAAAAAAAAAAAAAAATAAAAAAAAAAAAAAAAAAAAAAACGACACTTGCCGATGTGAACCTCGAAGTTGGTTTCACGTTCTCAGTTGGTCCGATCTGGGGGTGATGGCGCCCGCCAGGAGACATCCTGGTGGTGGGGATATTATCTTTGATGTCGGCGCCTTGCAAGGCGATGATGGGGTTTACCGGATTCTTTGCAAAGAAAATGAGTGGCGGTTTTCTGACCGATCACTACCCCAAGGCAGCAAGGCCATCTGGATTTTGAAGGGATCTACACGAGTCACGCCATATCCAGTTCGTTCCGTTTTGCAGGGATCACCCATCAGGCCTGATCGGCTGTGCCCCTTCGCATGAGCTGCTCCGGGAATGGAACCGCCGCGAGACGAATTGGTTCAACACGGCACCGACCGGCCGAACCTATGGCGCCGGACTATCCGGCAGGTGAGCGGTGCTGGCAGCTTTGCCGAATCCAACAGCGCCATCCTTGGAACCCTGCCAGGTTCTGAGTTTTTCAGCGTGTGGCCAATGAAGCCGCCCGCACCGTTCCCGGCCGGCGGGAGCATGGCGGCAACTGTGGACATCAAAAACTGACGCGCGCACCAAGATCTACTCCCCTGGTCTATGTTGAGCGCCAAGCTTTCGATGGCGTGACATCCACTTCTCGCAAGGGGATGGTCGAGAATCTCCTTTTGTGAGAGCCATATGAAATTCTGACTTTCTTGATTTCTTCACAAGTACGAGACATCATCAAAAAGGCGGCGTTGAAAAGAATAATGGGATGGTCAATCCATGTCAAAACCAGCCCAGTGGAGCCCCATTTCACTGAATCTGGTGTTTGAGGGATTTCTGTTGATGAATTCAGCAGGCAAGCAGTATTACATGACGTGCACATTGCCTTACCGCAGGGCGTGCTCAATGCCATTGAATATTCCAAGAAGTTTTTGGCTACACGGCGAGCAAGCCTACTGTGTTGAGTTGTGCGCGGTGGAGGGTCGTATCAGCGAATTGTTGATATTCCCAATGCCTTGCTGCACCCTTGGACCTTGCCAACGTCCATTTTCGACCAGGATATATTTCACCACTAGTGCTTAGGCTTATCCTGCTCCTTTCAATTCGTTTGAAAGGAGTCTTTTTGCTTGATTAAAACATTCTTCAAGGCTTTACTTTCCATGCCCGCTATTGAATTCAGACTGTACAAGAGGCATGCGAGAATATGACGTTTTTGGCGCCAAGCATTGAAGAGCCCAGACCAATACGCAATGGCCCATCCTGTTGGGTTGACGATTTTGGGATTTTCGATTTTTTACGCCCCCGATGGACACTGTTGGGGCATTCGTGCTCAATGGTCGAGAAAAAGATAACCTAAGCTAGCGTCGCAAACAAATGCCAGGAACCATCCAGTCAGCCCAGACTTTCGCCGAAAACACCAGCCGTCCATGTGATTGCTTAACGAGGTTTTGCTGAGCTGGCTTCGGCCTTACACCGTGAGGAACTCTTGGTTCACATTCATCAGAGAGGATTCTTAGTTTGGCCCTATTTGACACGATTCCACCCCGTGTTGCATTGGTCGTAGGTAAATAGTTTGACTGCCTGACGAAGTGAAGATTGGTTGTTCATACAAGCAAAACACTGATCCCTGTTTCTTTCATTTGATGCGTGGACGGCAATATTCTCAAATGCTTGAATGATGAAGGCTGGGATACCTTCAGTTGGTCATCCAAGCCAAAAGAGTTTTGGGGCTTTCCAAGAAAGGGCTCTGGCAATGGCTAATTGCTGCTGCTGGCCGTCCACTGAGGGTTCACCACCTTTACGTCCTTTGAAATTTTTCGATGGAATGGGGAATTAGGTCGGAACACAATCGGAATCGATTGTGGCGATTCTTACCTAACCCCCAGGCAACGCTTCCATTACCAGCAAACAGAATTTTTTCCTTGACTGTCACCTGGGAAATGATAATCTCGCCCCTGGGAAACATATCCAATCCCTGATCTGGCGCGACGATAGGTCGGTTGATTCTGTTAAGCGTTTGATCACCATAGAGGATCGCAAAACCCGGAACGTTTGCTTCAGAAGCCCGATGATTGTTTTAAGAATGTTGTTTGCCACGCCATTTCTGCCAAATCAAGTAACCATTTGGGCTTCTGGGAATCGAAAGATCTACATTTCGCTCAGAATATGGCTTTGACCATAATAACTTGAGATCACAGTTTGACTTAAGAAATGTGGATGTTGTCATGGCTGGTGAGTTGATCAGTCAATAGGGGTGGATTAGGTTCAGTCTTCTGTGGGTGCCAAGACTAGGTTTCAATCCCACCTTGGATCTTTTCTTTGACTTCATCAGGGGACCTTCTGTTTGAGAAGTTGGCCTTGGTGGGGGACGCTCACATCAAAGTACCGAGATCTCTGAATGAACTCCATGTCATGTTCAATCACCACAAACAGTATGATCACCGGCCAGTGATGATTTCAATTCAGCTGTGCGTAGGGTTTCTTCATCGGTGAGGCCAGCCACTGGCTTCATGAGAAGCAGGCATTCGTGGAGCTTGGCCACAAGGCTGGCATGGCAAGCCACTGTTTCTGACCATGGGAGAGCGAACCCGCCTGCGTGTGCCGGCAAAGGGAGCCGCCACGTAAACTTCATCAGCCGGATGGGACCTCATCCTTGGCGCCATTTGGCAGAGATCAAGCATCAGGCTTAAGGCGTTCTTTCGCGGTGACACAGCCAATTCAAGGTTTCGAAGCACTGTCCAGATTGTCCAAAAACCCTTGGTTGTTTTGGAACTTTTTCGGCCAATTGCCGTTCCTGGAGATTTTCGCTTCCGACATGCCCAACAACGATTAGGCCCCTGTAGGTTCACTGTTCCTTTAGTCGGACGGACCTTGCGAGTTGATCACATCGAGAACGTCGTCTTGCCAGCCTACCATTGGCCCAATGATCGACTTGACCTTCTCCATTTTTGATCAGCTTGAGAGAAAGATCGGTCAGAGCATAAAAGCCATCAAATGCTCGCTCCGCTCGCTCTCAGAAGTGCGTTCAGCCATGGCATTTAGCGTTGCGACATAACGTTGAGGGGGGGCGGGGGCGTGGGGGGGGCGGTGGAGAGATAACCTGAATTGGCAAAAGGAGGGTCATTTTAGTTTGATCGGCAAGGTGCTTCGGCTATGAGGGCCCCTAAGCAGAAGGAATCGGTTGGAGTTGTTAGCTGACAACCTCCTGGCAGGCTTTCGAATCTGCTCATCGATTTTGCGATGGTTCGGGCTTTCTGGGCAATTCCCGAAAGAAGGCTAGGGAAGTGCGCAAACGCGCCGCCGGTGAACCATCACGTAGATGCCCATCAGGCATCAATACGACGACAAAGATTGACAAACCCCCTTGGACGAAAAACCAGAGCTCTTGCAAGGCTTCGCTCACCAAGCTTGCAGGTAATTGACGAAGAACGGCTCCCAATGATCGGTCCCACGGGGACCCCCTGCCGCCCATCTTGCGACCGATCACCATTTCAATCGAGAATGAAATCGACATGGAACTGAGGCGAGGCACCGATGCCTGTTTGGGACGGTATTAAAGGAGCTCCTTAAACCACGCAAGGCCACCAGCTCAACAAATAAAACAATGGTCTTTGCAGGAACGGATTAAAAACAGCGCAATCTAAATCTTTGCTTCATCTGTCCCTTGAATCGCAATCAAAGCCCCCCCCCCCCCCCCCCCCCCCCCCCCCCCCCCTTCGCCCCCAAAAACGGCCTGTCGTGACATATCTTGCAGATTAGAAAGCAACAGGCAGCAATAAATACCGTTAATCGATAAAACCAGAGCTTCATATCACTAGATCCAACCAACAGGCGTATATTTCAGTAGTGTTGGTGGTGAGCCGTTGGAACCATTAATTTAGCTTTTAGTGGCCATTAAGAAGTGAAAAACACCATCAAGGCCGCTTGGGTGATTGATGGGAGAAATAAACAACCCTTGATTTCTATTCTAAAATCAAGTATCCAAACTACTCTGCCAACCAATGCGGGGATCAGAGCGACAGGCAAGGCCAGGGGTAAGGAATTGGAGAATTAAACGGCTGCCAAAAAGAATGGCAACTTTCATCTAACTCCAAAGTTCTTCAAGAATTTGGAATCCGTTTTACCGCCTTGTTGGCTCGGCGTATTCGCGTGAGGTACATCGCCGCTGCATACCTCCCAAGGCGAAGAAGATTCCTTTGGCCAAGGCTGAGCAGACCTGTATAGCCCCAAATCAAATCAATCGCCAAGGCCGTGATGGCCAGGGGCAAAATAGCTCCAAAAAGATTCAGCGAAATCACTGAAGAATTTGCCGGAAGGGACGAAAAGGGGCAATGGCAAGGAGGATCAGGGAAACCAGGCCGTTTGAAGAGTTATGGTTAACTAGTTCTCCAAGTGGATCTATTGACCAAAGTAAAACAGGTTGGGTAGGCAAGTAGGACTTCAACATCGACTGAACGTCCCTTTTTGAGGGAACATCCATTCGGCTTAAACTAGCAGAAAGACGATATTAAAGATGAAGACCCAGACCAAGACATACTTGGCTGGTGGCAAGAATTCAACCACCCTTTAAGCGCCGGCGGCAGGTTGGGGAAGACGATTCAGGATTGAGCCCGAACCGACAACAGATTGAATGATTGGCCAGCAGATTGAAGCCAGCACGGTTGCGAGCGATTGGCCCAACGCCCCAAGCACAATTCCCATGAAACAGGAAACGATATAAGCCGTACCGAGGTTTGGACCCACCGAACCCACAGGCGTAATCGCAGCACCGGCGACCGGCCAAACCAGAACAAGCCGGAAGTAACATGCTGTCGACACGATCAGTTTGGGATTCCCAAGCAATTGCTCATCTTGGCCTGTTCTTGGTGGACCGCCTAATTCCGGCAACCCCCCTGCACTCTTACTGAGAAACCTAGAGAACACGGATTGAGCAAAAAGATTGATAGAAAATAATGAAAGACCCGAATTACCAGGCAACTCAACGGATACCGATCTTGGCCCCAAACTGCCTTGCAGGCCAATTCGGTGGGCTGACTTCCAGGTTTCGAGGACCAAACACAGGGCGACGAGAGCTGCCGCACCGAGGACATGAGATCTTTGACAACAATCAAAGCCAATGCCCAGAGGAAAAAAGCCCCACATCAAACCATTGAATAGGTGAAATACGGCTTCACACCAATCTTTTTGGCCATAACTTTACTTCCAAGTCAAACCAATCGCGACGGCGCCAGGGATCCATCAGCATGGACGTTGAGATCTGCGAATCAACTGAATCAGGCACCAAGCTGACACCCCGGTGGCCAGCAATGTTTTCAAGAGGCTGCCGTAGAGCTTTTCTGATCAGGGGTTCGCTCCAGCAACACCCAACCCATGGCCCGTGATAAATGAAAGGCAGGATCAACGCCACCGGGTAATACAGTTCGAAAATCGCCGGGGCAGGGGCTTGAACAGATTTGAACCAACAAAAGTGACATAGGCAGCCCAACATCATCAGCTCACGTGGGCGAGATTGATGACACCCATCAAGCCAACAGACAATGCGCCAATCCAGTAGCGGGCCAAAAGCAGCTACTGAGGCAATGCGAGGCCCATCTAAAATTTGAGAAAAGAAAGTTTCCACCGACGAAGACTGATAAGTGGAAGTGGGGTCGCTTTCTTTACAAGCGGGACGATGATGGTCACCTGTGGGAAATGGGGAGACAAGCTGAGCTTCCCCCACCTGCGGCGGAATCCAGTTTAAATGATTACTGAATTCCCGTTTACGTAGGAAGAGATCCAGATTGGGACGCCCACTGATGGCTCTACATTGCTTGCTCTTACTATTGGGACTCCACTGAATCATTGAAGCTACGGCTTATCACATCCGGAACTTGCCGGCATTCAGGACGATCCTGGGTCCAATCACAGGTGATAGCCCTTGGTTTAGGCACAACTGATCTCCAGTGAAGCGGCGGATGGCCGTGCGCTTTGTCCTGGAGGATCTATGAAAACTGGCCGCTGGTTCAGCTTCGCCGATCATCACCCGTTCGGAGTGTGGGTGGGTTTGATCAGTGAGGTGGGGCGTGTTGATATGTGGATTGCGGTGATACATCGTCCAATTTTCACGTTCTGGGGGAAAGTCATCGAAGGTGAGCCAATCATGGGTCTCGGCGGACCTTGTCGAGGATCGTCGTGAGTCGGTGCCGGGCTTTTTCGACGGCATTCTTCCAGAGGTAAACCATGTTGTAAGGGCCGATCCGCAGGGTCGCCCACCAACCGGCGGTCGTCACCGTTAGGCGGCTTTGGAAATCTTCGACGAAACTTCCTTGGTGAGGCTGGGTGTCCAGGCTCATTGAAAAGTTAATTTCCAAAGGCGGCGTAGGTGCCAGCTGTTGAATTCAGGCCCGATCTGACGATTTCCATCCTCAGCGATCTGAGAAACTGCATGATCTTGTACTCTCAGTGAATCAATGCCCGCAGCCTGGAAATAGAGACATTGAATGAGAGGGCAACGTTGGAATCACCGTTTCGAAGGTGGTTGATGATGATGCCGCCTCGGGAAGATTTCCTTGATTCTTTGGCGATGATGGGGCAACCTCCGTGTTTGCCGAGGGGAATATAATCTTGTGGTGACCAAGAGCTTTTCATCTGCTCTTTGATTTGATCGCTGTTGGCTGTTTCTGGGTAGACGTAGTCGGAACCCACCAGGTAACCTTCTTGCCGAGGACTCGCCGTAGGTGTTCCATCAGCCACTGCACCGCAGGCTTTTCAGCCTTGGCTGGTTCGGAACGGCTCCGTTGTAGAAAATATTTTTCGAACATTCCTGACCCTCATATTTGAATGGGGTAGAAGAGCATTGTGTGTTTTCGCTCATTACACCGGCAACATCGCCTTACGGCTTGCCCGGAAGTCAAACCACAAAGACAACGTTGACCGGCGTCGGAATCGATCAGTTTTCTGGGATTTCTCGGCGAAGGTGGTCGCCCAGTCTGAAGCAAACCATCTTCGATTGACCCGGAACGATCTTGTAATTCTTATCTGCGACCGTGACACACCGGCGTCATTGATTTCTTCTTAAGGCCATTCTCCTCACACTTCCTTTGAGGGTGGTTTCAGAAATTCTGGCCATCGTTCCACTCAGGGAGTGGAGAATTCCAACCTTTGATTTTCACATCAAAGTCTGTGGTCGTTTCCGTCCGCCACCACAGGCAGAGAGTTGAAAACTCCGAGAACAGTTGCAGGCAAATCCTTGCGAAGAGTTGTCGTTGGGAAAATGGAAACCAATTGGGCTTGTTTAAAATGATGGGAAACGCGGCAATTGCTGTTCGGCTGAGTGACACCTAGGGAGCATGCCCTTTTAGGCGTGTAGTCAAAAGACACATCAGCAGGGCGACAGGGGCGCGCTCAAGGCATGAGATCCGCTCCAGCACTGTTGGTCATTGATCAGGGATGGATTTCGGTAGTTTGGCGCCACAGAAAGGCCCTTCGACTGCTCAAGCCCCTCGCCACTGGCAAGTTGGTGAAGCAACCAAGGGGGTCGGACCGCCACGCTGCGCTCGGTGTCGCGTTGCATCCACCTCCAGGTTGGCGGCCCACCATGGAGGCAAGATCGATTTTTGTTGATCACCAACAGGTTCCGGAGCGGGTAAATGCAGGACCGCCTGCGCGGGGATTTTTGTCTCCATGCGGTACCCCCATCGATCACATAGATGCAGAGATCACCAGTTCGGGGGCTGAAAGCTGGCCGCCAGATTGTCCGCCGCCGCTTTTCAACCAGCACCAGATCAGATCTGGAAATTGCTGTCGAGCTCTTCGAACCGCCGCCCGGTTTGATCGAGCAGTTCTTCCCGGATGGCGGTGTGGGGGCAGCGCCGGTTTTCCACCCCCGGATCCTGCTCGGGGCTCCAGTGCACCAAGCGCGGGTGAGGAAACTGGAGCATCCTCTGGGTAGTAGATGTCGTTGGTGACCCAAGCAACGTTCTCTTTAAGAAATTTCGTCCCCGGCATATTTTAGTATCGACCCTGACTTGCCGGCTGCAAGCCGCTGCCGCAATGGCCGCCGGCAGAGCGCTTCAGACCAGAGCTGTTTTTGCCGGAGGCCCACCGCCGGCCACGCCGAACAACGCAATTTGCTCATGGAGGAGTCTTCAACGGTTGGACCGGGGATTCTAGGTGGTTGGTGCCGGGGCCCTGCGTGTCCAAGCGGCTGCAGGATTTCTGAACTGCGGAATTCCGGGTCTTGCAAAACCTTGCCCGACAGAGACCGTTCAGCTGCGGAACACGCCTTGAGTAGAGCTCCCCCCCCACGTGGCCGACTGGGCCATCCCTTAAAATCAACGCCCCCGCCCTCCAGAGGCTGCGCGGATCAAACGCCGATCAGCTCGCCGGCCCGGCGCGCCATTGGAGCGGCCAGGGCGAGCTGAAGCGCGTGGCCCTGGGTGGGTCGAGTGGAATCAGGGCGCACCGCCCAGCGCTCACCTTGTTGGCCACCAGCTGTAGAGGTAGGCTCCAGCAACTTCCAAGCTGGCCCAGCTCAAGCCAGGCCAGCCCAAGCCCAGGCCGCCGGCCAGGCGAGCCGTTGGGGGCGTGAGCTGCGGTAGCGGCCAGCCCAGTTCAGCGACCAACTGGCAGGCAGCGACCGTCCCATCTGGGCGCTGGCTTGGGCCAGACAAGATACACAGAGAGAAATAAGACGGCAGGGCCAGCAGCCAGCATCTGAGATCGATTGAGCTCCGCCTGGCGCTCGCCGCTGACAGCCGATCTTCGCTCACGTTCCCGTCGCGCCATTCGACGCAAGGCACCTGCAACGGGCCCAGGGGCCGCCGCCTCGATCGCGATCGCACCCCCGGTCGAGCTCGGCCTCCACACCAAGCTCGCAGCATCGCCAGCGCTGGTTTTGATCCGGTTGGGCTTGCACCAGCACCTCCAGGCCCTCGGAATAGCTTGAACGCCCCACCGGCAAGGGCCGGGCTGACCAGTGCAGCAGCTGCAGGCGCGGGCGCCCAGGGCTCGCTGGGGGAATTGGAATTGGGAATGGGGAATGGGCTGGGTTGCGCTTGGCAATAGGGCGCCGGGATTCGGGCTGAAACGGTGCGGTGAATCCTCTCGACGACCCGGCCCGCTTTGCAGCAGCTCTTCGGCACGAGTCCTTGAAGCAGTCGCAGCTGGCCCTCCTGCAAGCTTCCATTCGGCCACGTTGGGACGGTTTGCCCAGGTGAAGGCGGCCTGGCAGGAGGTGCCAGCGGATCGGGGCTGCGCACCTGCAGCAGCGGCTCCGGGGCCGCCTCACGATCACCAGGGCCGAAGGCCCGCGGCTCCGGCCAGATATTCGCCGGGCTCCAGCGCGCCGCCGCGGGGCAACTGCAGGAGAAGGTTCCGCGGCCGAGCCAGGAGGCACTGCGGCGGTGGGGCCGCGAAGGCTGCTATGCGCCTGGTCAGCGCTTGAGCGGCAAGGCCGCAGGGGCTCGCATGTATGGGGATAAAGGGCTTTGAGGCCAGGGTACCGCTCACAAAGGGGCCCAGCCGTTCGTATCAACACGATCGGACTGACTGCAAGACCTTCGCTCACGCGGGGTTCGCGACAACGGAAGCTGCTCCACGGGGCTTGAGGGCATTCACCTAAGGCCAGCGGCTTTCTTGGCGGCCCAATTTAGGTTTGCCCGTTGCTTTTACTGGCGCGCCACCGAAACTGGCGCTGGACGATTCGCCCCCGGATGACCGCCCTTCCCCCACCCGGGCCTTCTGCCACCACCCAAAAACAACCAAGGGCCTCGGCCCCCCTGGGCGCGTTTCGGCGCTGTTTGCGCTTCGAGGCCAGCGGCGAATGCGGAACGGTTCGTACAGCCATCAGGGCGGAACCACCGCACACTGAAGATTATCTCCTCTCTTTTTT
>Ga0163217_1058713_pt1 | contig 10594 bp, 5 predicted proteins | sample SynspAceP_FD_185933 | JGI IMG/M metagenome (GOLD analysis project Ga0163217, IMG submission 185933) | Saline lake microbial communities from Ace Lake in Antarctica - Synechococcus sp. Ace-P (PacBio error correction) | ecosystem: Environmental > Aquatic > Non-marine Saline and Alkaline > Saline ... | reverse complement strand
ATTTGGTTCTTAGAGCCAAAAAACCAATCTTTTCCATTTAAAAAAGCATAAAGAAGTTTGGGAGGTATTAGAGATTTACTCAGCTTCTAGTGCGAGGATATTGTGTCTTTTTTATAAGGCAGACTATCCTTGGTCCCTCTTTTGGTTTTTTCGATTCAGGCCAATTTTACCACCATAGTTTCGTGTACATTTTCGGGAAATCTTGCTGGGATATCGACTGATGGTCTCCCTTCGCCTCTATTCTACTTGGTAGGAATTACAGGCATGGAATTATTTCGCAGAATGCTTAAATAAAACATCCACAGTTTTTAGAGATTAAATGTACACATTTTTGGAAGGTTTATTTTCCCAAGAATAGTAATGCCTATAAGTATTGTGATTTCGAACCTAATGAGATTTGGCATTTCAGATTTTACTACTTATAGTAGGTTACTTATACTATTAAATTGATGGGAGGCAGATCTAAGCGCTAGACTTTCATATTTTTACTATTTCCTTTGTTTCGTCATCTTAATGGCAATGGCAAGGACTTTGGGTTTTGCGAATGCTTGGTAATCCGCTATACGACGAAATTATCGAGATTTGATTTTCTTACTGACTTTCGGGATTCAATGCTCATGTATGCCACTACGGGTGATTTACCCATTGTCTAGCCTATCTGGTAAAAAAATGTACGTTTTGGTATCTCTAAATCCTATGACTTATGTGCTTGAGGGAATCAGAAGGGCAGTTAGGCTTCTGGGAGTATTTGATTTTATTATACTTTGAGCTATGCAGTTTAGGATCATCCAAGCTATTGATATTTGTTTTTGGGGCTCTTTGTGTTCAATAAGGTCGAAAAAAGTTTCGTAACACCATTAATTCTTTTAAAAAGTAAAGTATTGCTCAAATTGCGATTAAAGTAGAGAATCTTTCAAAGCATATCAAATAGGCGGAATTCAGTACAGGGACTTATTTCTCAGGATTTGGAGCGTTGGCTGGGCAAAAACTTCGGGGTAAAGGAAGATCCTTTTCTTGAAAACGAGAGGAGAATATAAGAAGCGAATAAGGAGAAGGTAATATAGTTTGGAGTTTTAAGAATTGAACTTTGGAGTTTAATAAAGGAGATTGGTAGCGTATAATTGGTAAAAATGGTGCTGCAAAAGCACACTCCAAAAAGTTCTTAGTCAGCAGTCACATCCCCAAACGATCGGTAAAATAAAAAATTAACAGGTAGGATCGCTAAGCTTACTTGACGGTAGGGTACTGGGGTTTCACCCTGAATTAACAGGCAGGGAAATATTTTTTTTAAATTGGTGCGATTTTAGGAATTGCAAGAAGCATGAAAATAAAAAGGCAACTGGATTGAGCATTATAAAATTTCTCGGGAGTCGAAACGCTACATAAAGATACCAACCTGTAAAGCGTTATTCTCCGGAATGTATGTGAGATTAGCTTTTGCAGTGGCAGCCCATTTAGAAAGCGGAAAATTTTAATTGTAGACGAATCTTAGCTGTAGGCGATGCCGAGTTTCAGAGAGGGCAATTCGTAAAAAATGCAAAACAATATTGCCCACAAACTGGACGAACAGTCTTATTCGTCAGGTCATAAATCTAGCAGCAGTCCAGCAACTTTTAATCGAGTGACTGATCTTGAAAAATGGACAAGTGGACATGTTTGGGACGTGAGTCTAGAAATTGATAGGTATGCAATTCTTCAAATGACATTGATTCACCTAATTGAAAGAAATGATTGAAATGGTAGGTAATCATTCAGCTTGTATATCCTGTGTTGACTTCTTCTAATTCCAGAAAAAACGAATTTTTCCCATGATGAAGATATCTATGTCATGATTCGTATAGTTTTACCCAAAAAACTACAAATGGGAATATTTGGAACTATCAATTAAGGGCTTGATGAATCGAAATAAGTTACCGCGTTTCACAATTCACGAGCCTTTAAATGCTCTTGAGAGAAATGGTAATTGCATTGAGTTTAAAATTAAAATTCCTGCAAATTTCATAAGCACCTGCGTTTCTTATTTCTGCGGACCTTTGTATTAAATCATCCAAATTTTAAAGTGTATGATTTTGATGGAAGAATATCCTTCAGACTACTATTATTGATACAGGCATCCAAATTTGCAATTTATAATGGAGAATTATGAACCGCTATTCGCCTCCCTATTCTGTTAGAGACTGGTTAATTGTTTTCAAACTTTAATTTCTCTAATGTTAGTTTAATTGTAATGTATGTGGATCAGAATCAAAAAAAAGTTTTTGATGGGTTGGTTCTTAAGAAAAATATCAGGTATCATATTTCCAAATGTTAACCTCATGTAAATTTATCAAACCGAGAATCCTTATTGGCTTGCCGAGTCTTATGAGGTTCAGCGATAACAGAGCTAGACATCGGATTATTTCTTAGAAATTCTTTTATTTGCCGAAGTTTTCGAATTCATTACTTTCAATTAAAAAGTATTGCACTCAGACGCACTTTATCTTGATTATGCTGGAGGATATGGACTCTTTGTAAGGTTGATGCGTGATCCGTGGAGTTAATTTTTACAGGCAGGATGTATACTGTAAAAATATTTTCGCGAAGCATTTTGATGTTCTTGATTTACCATCAAATCAAAAATTTCAAGGCCATTAACTGCATTCAAGTGTTTTGAACATTTAGTCATCCAATCGAAGAAGTGGAAAAAAAATTACTTTGAATTATCTGATGTAATCATGTTTTCGACATTTATTGCAACCAAGATGACAAGGTAAGTATCTCTAATTGGTGGTATTTTCGTGCCTGGAAACGGGAACAAGCATGTTTCCCTATACTCATTTAATTCATTATTGTATTTAGCAGAAAAGTCAAGGCCTGTAATTTTTACTCTGATAAAAATAATCTCCATATTTTTCTAGGCAAAATTTGCAAAATTGGACCCTTTCCTGAAAAGAGGAAGGTTAATCATTAATTATCATGAAAAAGATTTAGGAATAAATTGTTACCAAAAAAAAACACTGCTAACCAGAGGAAAGTTTGCTCCAAAAAGATTTTGAGTAGATAAAAGGGATGAATTGAAACTTCTAATCGACCTTTAATTTTTAGGTTGCAAAAATTCGGAGGTATTGTCCAGCGATATATGCAGAAAACTACTAATTTAATTTTTCTAAACAAAATGAAATAGCAGGCTCATTCTTTTTATTTACTATACCGCAGAATCCATTGATTAAATTATTAATCTAGGAAATACTTTTTTCCATTTAAGATTTGGAGGTTTTTTCCCTTTTTCGGTTAAAAAATTATTTGTTAGAAAAAAGGTCGAATCAAAACGATGAGGAAACTGGAAAAATGGGGAAGTTATGATGTGTTTGTTCCAAAACTTCATTTATGACACAACCTTTTTTGCCTTTCTAAATGGAACCCCTTTGTTATTAAATTGTCTATGATATTGGATTCATTGAGCTTTTATCCTGAATTGGAAACAAGGGAAGCGACATCAATCCACAATAAAAAACAGCTTAATAGAGCGTGCCCACCAAATTATAGCTATATCCGAAAAAAAACACAAAGCAAGATATCATTAAGTGCTATCCCTCATATTTCTGAAAATAAAAAATTTCAGGTCGTTTACCTTAGTTCCACTCTTGGGAAAAACAAGGGAATTGGGAAATCATTTCTATAGAACAGCTTTACCCACAGGGGAAAGAAATACATTTTATTTGTTGGAAATAGAGCGTTTTTATTAAAAATTTTACATGGTTTTTGAAGGTCAGTTTTCGTCCTGGCTTACTAAAAATAATATGCTCCTTCTATGCTTAGGAGGAGGAGTATTCTCTGAGACAAGAAAAAGGGATTTTGATTAATAGGTTTTGAAGGTCCTGAATCATTTGGTATAAAACAGTAATACTTTTAGAGATAAATGAACTGTATTTCTTCTATAACCGAGCACGATTATTTGTGTTTCCTTCAGACTATGAAGGATTCGGAAATTCCTGTTTTAGAAGCAATGCAAGTGGATGTCTGTAATTCTACCCAAGAAAAGCTCATTTCCTGAGGTAGCAGGAGACGCTGGGAGTATATTATGATTTTGATGATCCACAATTCTTTTGTTGGAAAGCAATTAATTCGGTTTGTTTCCAGCCAGAATTGAGAATAGTTTCATTGAAAAAGGGTTGGCACAGTCGAAGAAGTTTCAATTGGGAGAAAGGGACTGTCCCAGAGCGTGCTGTAGAGGTTTTTTAAAGTGACCGCTATTAACAAATTAATTGAGCCCCCTGGATTTCAATTATTACCATTAATCTGAATAATTCAGTTGGCTTGGAATAACCATCAAAAAAAGCGTTATTTCTCAAAGCCGTCGGTTGATTTATGAAGCACCTAATAATAGATGCGGTTCTCATGATTGACAGTCTTGAGAATCATTTTTTAAAAATAATTCCACCATCTAATTTATTTGGCTTAGTGAGCAAGATTAGAGGAGTGTATGATGCGATAATAAAGAATCTCCAAAAGCCACTGGATCTTATCTTCTTTTTTTTAAATAGTGGAAGATTACTTTGTGAATGGAAAATAGTCTTCAAGTTTTATTGGGATAATTCCAGTGGCGAAGAATTCTCATTTTATTGGAGACTTAATTATCAAAAAGAATGGGATATGTACTTGAAATCTTATCCGGAAAAAATTGAACATTTCGTTACTTTTTTCGAGAATCTCTCCCTCACCCAGCTACCTTGATTTCTAAGATTGTTTCTTCGATTTGGAATGTAGATTGTAGAGTTAAGATTGGTTTCGACTGGAAGTTTTTTTTCTTGGGCGAGGAAAGGTTAACGTTTCCTATAATGGCATTGTGCCCTTTCCTGTTACAGTATTTTCCATTTGACGGGATGAGTTCTCAAGACAAATTCAATGATCTACAAAACAACTTGAGCGGAAAATTTGGTGATCAAAAAAAATACTTTGGAGTGTACTTCTTTTGTATTTAAGCTTATTTATTCCTCAACAGGAAAAAAAACTATAAAAATGAAATGAGTAGTCCATTGATAAGTGTCATTACTTACTTTTGTTATAATCAAGGAAAGATTTTGGGAGGCAGAGTGTCCCAATCCTTGCATTGGACCAAGACTATCAAGTGTGGAATGCTTACTTATAAATGATGGATCTACAGATGAATTCAGATACAAATTGCAAAAAACTATGTGAGCAGGATTGATCGATTAAGCTATATTTTTCAAGATAATAAAGGTGTATCAGCTTTCAAGGAATTAAAGGATTAGACTTAGCAAATTGGCGATTTCATTCAATTTTCTAGATGCAGATGATTTCATTCATTCCCAAAAAATTTTCAACTCAAATGAGTTTATAAAAACTCAATCTTACAAGCAATAGTCTTTCGGATCAAGCAGATTTTTCTTTGAAAGTGCGCCTGAAAAGATTTTTTCGTTCTCATTTCCAATGGGAGGAATCCCATCTGATTTGACTGTAGAAGATCAGTTTCAGGCTGGAATTTCTTACTTAAGGAATAATGCCTGTAGTAATTGTGCACCGCTTTACCAAGGGACTATTCGTGAACAGATACGGTTTAGAGCATGCTGTTTACGAAGATTGGGTTTTTCAACTTGGGAATTTGCACTAGGCTTGGTTGAAATTTTCATCTTTTTTAACCATCCAATTGTACTTTCATTTTATACGGATGGACAGATGCTAGTCAAATTGATGCGACATACGACTGATCTTGACAATATAAAAAATTTTAAAAGCCTTACTTCACCACTTGGATGTCCGAATATAACTATCAATAGGACTCGCAACTTTCAATCTTAAAATGAACGTTTGGAAAATCTAGCGGATTAAAGGCGATTTGTAAGAGGAATATGCCCTCCTTTTTATCTATTGATTTTTCTTTGAGCCCAACTCAAATCTAATTTTAGAAAATTGGATAAGCTTAAAAAATTTCAGTTGCTATTTTGGCTGTCTATTAATGACCTAAATTCATTCAAAGATCAAGTTTTTTGGAGTATTTTAGAAACAGTCGAGACGCCCTGACGAGTTTGATTATGTAGATTGATTGCTCTTCGGATGATTCATGGAAAATCATTAAAGGAACTTGGAAAATCAATTCTCTTTGAAATAATCCATTTTTCAACCCCCCCCCAAAAAAATTTTTTCAAAAAAAAAAAAAAACATGGGCTACGTGGGCACATTTAATATTGCCCTTTCGAAGAAACTGGAGATCTTATTTTTTTATCGGATCAGGATGATTTTTGGGTATTTCCAATAAAATTGAGGAAGTAGTGAAATCTCCAATTCGAATCTCCAATTATGCAGTTATTCACATGATGTAGACTCGGTAAATGAAAGTTTGCAAAAAGAGTGGCTTCTCTTTTTTTGGGACAAATTTAAATCCGTAAATGCCTTCAATTTTGAGTCGGCCGTCCTTGATGCGCCATGGTAGTCCGTAAAACCATTTTCTTCAAAAGTGTCTTCCAATTCCCTTCTGACTTTACAGCTCATGATATTTGGATAAATGAATTTAGCTTGAACAATTTGATTTGAAAAGGTATTTTTACCCTCGGCCGCTAATCGCTTATCGAAGACATTCAGGATTAATGAGTCTGGACATTGTTTTGTTTAGTCAAAAAAAAGCTAAGTCCATTTGATTTCAAGTTTAATTAATTATGTTGAAAATTTTTAAACGAGACCAAAAAATCTTCATTAGAAAAGACGATTAATTGATAGAAAAATTGATTCAGACACGATATGTTGAGTTTTCAAAAAGATCCAAAATTTCGAGTTTGATGCCATTTCTCCCGAAAAAGCTAGCACAAATCCAAGCTGAATTAGAATCTTTAGAAATGAGTGTCTTTCGATAAATTAAGAGGAAGTTTCTTTTTAAAAATTTTTAGGCTTTTGCCAACTTGCAATAAATGGAGGTTATAAAAATAGCCTTGTTTAAAAAAAGTGTATTTAAGAGATTTATCAGGGCTTTTCCTGAGATTAATTTTGAAAAAACTATTCCATTTGAAAAATTTGCTTTCGATCATCAAGTATTTACCATTTCAGCGAACATGGTGGAATTTCTAGGTATTTACAAAAAACTTAGCTTTAGAATTTAAACTTCTTTAAATCAAGAGGTTAAAAAATCTTCGGCAGGTATTATTACCAAAATCATTACCATCTGATCTGGACAGATGAACTAAGTCAGCGGAAAAGGGATAGCTAAGTATTCCAAAAAAAAACAGGTTTTATCATTAATCTTGTCCAATCACATTTTTACCCAACAGCAAATTTTAAATTTCGCCTGAATTATTCATGAGACCTATTATACAGTATTCCTAAGCCAAGACAATCTAATTGCCCAAGAATAAGTCACGTTTATGACATGGATTTCATGAACTGTTTCCTGCTAGGTTTCCAAAAAATGAATCCTTACAGTAAGCTAAAGGAAAGGGGCATTTAGAAAGAGCAGATTTTTCATTATTATAAGCATCTTCCAGAAAAATACAAAAAAAGATTTGATTCAATTATTTGATATTTTCTCCAAGAAAATTGAGCGTGGTTCACCTAGGGGTAGATTGCCAAGAATCGAGAAACTAGCAAACCCTATTTCCTTCAAAACCCTATCTGCTGGATGTGGGGGCTCGAAATGAGTAAAGGAATTTTGATTGCTGATTCCATTTGTTTTTTAGAAAACCCATCCATTTCAGCAAGAAATATAAACCTAGTGGCTTTTGGTGGCGGGAGAGTTTAAAGAAGATGAAAAAAGATTAATTTTCCAAACTAGGTGCTCGAAGTAAGCAAAATCATTTATAATCAGGTAGCGATCAAGAACTATGGCAGCTTTATAGCAATTGCCTCTGCATTTATATATTCCATCTAAATTACGAAGGGTTTGGGACTGCCACCTCTGCGAAGCGATTGAGTTTAAATTGTCCCGTGATCAGTAGCAACACTAGTTCTATGGGCTGGAGGTTATTGTTTGATTGCAAGCTGAATTTTGACCAGATGATTCAAAATGATTTATTTAGAAGCAATTTTCAAAGTCATGTCACTAAAAGCCGTCAGGAGGAATTAAGAGCATGGGAAAAAAAAACGGATGAAAACTTTCGTGGGGAACTGTGCAAAAAAAGGACACTTGATATTATAAAACTTTACAACGCTAAATGAAAATTTAAGAAAGGCTTAATTCTGTGGTTTATTAGTGGTCAGGATGGGTCGTTTCCTAGGCGCGTTTTCTTCTTTCAAAAGGCTACCAAGTATTTTGGGACTTCCCAGAGCATGCTTCAAGGTCCAAGTTTTTCTAATTTGACGCGGACTTGGGATCCAAGGCATCCAAATTTCACTTTTGTCGATGGTTCCAAGAAGATTTTCAAGTGTTTTCTAGTTTAAGCCTCGAAATCAAGCCCTGATGAAGGTTTATTATTTAGCGGGAACAATCTATCCGCTTGGGTTTCTTTTGAGCAGCCAGCAGCCATTACACAGCATTTCAACTCGGTATGTTTGAATATTTTGGAAGCATGCAGGAATGATAAACGAAAGATATAACAGAATTTATCATGCAGTTCCAGTGAGGACCTTTGGAGATACAAAAGAAATCCAGGCTTCTGAATTTAACATCTTTTTCACCCTGGTAAAAGCCCTATGCAGTAGCAAAAGCTCGGCAGTTTCTGGCTTGTAGATAATTATCGTAATGCGTATAACTTTAATTTGCGTGTTACAGGGATTCTTGTTTTAATCACGAGTCATTTTTGAGGACCGAATAAGATTTGTCACTCAAAAAATTATTTCATCAGTAAAGCGCATTGCGCAGGCCTCAAAAAGAGGGGACCTTTTAGAAATTTAGAAGACTAGATATTTCAAGAAGACTTGGGGATGGGCTCCGGAATTATGTTGAGGCCATGTGGTTGATTGTCCAACCAGTCTGATCCTGAAGATTTGTTATTGCAACTGGGAGAGAACAATCTTTCTTAAGGATTTCGTTAGCAGTGGCATTTGACCAGTTTGCGGTTAAAACTGGGAAAAATTATGTAACACAAAATGAAGAGTTTATGAGGCCGACTGATATTTGATAGTGTTTGGATCCTCCAAAGCAAATATTCCCAAAAAATGGGTTGGAAAGCGAAAAAGCAAATGAGGGAAATGTTGGTTAAAGCTTGCATTGATAGAAAATTGAAAAAAAGTAGTATGGATTTACCTTACTAATTTTTTTTTTTTTTTTTTTTTTTTTTTTTTTTTGTTGCATTTCTTCATGGACTTCTTCTATTTTTACCCCAATTTTCAATCCCTCAAGAGGTCTCTGGACAAAGGGGAATATTCAAAGAAGGAACAGAAGACCAACCCCGCTGATTACGATAATAACGGTTGTGTTGAATGCGGCAGAATTCTATTCGGAATACTATTGAGGAATATCCTCTATCAGGGAACTTATCCAAAAACATTAGAATGATTGTAAATGTTGATTGGGTTGGCTCAAAAGATCCAAAACTGTTGAAATCATTTCCAATCTCTAGGATTCAAAAAATGATCACTGGATCAGTGAGAAAGATTCAGGGGAATATATATCATGCCGATAATAGGGGGAATCAACCCTAGCTCGGGTAAATGGCTGAATTTTATGAATTTCAGGTTGATATTTTCTTTTCAAACCAGGTGGTAGAAAAAATATTCTTTTTTTCGGGCAGGGATTTTCGGTCAACTGCTAATTAATTCAATGGAAATTGGGAAGTTCGGTATGGAGTCTCAAAAAAGAGAATTGCAATTTCGGGGAATTCGAATGGATTTATGGAAAAAGGCTCCCAATTTCTGCCATCAGCAGGTTTTTTATTAAGACAGCCTACCATGAGTCGAAATCCTTATTTAGCGAAATTCCAAAAATAGTAGGTGATTTTTTGAGTTTTTTTTATAAAAGCGTGGAAAGCTGGAGGAAACCTTTCTAAAAAACTTCTGAGACCGTGGCTCAATTCGGAATCGGGAAGGAGTATCTGATATGAAGGCAATGGAAGTTATTGAAATCTTTGGAAGTCCGATCATTGACAAGGACTAAGAGCTCATTTTATTTTCTATAATCGTATTCAAGGGATTTTTCGTTTGATTTCCAGAATAAAAAAAATCAGTAAGTTGAAAATCTTCCAGCGCGTACAGCAAAAGCTTATCTCTGGGGGCTCATAAATTGTTCCCATTTATCTCCGCTAGGGGGGAGTTGATCGCTTTATTGCTGGGGCGTCTTTGAGTTTTCCCCAATCAAATTTAAATCTTACTTGGGGTTTTCAAATTTTCAAAAAGAATATAATTTTGTGGGTTTTGATAGTTAATCGGGCAATTCGTGAAATTTATTTGAATCAAGGGATTCGATTTTAAAATAGGGAAAAAAATTGCTGACTTATTTAGGGAATCGTAATTCTGGCCTTAGTTTGTCCCCCTCTTTATTGTTTTTAGTTTTTTGAAAATGATTATTTTCTCTTTAATTTTAAAAGCCAAGCTTGGGGGACTTCGATGAGGGGGGCTGAATTCACCCAACCCTTTTTGTTAAAACCCATTTTTATTTTATTTTTTAAGTTATTCTAGATCAGAAAAATTTCTTCGCCCGGTTTTTTTTCAAAAATCCAACTCCTCTTTCTGC
>Ga0163217_1011891_pt1 | contig 10594 bp, 14 predicted proteins | sample SynspAceP_FD_185933 | JGI IMG/M metagenome (GOLD analysis project Ga0163217, IMG submission 185933) | Saline lake microbial communities from Ace Lake in Antarctica - Synechococcus sp. Ace-P (PacBio error correction) | ecosystem: Environmental > Aquatic > Non-marine Saline and Alkaline > Saline ... | reverse complement strand
GCTCGTGGCTGGCGGGCGCTCGATCAGCCGTGTCCACCAGATAAGCTGTCTGGAGCATGCGCCCGGCCGCTGGCCGGGGCACCAACTATAGGCGGCAAGCGGCGCGTAGGGCGCGCGGTCGCCGCGGACGCAGTGGGATTGTACGGCGCTGCAAAGGGCCAGACCGACGCTCGGAATGCTCAGCTCCTCGTGCCGGGCTGCTGAGACGCCGCCAGGGCGTGATGCAGGGGTAGGCGAGGTACCACAGCTGCAGGTTGCCACCACAACGCTTTGCGTCGCCACTGGGCGTGATCGATCGCAGATCAGGGGGATGGGAGGGCCTGCTTGAGCAGGCGCCGCTGCTGGCCGTGTCAGCCACCAGGCGGGCACATTGGCACTCACTTAGTAGCCCGAAGGCTGACCAACAGTTGCTTCGTCTCACAAGTGTTGGTTCGATCAAGCTGCGCGCAGGTTGGTCGACCAGGCCCGTCTAGGGGCGAGGCGGTAGCTGGTGGGGCAAAGCGCAGATCACCCACCGCCGACCCAGGCGGACCAGGGTGGAGGTGTGGGCGGAACGGCTCCCGGGATGGGTGTTGCTGAGGCTGCCCCAGTTCACGAGAGGGCGGGAGACGCAGCAGGAATCACGCAGGGCGATCGCGATGTAGGGTGTATGGCGCCTCGACATTGATCGATGGACGGCGATCTGACCAGTGAAACTACTGTGCGTTCCGGTCAACCAAGTTCGCTATTGGTTGCTTGAAAGCAGCTTGGTGTGGCCAGCCGAGTCCTCGCCTCCCGCTCCGCCAGGCCGATTGATTCTGCTCAAGGATGTGGTGCATAAAGGACCGGGTCACGGCGGCCAGCAGGTTGAGATTGGGCGGTGAAGCCTAGAAATGATGGGGAGGTTGGCTAGGTTAAAGTTTGGACCGAGGTGTGGTGCGTCGCGATTCTAGGGTGCGAGTTGTTAATGGGGGGCGGAGTGTAGAGTCCGTGTGTTCGCCGTGGACCGGTTTGGTTAGATCCACCGGGCACTCTCCACTGCCATTGGTAGGCTCCGCCGGTAGAGCAGTGCCTATGAGATAAGGGACGAGGTACGAGTTCAATTCTGTTCAAGGGCTAGTCATAAGTTGCAGGGCGCTTATATCGGGATCGCAACTTTTTAGTGTCTAAGTTGTATGCAGCGCTACTGTGAATCAGCAGCAACTATCTAAGACAGAAAACATTCCAGCCCCGGCCGGTGCGGGCCGCAGCACCTCCTATTGGCGGGGGTGTGCTCAAACAGACAAACTGGCAGAACCAATGGCCGGTTGGCAGTTAGAGCACTGGATGTCAGCCGGCGTGTGAGAGATCTTTCGCAGTAGCTACAGTAGGTGCCACGAGGTCGAGAGCTTCGCCGCGACTGTCTCTGTCGGCTCACCCGACCATAGCGGTCAAAGCGATCGGAGCTGCGAAAGAGACAGGTGGGCTGTAGCCCGGATCGTGATCGAGCATGGGCACAAACCAGGATGATGCCACGGTCTGAGCCGCGGACGTGTTTAAAGGACAAGAATCCGAGAAGCGCGGTAATAGAGCACGCCAGGTTATTAGATAGACGATTTCGAGCGGGGCGGTGGAAGTGGGTTTCACATACAAAGTATACAATATGGAGTCAGGTATCGGCGAGACGGAACACATCAGCTCCTATACCACCAGCACACCGGGCTGATCAGCAGGAGTTCCGTTCTCGCTCTTGCGGCGATGTCGGATGCATGTGGAGTTACTCAGGTGCTGATTGGCGAAGAGTATTTATGGTAGTATCTTGCTACAGATGGTTGCTGGATAGATTGTTTGAACCTTTGACATATGGCATGAAGGGCCAGGAAACGAGCCGTGTCGGACGGAGCGCAGCGTATCACGGCGTGTCCTCCTCTCGCATTGCGTGGCTATTGTCTGTGATACGTAGAGCAACACGCGATCACGGCGGATTGCGTGGGCGGGCAAAGGCGGTCTCTGGCGGCACGAGGAGGCTTCTGGCAGGAAAAGGCGAGTGCGCGAAGAGGGAGGCAGATTGAGGGATGGCGATGATATCTAGCGGCGTGATATGTGACGGCGTGGTGGGGAGGCGGATACTCGCACCTTTTGGCGCGGCCGACCCTGGAGTCTGAAGGGAGGAGCATACGCTGACGCGACACCGAGGACGCAGTCAAGGGACCCCCAGACGACGCCGCACCATCGCGTCAGATTTGGTGCGCTCGGGTTCGGAGCCCAGGCAGAGAGGCGGTGCGGGATGTGGCCTGGTACTCGTCTCGGAATCGGGACGCAAAGTTTCCCCCAAGCGTGGACTTCGATTCCTTCGAAGCAGGCAGGTGCATGGTGGTGATTCTCGGCTCGTGGGGTTGCTCGCCAGGTGCAGAGGAAGATCTCCCGTGACTAGTTTCGAGGTTTCGCGTTAGGTCATTCGGCGGACTGTGCTTGCAAGCAGGAACACGTGATAGAGAGCGGCGCAGGCCTATCGGGAAATCTATGGGTGGAGCGTTCCAGCGGGGTCGGCTCTGGCTATTGGCTAGCCCAGGTGGAATAGTCGGTCAGACTAGCTTGATATCAGTGTTCTCGCGTGCGGGCATGTGAGGGATGAAGGGGTCATCGATGCAAGTATCGCAGCGCCACAACGCGCTTGGGCGAGGGGCGAGATTAAGGTACGCTTGCGGTGTGACCGCGGAGAGTCGACCGGAGTTGGGCGGACGATCGGCAGGGTCCTCGTGAGATCTAACACCACGAGTCCGTCAGGCTGTCGGCGGCACAGCCTGTGGTCCGTTGGCGGGGGCAGTGTCGCGCGCAGGTTCGACTGCGGCGAGTGGCGGCATCATCGAGCGTTGTCCAATCTTACGCGCAGAGTGAGAGTATTGCGCGGATACTTCCACGCTTGTGTCTCGGCCGCGGCAGTATAGGCGACCCGGTGTGCTGGCGGGCGTCGCTGGGCCCGATAGCGGGCCGGGCCCATGATTTGTTGATTGATGCCAGCTTTTGTGCGGAGTGGGCTTAGCAGAAGGATGCGCTGCCTGTGTGGGCTAGGTCGTGCGTTGCCCGAGTCCCGCTCTCAGATGACCAGCCAGGACGCAGAAGCGCTGGCTTGGGCCTGGGCGCGAGGTGCGGGAGTATGGCGTGTAATGATGTGGAGGTCGCAAACGTATTCCGGGTGTAGTTCTGACAGGCGCTGCGAGTTCGGGCGCGCCACCGTGGATGCGGGCTGTTGTCTCGGACGGGTGCGAGGTTTTCTGCTCAACGACCTTGGCGCATCATGACAGCTTGGCGCACATCGTAGCGGATAGGACTGCGCGACGGCCGGAGGTTGCGGCGCCGTTGTTGTAGGATCTCGTGGAGGCGTTGGAGCGTGAGCGATGAGGTGGGGAATCTTGTGTGGAGTGCGCCGGTCCTGGGGCCGCAAGACGCGCATCCCGGGAGAAGACCTCACGCCGCGAGACGCGCGGTCGCGTTTTCGTTGGAGCACGTGGCGCGTGAGGGGTGTCTTTTACGGTCCACTAGGCGTGCTTAAGGACCTAGCGACCCTCGGCTCCCGGTCCGAGTGCGGCACCAGGGCGAGCTTCGACTGCGACATTATGCTGTTTGTCGTGACTCTGCGGAGTCGGTGACGATTGTCTCAGTGGCCATGAGGTAAGGCCCTGCTCCAGGCGGAAGTTCGATATTCCCTGTGGCCCTGGGATGTGACGACAAGTGGCTCCTCGCAGTGTGGCCTAAGCAGTGCCGCTGCGCGGGGTGGGTCTGTCGAGGTCTATGGGATAGGTCGTGGGCTTGTCTTTCTTGGCCAGAGTCGAGCTGAGGCATGCCTCGCTGGTATACATACGCGGCGGCGAGCTTTTGGTCGGATCAGCGGTGATTTAATTGCGCGGGCCGGATCAGGCTCTCTCGGCGGGCCGATTGGTCGGTGACGATTCGAAGCTGGTGGGAAGGGCCTTGCGGATGTTCTCAAATGGGGATAGTGGCAGGCGCGTTTCGGGCACGGGACAGTGCAGGGAGATTTGTGGATTGGGCTTTGATTTATGGGCATAATCTCGCTGTAGTGCGAATTTCTCTGCAGAAGGACTCAACGGCGTGGTTCTATGCCTCTTTAAGAAGTTGTGAGGAGCTATCGGGTCGGCGTGGCACGCAGGAGCCAGCGGGCGGTGGAACTCGGTGGTTGGCTTCGCGTTAGGTTCTGGGAGGCAGGATCCGCTTTTGGTCATGCAGGACCCTGTCAGGAGCGGGTCGGCGTCGGGGTGCCAGCGGGTCCGCAGCAAGTGGCTGGCGGGGGTCGGGACTGGACTCGGCTAGCTGGTGGGATTCTCGAGTGGCCCGGTTGGGTGGAGGTACGCATGACTGCTGTCGGAGGTGATCTCCTCTGACGACCATGCGCGCTGCAGCCATGTAGGCCTTCGAGAACTTGGTTGTAGGAGGGTGTTGGTTGATGCATTTACTTTGGGCCAGAGAGGCCAGGAGGGCGGAGGAGCTTGTGGAGATAGGCGGACTTGGGCGGGTCGGGGCCTACGGAGCGCTCATGAGAGGCGTCGCCTCGCGGTGACTTCACGCCTCTCGCGCAGATCCTAGAACTGCTGGCGTCAAGGGAAGGCTGTCTCGCGCGCGACAGGATCTTGCCGCTGACCGCCGGAACGCGCAGCACGTGGCTTCTGGGTTTCGCATAGGCTTTGGTGGCAAGAAGCAAGCGCAGAGCGCGTCTAAGATTGGGACGGGACCAGGACGTGCTGTGCGGAGACGCGCCAGCGTCGTGCGTTGGCCGCGGCCCAGTAGAACTACTGAGTTCAGAGACCTGCGTCCCTGAGACAGATGACCTTCCAGCACGGCCAGCCAGCACCATGCGTTGCTGCATCTGGCCCGCTGTCGGCTGGGGCTTGGCGCGGACTCGGGCGCGGGCACACAGCTCCGCTGGCTGTCGCTCGCAATTGAGGGGTGGGCCCGAGTGCTGCCATGTTCATTGAGTAGGACACACGGTGCTCGGAACGCCCTCGCCAGCGACTGGGCTAGCGGCTCGGTTGGGAGGCCTACTTTCACGAGCTGGTGGAACGTTGCGGGCAGGAGTGAAGCTGGACCAACGTCGGCTGCGGCGGCTGGATGGCACGCCGCACGTGTCGTTGGAGTTGCCGCTTCACCACACGCCCCGGCGGGACCAGTGAGTCGCGAGCCATGGGATGGGGTGCTGATATCGGGCCAGTGGAGAACTATCCGTTCTCGCATCTTCGATGCAGCCCTGGTGAGAAAGCGCTGAGGCGGGGCACAGCGTGCTCAAGCCCCTCGAACACGCCGCGACCTCGGCCCTGATCGCGAGTGGCCCGGGTCGCCATCTCGATCAGCTTGCCGTGGCCGGTGGGTGGAAGGGACGGCGACCCGCCGGCAGCTGCTGCGGATGCACTTTGACAATCTTCTTCACGGCGGCCCGGCGGGTCGGTCGGGCTGGTGTGGCGCCGACGCCGCAATCTCACCGGTACGTGGAACTGGTGGCAGGCCCGGCGTGGTGCTTCAGCGATTGCGATATTGGCTCGTGAGCCGCCCGGCGGATCGGCTGGGGAAGGGCTCAATGCGGCGGACTTGCATCGCCCCGACACTTTGTGGTGGGAGAAGCGGTGCGGCGGCCCTGATCAGCGCCCTGGAGGGCGGAATTCCTGCGGGCCTTATGAGCCCGGATCCGCTGCGTTTCGCGAATCTGCCAGGATCGTCAAACCTGGGCCAGTTCGAGCGGCTCTCGGCCCTGCGGAGGGGGCAGGAAACGGGGTTCAAGATCTTGGCGGCGGCCAGAGCGATCCGAGAGCTGCGCATCGCCCACTGCTGGCGTCGATCAGGCGGACGACGACTGATGGCCGCGAACTTGTTCGGGGCATTATTGTCCAGGTGCCTGGTGTCCCTCGCAAATGGTCCGCGGGCGATCGCCCGCATCAATGGAGGCCCCAAACCTGGCCCTGTATCTGTTAGCCAAAGTCTCGGCCAGGACCACCCGTGGCCGCACGAAGAATTGGCCGGTTGATATTTGCTTTCAATAGACGTGGTGATGCAGGTGGGGGTGCCGGACTGCGTATCGGTTGCAGTGTGGCGCCTATTGCGGTATTATGTGGGGGACAAGTGAGGCCTACGGAAAGCCGGCTTCGACATTTTTTCTACGCACCCTTACCTAATGCAGGTTGCTTCAGACGCAGTTCGGTTCGATCTTGCCGTTCCGCTATACCCGCCTACGGCGGACCGCCTCGCTGATCAATGCGGGCTGCTGGGATGAAACCCTGAGGGGGGCTCGGCGCAATTGAGCATAGCATTATCCTCATATGGTTCGAAGCAATGCTTTTCTGGGACCGTGTGCACATGCGACGTTCCTAGGGCCCTCGGTCCTCGCACTGCTGTGTGTGCACCATATAGCCACCGCTATTGCGCGAAAGGTGTGGTGAAAACCGGTCGCGACCCTCTCAGATATGGCATTGAGCGCTACGGCGTGTCACCTCCAGGCTGATGCAGCTCACAGCCATCAACGAGCGCGCGATTGATCCATAAAGCGGGCACAGCCTTGCGCCTGGCGGACACTCGGCCGCGTGCCATGCGCGAGCGTGGCTGAGCAGCACAGCACAGGCATTACAGGGTGCTCAAACGGGTGAAACGCTTCGGGGAGGATCGGCTCTGAATACCACTAAGTGCATCTCGATTACACTCGGCGTTTGCTGATTGGGTTCTCAACAACTCAGCCGCGCCACCATGTGGAAGAGGGCCGCTTCCTGGTGGTGCCTGGTGCTCCTGCACTGCTGCGCACTCTCCGGCAGGAGCGGTTGAACCAAAGCGGCCAGCACGCATGTTGGTGCGGCCGGGCGAAAACCTCTCGGGCATTGCGAGTCTATGCGCGTGCTCTCACGGTCAGCAGGGCTGGTGTCGCTCAAACCTGCCATTCCAGCCCGACACGGTGGAGGGGCCGGGCACCGTACTGGCCCCCATGCGTTTACAGCTGCGGGGCCAGAAACCGTTTGCTCAGCCAGATCCCTGGCACTCCCCAAGCAACCAGGCGAATAACCCGGCCGCGACACAAAAAGCACCAGGCGCAACCACGCGCTTAACACGCCGCCTAAGAAGCTGCAGCCACCATTCTATCCTCAGTGCAACTTACAGCATCGCAAGCAACCAACAGCCGTCGCTGGCGGCCCGCTGACTGGACGATCTCTATTGGGCCCTATCCAGGGTGGTGTGATTTTACCACTGCAGTCGCTGGGAGGCAGCCAGGTCGCGTCGCGCTCAATAACCAGGGCCAGCAGCTGTTTTCTTGGCGGTGAACTGGCTCGTGCATGAGAATTCCGCACCGGCGAGGGGGCTAGGCGTCTGGATAAGAACTGGGCGGGCCACCCAGGGCCGACTTTTGAAGAACGGCTTTGATCGTTGTGCCTGGATGAGTTCAGGGGACCCAAGCGGCAGCGGCAACGGGACTGCTTGCAGATAGCGACGGCGCGAGCGCAACCACAGGCGTGGCTGCAGGTTCATGCCACGCTTACTCACTGATCAGGCTTTCCCTGGACCAGGGCGGCGGCCAGCCGCCCAACGATTCCTTTTTGATTCGCCGTGGCCAGGGCAATCGGGCCAGGCGGCGCAGATCAAAGCCGCTTGCGCCTTGCTCCAGGGTGGCCTTAGAGAGCACGGAGACAACTCGGAGCGACTGCGAATCGGGTGCGACTGGCCGCAGGCGTTGACAGTTGTTTCACAGGGACGCAGGGGGGCACGAGCTCACCGACGGGCCAGCAGCAGCCGTTGCTCGCGGCAGGTTGACCTCCGCCACGGCTCATGCGCGGAGTGTTGACTGCAGCCCAGGCGGGGTCGCGTCTCTGCTCTGTTACGTCGTTGTGAGCTGCCGCATCGGGCCGCATCGCCAACCGGGGTGCGGGATCGGCCGCGCGGAGAAGATCGGAGGGACGCGCAGCACCAGAGGCAGGTGGGCAGGCAGCCATCGCGTCGGCGCCCGGCCGACTCCTGAGTAAAGCCTGCGCGCGGGCGTGCGGGTTCCAGGGCAAGAGGCAGCCCCATGGCGGGAGTCGACCCCATGGCCGAAGGCGGACGTGGCCAACTAGCACGGGGGGCGGTGCTTGCTGAAAATGCTCAGGGGCAGGCAGTTCGGCTTCCGGAGTCCATAGCCGGCGTGAAAGGCGATCGCGCCCCGGCCACCCAGCGCCGGAGAGCCGGGGCGGCCAGGCCTCCACCGACGCCGGCGTGCGCGGCGTAGTCAGAACCGCCCTGGCGGCACAGGCTAGCGCTCAAGCACCGGGCGCTGGGCGTCGGCACTCGGCGCCGGTGATATTGGGAACGTGCAGAGGTTGTGGATGGTATAGTGTGGGGGGTGGGTGAGGTCCTTTCCTGAAGTCTAGTTGCGAACATGAATGGGCCGCGTGGGCCTAAGCACGAGCGAGCGGTGGCGCGCACTAACTCTCCTACGCGGTCTCGGGCAAGGTCATGGTGGTCTGATTGCAGGTGGCCGCTCATCCCCGGCCAGAGGCCACAGGCTGCCTGCTCCAGCACGCTCTCCAGCAAGCCGGCGGTGGCTCGGGCGCAGCCGCTATTCGGAGGCGAAGGGTAGAGGTCAGCCGCAGGCTTTGGCCTCGATTCTGGCGGTTGCAGGCGGTTGGCGCGAGGCCGTGTCGAGCCGCCGTAGCAGGAGCCGCGGGATCCGCGCCGCCGCAAGGTTCGCGCCACCAGGGCGAGATCACAGCACCAGCGCCTCTAGAGCGCACAGGGCAGGCAAAACTAGGAACGGCTGAGTTCCACCGCGGTTGCGGCAGCTGGAGTTCTAGCGGCAGGAGGGCCTACACCGGCGCTGGCGGCGGAAAAGTCACTTCCAGCCGAAATGGCTTCTCTGGAGGGACGGTTCTCGAGGGTGCTGTCCAGATGGTTCTCGAGTGGTCCGGTGGCCGGTCATCCACCCAGATTCTGGGGTGTGTGGGACACTGTAGCGGCGCCGATCTGCTCATGCTTCGCCGGGAGGCCGGGTGGGTTCAGCTCGCGGTGGGGCTGGCGCCGTGTCATCACACCATCGATTGCGGTGGCCCAAAGCCGGGGGGGCGCGGAGGGCAGCTCGCTGTGCAGCGCCATGGGCCCCGATTAGCCAGACCGCTCGGCTCCCGGCTCAGATGCAGGAGATCATCGTGGCGCTACCGGTTGAAGGCAGCTCAGATGAGGCCAATGCCGGTGGCTACGGCGCAGGCACTTGCGGCCAAGCGCGGCCGCAGCGCTGGGTGAAATGGGTACGGCAGGCCGGGGGAAAAGCGTCACTCAGGGCATTGCTCGCCCGGAAGCCGGGTTCAGTGCCACAGCGTTAGAGGCCCTCTCTCCGGTGCCGTTAATAGAGGCAGGGCGACCGGCAGCAGGGAACAGGAGCAGCAGGGCCAGGGCCGGGCTCCCGGTCGCCGCGAGCAGCAGGGCCCGGGGTGGGTTGTCATGGCGGTCAAGCAGGTTGAGCTGGCGCGGTTTGATCGCCGGCTCAGACTTCCTAACCCTGGTCGCGGAAGCAGGCCTGATCCAGGGCTGGTAGGGGGGCTCGGGAGGGCGGGCAAGCCGCAGCTGAGGCGGCACCTGCCTTGGCTGTTTTTCGCCACGGCCAGGGGTAGTTCATCGTGCGGGTCGAACAGCCCGCTCTGCAGCCAGGGCGTGGCGTCGCGCCAGGTCGGCGACGATCAGCGTCGGCCGCTCAGCGCGCACCACGCCCGGGAAAATTCCCCGCCAGAAGTCGTCGGGTACTCATTGGGGCACATCCAGACCGCAGCATAACCCGCGGCAATCCAGTTGCCGGGCCACACGGCCAGCAGGATAGGCCCCCGCACGCCGGTGGAGTGGTAGCTGGGCAGGGCCGGATCGTTTCACCAGCAGTGGTAGCCACAAGAGCGTCTTTGCAAGCAGCGCCACGCCACCACCACCGCGGTTGTCAGTTGGCAGTGCTCCACGATGGAAACCTCCACGGGTAAGAGCTGAGAGCGGCCCGTTTGAGAGGATTGATGGAAGGCCCAGAAGCCGCCAGGACGGCGAGTGGCTTTGAAGGACGCCATCGAGGATCAGGCATGCGCGGCGATGCAGCTCGCCACCGAGCGGCAGGGGCGCCGTTGCCCAGGGAGATGTGATAGCGGGTACGGGAGTAGTTCCTGAGAGATCGTCGAGCTGCCTCGGGGGCGTAGAGATCACGATTGATACAACCCATGGCGGCCGGGTCCTCCTCCCCCCACGGCTCGCAGGGCAGCTGTGGGGCGCACCTTGCCGCTGCGGGCGAAGTGGTGGGGAGTCTGCACGATCACGTGGGACCACCTACGCGAGTCGCGGAGAGGTGGGCAGGAGTAATGTGGGGGGCGGTAGCCGTGGTCGTCGTGTTCGTGTCAACCGATCGACCAGAGTGACATTGCGGCTCAAAACAGCGCTAGACGGACACGGAGCCCCATGCCCACGGCACCTCTTTGACGCTCGACAGGGCACACAGCTCCGAGGGCCTCCTCCACACCGCGCAGGACAGAGGTTGTTGTGCTAGCGATCCCCTGAGCTGCCGGCACCCCGCGACGGCTGGGTCGAGCAGGACGGCGAAGAGATTGGGCTGGGGGTGGGAGACACACTTGGCAGTAGGATTTTATTTTAG
>Ga0163217_1100786_pt1 | contig 10595 bp, 8 predicted proteins | sample SynspAceP_FD_185933 | JGI IMG/M metagenome (GOLD analysis project Ga0163217, IMG submission 185933) | Saline lake microbial communities from Ace Lake in Antarctica - Synechococcus sp. Ace-P (PacBio error correction) | ecosystem: Environmental > Aquatic > Non-marine Saline and Alkaline > Saline ... | reverse complement strand
TTTATTATGTTCTTCCTTTCGTTTTCTCATGTTGGGATTTTTTTTCTTTTTTTTCTCCCCTGAGGCGGCGATTCGAAAGGGTCTAGTTCCATCTAAGATGGCGGATTCCAGCAAAGTCCCAGATAGTGGGCGGACTATTTCTCAATACTGCGTTCTCCACATCACATTCGATTTGTAGAAAAACGCCCTCGGACTTATCCTGTATTCGAAGAAGGGAACGTTATCCGCTTACGGCGAGCCTACTCTCCAAAAGGTACAAATGTTAATTTTGTTGAAAAAAATCAGTGGAGATCAAGCTTTGTTCGAACCTACGAACGTGGAGTTGAAAATTGAAACACTTTCCTGTGACAGGCGTTACTGCCGCTGCTTTCGGCATTTGCTGCGAGACAGCCAACAGCTTTACAGCAAAATAAATACCTAGCAGAGGGCAATTATCCGTAAAATTTGACTCAAATTCCCGATGGAAGCTTCAGTTAATGTGGCTGATTTGTCCTGCAGAGCAAGTGTACTCAAGGAAAAATTATTTTCTAAAGATTTAATATGAAAGTCTTTTCATACGCAAGACTTTCATATCAATTAATAATAAAAAGGGCTTAAATTTTAACCCACAGTTTGAGGAAGTTACAAATAGCAAAAATGTAGATTTTATTTAGCAAAAGCGACTTGCAAAGTTTTTGGTACCAAGTCCGATAGAGATATCAAGGAATTACTTACCACTAGTAAAGGACATCAAGGTCGGAATTGAGGCTTAAAGGACTAAGTATGATGACCTTCGGGGGGAAAACCCAAGAAAATCAAGGATCAGATCAATGAGCATCTGAAAAAAGCTTTGATGAATAAAAATTATCGCATCAATCCAGTGTAGATGAATTGGCTGCCACAGCCATTCATGAAAAGGCATCAAGCTTTTCAATCAAGCGATCAGATCGAAAAAGATCGGGACCAAGGCATTAGAAGAAAATCCGATGAAAAGTACTTCCTTAAAAGTTTTGCGGTAGTGAAAGAAACTGCGCGAAATCAAAGAATGGCGGACTGAATAGTTTACAGCTAATCAGAGAGATCGAGAGATTGCTGCTACAATAGCAAAATGTAGGAAATTCCAAGGGGATGAAGCAATCTGGGCTAGCAAATGGCTAGCTGCTGGTACTGAAGTTATTTGGGATGATGGTTCAATACGAATGTGCAGCTTACGACGTATGGGGCTCCACAAAGGGAAACATTGCGAGATGGCGACAGGGAAGGAAAACATTGGTTTTCTACACTTCCTGCTTACCTTAAGTAACTCTTGCGGAAGAGGGAGTCACATCGTCCACCGTAACGACTACCTAACAAGCGTGACATCCGAATGGAATGCGCCACTTTTTGAATTTCCACGGCTTGACTGTCGATTGTATCGATTAAATCACACTCCCCAATTCTGCAGGGAAGAAAGAAAGCATACGCAAGTTGAATATCGTTTACGGAACCAATAACGAGTTTGGCTTCGATTACCTCCGAGACAATATGGCTCGTGCAAGGCGGGGATTAGTCCAAGGGAGCATCATTTTGCATGATTGATGAAAGTCGATTCAGTATGATTGATGATGCAAGAACTCCTTTGATCATCTCAGGGACCGGTACCGAAAGAGTTGATGTACATTGAAGTTTGATGACATGAAATCCCGGTTTCTACCCTAGTAGATGAGCAACCGTTAAAATTTTCCAGGGATTTTTGTCTTCTTCCAAGAAATGATTCTGCATGGCAATGAAAGAGGGTTTTTGGCACTTTTTTAGGGCATTCAGAGGAATACTAAATATCAGCGCATTGATCAAATCCTGTCTGAACCAGGGTTATTCGATGGTTTGCAAAAAACAGAAAACTTCTACCTTCAAGACAATAACGTAACATTGCCTGAGGCAGACGAGCCCTTTTGTTTACGATGACGAAAAAGACATAATGTAGTAGACCTGGCGGGATCGGGAAAGAAACCAGACTACCAGAGAATGAAAATCCTGAATTTTCATTTTTACCAGACATCGGGATTGTTATCGCAGATTTGGAAAAAATTGAAAAATAACGACAAAGAGAAATTGATCCGCAAGAAAGGCGAATCAAAGATTATAGCGGTCAAAGCTCAGCGAATCCATACCGGAAGTCAATTGCTCAGGCCATATTGTATGTTTGAAACGATACTGAGTACATCTTAGTGGAGATGAGAAAAAGTAAAAATCGTCGGATGGAGCAAAGACTGTCAGGTTGATGGAAGCGCGTTACTCGGATGCGGACTTCATCAACGATTTGAAGCTAAGAAAAATGTGAAGCGTTGAGATGCTAACGCAGATTACGCCACGATTAACACTCCAGAATTACTTCCGAAGTGGTATCATAAAGCTTTCCGGATATGACTGGACAGCGTGAGGACCGAAAAGCAGGTGAATTCTGGAAAAATCTACGTAAACTTGAGCGTAGTATGTGATCCCACAAACGGGTGATCCAGGCGTGATTGATCGTTGAGGATAAAGTTTTCAAACTGTCCGAGAGAAATTTACGCGGTGGTAGACGAAATCAAACGACATTAGTAAGCAACTTGGGCGAACCAGTCCTGGTGAGGTTATACTTCGGTAGAAATCTCCGAATTACTCGAGCGAATGTGACGTTGAAAAAGATTCCCGCATCAGGTAATTGAATGCCAAGCAGCATGCTAGATAAGCGACGTGTCGCAGGCAGCAGGTCAAAGCGGTTACAGTACGATTGCCACGTAACATGCTGGGCGAGGTACAAATATCAAACTTTTCGCCAGAATCTAAGAAAGTCTGGTGGTTGGCTATCACGGTTTACTGAGCGTCACGAATCACGTCGTGCTCGATCGTCACAGCTAAGAGGGGACGATCAGTCTGTCAAGGAGGGACGTGGGTTCTTCCACAGTTCTTTGTTTCCTCGAGGATAAGCTTAATGGCGTCTTTTTGGGTCAGCAGAGCGAATAGCCAAATAATGAGATCGAATGGGTCTGGTAAGAAGGCGAAGTATTCAGCATTAGCAATGAATACGAAGTCAATTGAAGCGAGCGACAGCGGGAAAAATGGAGGAAAATAACTTTGGTACTAGAAGCGACTGCTCGGTATGACTGATGTGATGGAACTCACAGCGTGACAGTGGTCTATAAGCGGAGAAGAAATTGCACTGAAAGGGAGCGTCTGAGCCTAGATATTCTCAACAATCATTTATGCATGTATCAGAGTAGCCTTATCGATAATGGCCAAAGCACGGGAAGATGTGGAAAACTTCGGATCGAATTGCTTGTAGTACACTTGGGGTTGATTAGTTCAATTAATGAAAACGAACTTAAAATCTAAGGAACTTAACCACCCTGACTCGGGAGTATACACTTGTGCGTTTGAGAGACTTATCGAAAGAAAATATGATAAGATCATGGACGAACAAGCCTTACCGTATTTTTCACCGAGTCCCAAGAGGAGCGAGGAGCTATGTTTAAAGATATCATGGTACGAGTTTCTGAGTGGAATAAGCAAATCCGGAGTAGTGGTGAATTGGAATTCTATGCTTGCCAATGAGGCAAGAGAGTTAGTGAGATCTGATTAGAGAAAAAATGTAACGCTAGCAATCATCGATCAAAACTGGAAAAGAAAACATCTTCGAGGACATGGATGATTTGAAGCAAATCCGTTCAAAATGCCGTTTTATGAGCAGAAAGATCCATTGTGATCATAAGTTTGGAAAGCCTTTGAGATGTTTAAGCGCTTATAGGCAAGTTGAACGAAAGAATTATGGTGTCTTTCGTGACTAGAGCAAGACTGTTACCAAAACAAGGTCCTGCTCAAGTAAATGCTTGCTCAGCTCCGAAGACAAGCAGAACCTCAGTCAAGCTGTCAAAAGCAGAGGCCGGGAAAGTACCTTGAATCCTGGAGCCAAACGTTGCCAGCGATTCGCAGCTTCCATGCAGGACGACAGCTTTCACAGTAGTAGCTCACACGCAAATCGGATAAAGCGTATAACGAAGAAATGATTAAAAGTAAACAGTCCAATATTCTAACGGGGACGACTAAGTCGGATGTTTTGAAATACAAGAGTGGTTGAGCAGATGTTTTAGATGGAATTGTTTAATTCTCTGATAATTAATTAAAGACCATGAGAATTCTTGGATTGTTGTTGTACTGTTAATTCTTAGTCGGTTGTCTAAACAATAAAGACTTACAAGTTGATTTCAAGAATTCTATTTCGAAATTACCAAGAAGGAAAGTAGAGTAAAGCCTTTGCATCAACTAATCCAGGGATTATAAAGCTCAGACTAGTCCGTCCTCAGGATCATCACCCCAAATCTGGACAATCTATTGATAGTGAATGCAGCGGGTAAAGCGAAGAATGGATAGAAAGAATAATTCCGAAGCGTACTTTTCAGGAGTATACTATTTTGCGTGATATTCTGGCATTGACGGAAAAGCGTGTTAAGACTCAAGGAAGAACTCTATGTAATTATCCCTGATGAAACGTCGAAATGCAGTTACCAACAAGCCTCGGTACCTAGTCAAAGTGGAGGACAATTTCAAAATAGCAATCGCAGAAAAAAACTTATGCCTTAACTCAAACCGCAATTTCCAAGCTCGGATCATTCAGGATGTTTTCCAGCCGAGGAAGTTTTGTCACAACACCGGAGATAAGATAATGCTGCGAAGGAGAAATTAAATCGCTTGCCAAAAAGCATATAAAGAAGAAGTTAATAGTCCACCCAAGAAGACACCTTCATGCTAATCCAGAGCTGTCTAATATGTGGAATATAAAACGCTGCATTGTCAAAGAGCGATTAAAAAAATAGGCTAAACTCATATCGAACAGAAAGGGCAACCACCGGCTGTCAGCTTTGATCTGAAGAAAAAAATCCCACAAAAAAAGTTGTAGCACTGAAGAGCGGAATATGGATGCCATTACTGATTTATTGAGGCAAATGATGTTCTTATAAAATCCCAAACCCCGGAGTCTGCATGCCTGTGGGCATGATGCACATACCGGCGTCAATTACTGGGCCGCAACAGATTTTTGAATGAATTAAAGGGACCAAATGTTGAGGGTTACAATCAAAGTTAATTTTTCAACCTGGAGAAGAAGTGGCGGCCTGCGGAGCTTCCTTTATTAGATTTAAAGATGGTGTTTTGGAAACATCCCCAGACCTCAAGGGAATTATTGGCCAGCACGTGAGTTGCCATTATATCCGGTAGGTAAAAGTAGGGTTCCGACAAGGACTATATATGCCTTGGCTGAGAATATTACATCACAGGTCAAAGGCAAAAGGAGGACTGCAGCGCATTGCAGAGACCATTGATTGATTCCGTCTTGATAGCTTCCCACGATGAATCGTTGCACTTTCAGCAAGTGGATAGTAGAGCTGGCAAGTCCAAAGATTCTCCGTACTTTCTTCTTGGTTAGAGTGGAGCGTTGGGAGCAACAAGTAAATTCCCAATGAGGTGAAAAAATCCAAGGGACTTTCCGAACATTTTAATGAAGACTGGCGTGCTTAAAAGCGCATCAAAAGTGCTTTCAAATCAGCACAGAGAAATCGCGGAAGGAATGGGCGGAGAGCTCGATATGAGATCGGGAAGGTTATTCCTTTTCTTCCAAAATTGATCCTGAATAGGACCGCCGGCGGACTGAGGACAGCTAAAGCTTATTTGGGGGAATAAAACGTACTTGACCTTAGACATCTGGATGGCTGCAAGAAGATTTTGCGTATGTTTCTCGTGAGTTGATGGTTGCTTTATCGACTTGGCACCAGAAACGAAGCAAAGGAATCATCTTTCTGGAGTGCATGACACCAACTTTTGAATTGATGAGATTGCTTTTGGAGATCGGAGCTGGAACTGATGGCTTGGCTCGCAGTTCCGAATTAGAACCAAGCTTAATTCATCCGCCATCACAAATGCCCTTTTATTCCGTATTTCGCAACAGAACTAATTCCCAACTCATGAAAAAAAAATTCATTGCTTTTTTGGATTCGTACTTCTGCTTTTTCTGGTACAGCATGCATCAGGCTTGGGGACAGCTAGGTCAGTAACTAATTTGGCTACACATTGCCGGAGCAAACAAAATGGAAAAAAGAAAGTCCGCAGAAAGGTGGAAAAAAGTACTTTTTCCAATGTCCAATCGGAAGAAGCGGAACTTGGTCATGGATGAGCGATCAAGTCAGATAAATTCATTGATTATTGCCAATTCTTGGCACTTAACTGACCAGTGAAAAATGGAGAATATGACGAGTCCATTCAAAGAGAAAGAGGGTGGAAATGTATATGCCGAGAATCAATCGAAATAAAAAATGAATAAAGCTGGAAATCTTGATCCAACGAAAGAAAGCTGAAATTGGTTAAAAAATTGCTACCATCTGGTAGAGGGATATTCACCAGCCACTTAGGTAGGAATGGATGATCGAGTGAAATGATGTTGAAACATCGAAATACTTTGGCAGATGGAGGCACTAACCTTCATGCCGTTTGGGATAGTGGAACTCTAGAGGGAAAGCTATGAGCTACACAGAGATTGGGGATAAACGTTTCCCGAAGAATAAACTAAAGATGTGATCGCCTGGATTATCGTACGGGCCACTATGGATAATTGCTTTCTGAAGCTGTGGCCTCCAGGACCAGCAGTTATAAGTTTTCCAGAAAGTACAAAAATTCTTCCTAGGGAGTATGGCTATTGAAAATAGCCCACTTTAGAGAGCGATGATGAGCTGGCAAGTGTGAGATTAAGCTCCAGTTCTAGAAGAATTACGCTAAATCGTGCATAATTTAAAATTTCTTAAAAAAAGCATTTTCGGAGGAAAGCCATTTTTATATATTTAAAGTGTGCGTGTTTCATACCCCTTATGTTCAAGTTTTCACCATATTTCTAGGGCTTTTATTTCTGTATTTCTCTTTTCCTATGGCCCGTCTTTGAGAGACACGATGGGAGGTTCCGTACTAATGGGATTCTGCGCATAATTATTTTTGAACTTGAAAAAAGACCTCAAACAACAAGGATTCGGACTCTATTTACTACCTAGCAGATCGGTTTTATTCTCAATCAGCTTTGATAGTGCCGCGTTTTATTTTGAAAAGACCACTCAGATGTTAACCCTAGATAGAGCCGAGCTTGAAACGCAATGGCTTACATCTCGGCTAACACGGATTAATAGTTTTGATGGAATTGTGATTAAGCGCTTTTCTTTTCTCAAGATTACTTACACATTCACGCACTCAGCGTTTTCGGATTCAACTATATGCATCTTGCACTGTTCGATATTTCTCTGTGATTTTATCATGAATGGAGGCAGTTGACAAAGGGGTGACTACGGGAAAGAAGCGCTCCAGATTTTTGAGATTATCCAAAAAGCCAAACCAACTTTTTCGGGCCTACGCCCTCAATGCGATTGCCAATTCACACTATTGACAGATTGGATAAGCCGGACAGCGCTCTATTCTTACCATTACCAAAGTAGTCGAGACTGAAAAATCTAGGATAGTACCAGTGTAGCACACACCTTCAACAATATTGGAAATACGCTTTTAAAACAAAAGATAACACTGAGGCTTAAGAATGATCAATGTTTCCGCTTTCTTGAATACGAAAAGCTAAAATTAAAACCGCCTTGCACTAAGTAATACTAAATCTACGGCACCATTGCTTATAGTTAGGCAACTATTTGATTCGGGAAATTATGCTTGACCGCAAGCAAAATAATGTGAAATTGAGTCACATCCACTGAGAAAAAACGAGATTATCTTCAAGAGCAATACCAGTTGTATAATATAATTGCGGGCCGGAGGCCCAAGCGATTACGTTCTTGGAAGAATAACACACCGCTTAAAGATTCGATTTAAAGAGGCAGCGGGTGTGAAGTTGATGGGACTGATCTCGAAAGCAAGAAAGTATAAGATGGAATCTAAAGAGCTTGAGAGTTAGCAGAATCAAGAGCTTGCTTTGCCGAAAATGAATTGACTGTAGAGAACAGAATAACTCAAATTGCTTTGTTGACCCTGATTCTTTTCACTCACCGAATGCTGCGCCTGGGCTTTCTTCATCTATTACGGAACAAGACCAAGAACAGGCACTAGAACGAGAAGCTAACTCAGGCGATCTATACGAGCAGAGAAACCCAAAGCGACTTGAATGAGCAAGCCGGTAATAGGATATTCTTCTGATCTGCATGGATTAATATCGGAAAAAGCGCAGTTGACTTTTTATATGTATCCTTCTTTGGATAACCTCAAGTCCATGGAGCTCTCGCCGAGAAAATGCTGGAAAAATTGATCAGATTATTCTGGACGTGTTACTGTGGAGGACTGTGGGAATTTAACGGGATACCATTGGGGCAATGAAATAAAGAAAAATGTAAGTCGTGTGAGCTGATCGTCAGTAGAAGTAGCAAATCTGATGCTAAATGCAACACTGCCTGTCCTCGGATTGATTTTTGAGTTAGGTATATGATAAGGAATTTGGATCAAGACCTTCTATGCTGAACTCACACTGGAAGGCATCAAACTATTGAAGAGTTACCAGAGGCGCTCAACAATGGACCAATTAAACATGCCCGCGCTTTCTTGTAAAATCAGTATCACCTTTTTACAAAAGAAAAAGATTCAATTGAGTTTGTGTCCAATAATGGCAAAGGTCATCAAGCAAGACTCCTTCTGGAAAGGTCTTGGGGAAATATGCGGCAATCGTGCTAGAACGACAATCAGTTAAAAAGATTGGAGATCAGAGTTCAGAAAGCGCCTCAATAGGAACACAGGTTGTATGTATTAAATTTTGAAAAGAAACCACTATGGCAGATTAAGCTAGCAAATCCAGAAGACAAATAAATTTTTATAAAAAGCTAATTTTGGAAAACTCTCATTTTTCGAAATGGAGAAGTGAAGTTCCACGGCTCATAATGGGCTAGAAACTATTGGAAAAATTGGAACAGGATTCTAATGTTCAACTGATTCCTGTGGATATCGAGATGCCAAAAATGAATGGGATCTGAGCCGCTTGCCAGAGGTAAGCAAGTAAACTATCCCCAGATCAAACATTATTCATGAATTCACAGTTTCAGATGACGATGAGAATGTTTTTAGAGCCATTCAGGGCAGGTGCTGAATGGAACTGCTAAAGGAATGTAGCATGCACAATCCCTGCTCAGGGAATTTTAGGAAAACAACGACTCAGAAAAAGGTGGTGCTGTGATGAACTCAACATCAATAGCGATGAAAGCCCTTTGAAATTTCCTCGAATCCACCAAATTTCGAGAACCAAAAGAGGAAATCAATCCTGACCACCCGAGAAATTCAAATTTTAGAACAAAACTTCCAAAGGACTTTAATACAATTCAAATCGGCGGAAACATTAATTCATTTCTCCGCAAGACCGTCCGAAAGCAATTTGAAAATATCTACGGCAAACGCAAGTTCACTCTAAACTTGAGGCAGGTACAAAAGGCGCTAAAGAATAGAGAATTATTGAAAGACATGAAAATGTAGAAAACCGGGAGATAAGAACGATGAATTGATCTTTAAATTCTTCTCTAATTCGTTCATTTCAAAAATTTAGGTCTCTAGCCCCATCCCCAAAAACTCTAAGAATTTCTAATATTCGTTTTCAATAGCCGCGAGGGAGAGGCGTAATAGATTTTCCTCGTGATCCAAAATCACATAATAAGGCTGGGCCATTGTTATTGAATCGGATGTTGGAAATCGGCTTTGCTTCGAGGGTCTTTTTTATTTCCCATCGAGTGAGAAGCTGTACCACTTGGACTTTCCGGAAGTTCTAGGCGCTCAATCATGTACAACGCCACCATTACTAGTCATTTTTCATTACTAGCCCAAACCTGTGCGAGTCAGACCAAACATTTTCTTCCATCTTGCGCAATTCAACAGACCGTGTGGAAAGTCAAATCAAAGTGCTTTTCTTGATGCTTTCGCAGCAGCTAATGCTTCCTTGATAGTCAATAGTTAAACCTTGGAGCCGAAAGGAATTTCAAAGCAAAATCCCCATATTTTTAGCCGGCGCCTCTTTCTATGGTCAAGCATCCGAATATGCCTTCCCCTATTTTTTGGAATTGTTGCGTTAGTGAGTGGACGGTAAATATCCCGCTGAGGTATTTGAGCGGTGCGCCCCAAAAGTCCCACGGATCATATTTTACATCACAAACATAAATGTAAGAAGAGCTAATAATAGTTCTCGGACTTTCTATGTGTCCATCGAGAATCATGCAGGTAATCTGATTTTTTCCTAAAAGGTAAAAGTCCCAAAGCTGCGAAAAATCAACAATACCAGGAGGACTACAAGAAAATATCCCGATCCAAAAAATGCCCCCAATTGACTATAACCTGGTTCTGCAATGGAAAAGGAATTGAATTGCTAATTGGCTAACTCTAGAAATTCCTTAAAACAACCTTTTCCAAGCTTGAATTAACCAGCCGCCAGATTTTAGGCAAAGCGATTCATCCACTCTGGAAAAATCGCGGAAAAGGGTAAAATGGGAATGCCAAAGGGCCAAAAAGAAGGAAAGGCCAAAAAACATTCCCAAGGCAACTTGGCTTTGGGAATATCCGTCGATCCTTATGTTTCTTCCTTTTCCTTTTTTGGTGGT
>Ga0163217_1093781_pt1 | contig 10595 bp, 7 predicted proteins | sample SynspAceP_FD_185933 | JGI IMG/M metagenome (GOLD analysis project Ga0163217, IMG submission 185933) | Saline lake microbial communities from Ace Lake in Antarctica - Synechococcus sp. Ace-P (PacBio error correction) | ecosystem: Environmental > Aquatic > Non-marine Saline and Alkaline > Saline ... | reverse complement strand
CTAACGATCCAGCCAAAAAACGAGAAGAGTGGGCAGTTTTCACCACAGACATTTCTCCCGATCACGCCCTGTGAATTTGCCTCATCAGTTGTTGGTAATAGGGTGCTCCGCCTTTCATTCCTCAATTTGCTAAAACGTAACACTAAGCATCGCATGCTTCATAACTGGGCCTGTTTTTTTTATTATCCATTCTGGCTCATTCTTTAAAGAGGCCCATCTTTCTCTATTCTGTTGTTATTTAGACACGAATCAACATGACAAGGATTTAGAGTATGAGCGATTCTCTCGATAACAGCTGTTAAGTTAAAGCTGAAACGTGGGCCAAACCGCGCTCAATACGACAAGAAACCGCGTTTAATATTATGGATGTTTTTTTGTTTTTATTTTATTCATTAATGTGTTCTATGTTGGTCAAACGAAAGACGGACAAGTCTTTGTTCACGCCAACGTGCCATTTTGGCGCGAGGCGACTACTTCTACTGGCACGCTCATTCCAAAGCCCGTAACGTCAAAGGCCAATGACGAACAGACACAAGGTTGTGCATCGAAATTTTTCCCAAGTGTTGAAGTCAAGTAATCGCGTCCACTCGAGGCGCTCAGCCTGCGCTTCTAATTAGAATACTGCCTCATCGGTTCACATAATCGTTAATCCCGCTAACCCGTACCTAGAGAGATTCTTTCCAGGGATCAAGGAACTGTGTGATAAGATAAGATAATTATAGTGCGGATAGAAAAAAGGTTCAGTCAATTTAAGAGCTATTTTTAGACAAGTTAGCCCCGGCCGCTGGAGACCATTACGCCTCCCGTCAATGACGCAAGAGATAAAAGCCACAGGCTCTAGTATCGAAATTAAAAAATCAGAAGAAGCCGTCAATCAAGTATTGCGAGCCTCATAAGAACCACCGATTGATGATCCAGAAGAACAACGAATTGCGCCAGTTGGCTGGCGTTCATTCCGTTAGACAAAAAATGGGCGAGGCAGGAGCAAGATCCGATTCAAACCAAAGGATTCGCCTTTACCAACCATCCAAACGCCTGCGATCTTTTTTCTAAAACAACGTCATCAACCGACATTGCATAAAATTTTGATTGGATAACCTGGGTCGCCCTGCCGGTCATGGTGCCACATCATTTCCCCTTCAAATTAAGCCCGCCGCCTCTCGCCAAATCGAATAAACCCATTTTTATGCCCATTTTGGTGCACATTGCCCCAGTGGTTTTTGCCCTGCGTTTTCAATAAATTCGCTAATCTTGCAAACTTTTTTAAGCTTCGACGCCGTTTCTTAGGGTGCTTTTTATCAAAATTTGCATTCCTATCATTACCAGCCACTACCCACGACGCTCAGACAATTCGGGAAATACTGCCCGGAGGCGTAAGCGAATCAAGAACAGAGTCTGAGGCACTATCCTACCCGCGGGAAATTAAGGGAGAGCCTTAACGATGGCCGCCATCATAAGACTTTTTAAATTACGATTTTTCTGGAGCTACATCCTCATATTATGGCCTCCTAGCGGTGGAGTATATTTCACATTGCGTTAGGCTTTAATCCAAATCCGGCCGTTTTTCCAGAGGTTTATTCCGCCCCACCGTTTCTTTAAAAGCACCGCCAAATCAGACCGTGGTGGGTATCTCTCCTTTAAGCACTTTGTACGAGCCTTGACCCCCGAGTTGGAACCGGCAACCATGACCGGTGAGCAGCGCCTTTTATTTTTTATGGAGGACCCGGCTGCCATTTTTTGGATGCTGGGGTTTTGTTGCTGGTTTAATTTGGCATGGCGACGAGGCTTACGCCGAGTACACTCGCCTCAGCTTTTAAAATGCGCGACCAAAATTGGTCAACTGCGTGGCGGTCCGGCGTTTTTTATATCAGCTAAAGGATTAAAAGCCCCTTGGGCTGGCGCAGTTTTCTCTTTGGCGCTTATTTAGCCTTTGCTTAGTCTTCAATGCGGTGCAAGCAAAATTCCATTGCGGGTGCTTTGCTATGGAAGGCGCGTTTGGGATTTGATACCAACGTAACAGGGTTGGTGTCATGGCATTGGCAGCGATTGTGATCTCGGCGTATTCAAGAAAAATCGCACGCTTTGCCGAAATCGGTCGGCCATTTATGTTTTTTATGGCCGACCGTGCTTTGTATCTTTTGGTCGCGTTCTATACTGATTTTCATGAAAATATCGACCGACGAAGTTCCTGCTTGCGTTTCGGTTCGCCCTCGATGTTAAATATTTTTAACAAGCGCATTTGGTATTCGAACAAGCCCGCGGCGGTGTGTTTAGGTGCGATGCTTAACGGCATTTAAAACGCGGTTTGTCTCGAAAACGAGGCTAGGCTTGCAGGGATTGGCTGGATACTTCGGCGCCAAAAACCATCGTGCCGTGGCCACACCCACCCAACCTCCACCACCATCATTCACAGGGTTATGAGTTTTTTCAATCGTTTGGGGTGTGCTTCTATTGGACCCCATCTTAATTTGATTACTGCAACCGCCTTGATGATTCTACTTCTGCAGTGCGTTAGGGAACGGTCAAACAGGTATCGCCTTGACTCAACCGCATTGGACAACACACATCGGCCAGCGCAGCGGCAGTATTTGTTGGTGGCGGTTGCTATTTTTCTTTTCTTCGCGTTACCTCCATCAAGGGGGAGAGTAACTTACAGTTACGCAGAAAATGCACTGACGTACCTTAAATTGCGGCAAACAAACCGGGGATTTTCATTCTGCGTATTATTTTTGGCACTCGCCATGATTCCCATGGGGCGCAATTAACGAAGCGTGGCCAATGGTTATTTAATGTTGCCGGACGCAGCAATGCGGGCTTAATGGCGACCATTACCTGATTGCGATCATGATGTTGTCTGGAACCGTGGTTGAAAGTTAACAAAAGGACTATTTTTTCTCAAACTTAAAACCATACACGGTTTTCAACTCAGACGACTACCCAGAAGTACGAGATGACATATTGATCTAAGCGTTTGGAACGAAAACCTCAAGAAATAGTGGGGTTATTCATCTAACGCTCGCATCGACACTCAATAAAAAAAACCGCTAACCTTTTTGATTAGCGGTTTTTTTTTTTTTCATTCTCAACTTTTGGTTTCTATCGGACCTACATTCTATCAACAATTTTTGCAGCTAATTTATATTGCAAAAATGGCCCTGCAATGAACGCGAAACAACCCCAGCCACAGGCCAAGCAAGAACCCACGCATGCCATTTCCAAAAGATTTTTAAAAACTCCGGATCTAAGCCGATGTTCAAAATAGGTAATCCACGCCGACATGATCAACGTGAGCGTAAAGGACATTAAGGCAAAGCGAAAATAATCTGTGTTTCACGTAACCATTCCTAATATATCAGTTTTTATTAATATAAGATTAGCAAACCATCCATAAGTACAGTTAACATAACGATATTTAACAAAACACGGGGTTATTCACCGTGCCCAACCAAGCTTATATTTTGAGGACGGACACCTTAGCTAAAAATTGAAAACTTGTTACACTAACCAAAACGTAATCTTTTATCCGATATTCCCAAAGACAAGCATGAAAACTTAAATCTGGTGGCAATATGCCCTTAATTGGCGCCATTTTTATTTGGAGCGGCCTTTGTCGCAGTGTCTAGAGATTTGGCGGTGCCGCTTGCTTGCTTTTGCCCTTCCTATTACTAGTTGAAAAAAACCGACCCGTTATTATTTCTTTTGCCGATCATTTCCGTTGCATTTTGCCTGTATTTTCGAGCTGGATTGCCATGGCAGGAGCGGAAAAAAGACCAAACAGCAGCCATCCTCGCCGGCCAGAGCGAGGTGAAGCCCCAAAGAGAAGCAGGGGCAACATTGCATTGGGAGTTTACTTGAAAAAAAGCCCTCGGCATTTCATGATTGTGCCCAAACTTGATTGGCGTATTTGGTTTTATTACCTTACCGGGCAACATCGTCACAGGCGTGATTTTTTTGTCATCGTCTCCATATTCGCTGTGTTGCAATCGTGTTATTTGTGCCTCTTACTTCTTCTCACTTAATGAAACCGTTTGGTACCACCAACAAACCCAAGTGCTCCCTCGACTCCATACTTCTCTTATCGCTCGCTGCCTCCGTGTGCGTCACGGATCAGCATGGCGCTGTTGGTCTTTTTTCGCTCCTTTGACCATTGCAATCCAGCATCGAAATACGGAGCAAATGCACGGAAGGCACCTTCGACTTAATCTGCGCGGGCAAGTGACTCTCGACCGTGGCCTCGTCTTCTACTCGTCATACCGTCTTATGTTGACACTAGGGAAGGGCCAAAGCAAGCACGGCACCGCCAAAATCCTAGACCACTGCGGACAAAGCCGCTCCAAATAAAAAATGGCGCCAACCATAAGTACCGCGTGCGACATCAATCATTGCGCCTAACAGCATTAAGTATTTCGTTTGTGCATAGTGCCTGGTTTTCACTTCTTGGGAATATCGGATAAAGAGAGTTGACGTAATGATCAAAAAGGTGTGTCTTCACTCATGCTTTTGGTGTCTGGGTGTGACCCTCAACAAGTTTTTTCTATGCTTTTAGATTACAGGTGACTTTCTTGGCGCTCACAATTCATGCTCTCTTGGCTGCGCTCATACGTTGACTTAAAGGTATACACCCGCTCTCGTTTGCGTGAAAAGCGCTTTGTTTAAATATCGTTTATGTTACTGTTATGGATGTTTGCTAATTCTTATATTAATAAAAAACTTTGATATATAGGTGGTTCCAGTCAGACAACTATCAAGAAATAGCTTATTTTTTCGGACCATCCTTCGCTTTTATCTGTCCTTTACACAGTGCTCTCCGGTCGGTCTGGGCTCATGTCTGCGCCTTCAGTTGGTCAGTTTTTGTATCTTGTGTTGTAGGACTATCGGGTCTGTTATAGCATCGCCTGGTGATCTGTACGTATTTATTTGGCTATGCTTTAGCTTTGTATTGCGTGGGACTGCACAAGATCGGTTCTAGGTGCATACTCCTCTGTTGCGCTCGCGGTGCTAAAGCGCAAACATCGCTGTGCGCGTTCATTGCGAGTGTGCCGTATGTATGCTTAAATAGTATAGTGAGGCGTCAAAAATTAGTTGATAATGTTAATATGTATATGTCACATATATAAAGCACCACAGTTGAGATGAATAGTTACCTAAGAGCGCTGATATAACTCAAAAGGTTAAGCGCTGGTATTTCCTTATTGGCACGCTCGCTCCGGATCGCGCGTACAGAATAGAGGCCTCAGCTCGAATATATACGTAGAACGTCGGTTGTGTTCGTTACCCTCCAAATATCCCGGATAGAGTACGCGATCGCGCACATGCATCAACAGTCTCGTAAGTTGTCTCCGGTTATGTATGCTCGTTTTAATCTTTGAGTGGCTCTCTTAGAAACCGGGTGATCAATGTGATATAAAGAATGACTATCAGATATATAAGTCTATATATTAGTTGTAGTTTCGCAAAAGCCTCACTTGAGGGTGTCTCCGTCAGGGCAGCGAACCATTGCTGCTCTTGGCATAGATTAAGTGATTGTCGACGATTAGCCAGTTTGCTTGCGTCGCACCAGATTAATCTCAGGATGATCCAAACTCTCTAGACACATCATCATTATATGACTCTCGACGTAAACTTGAGCCATGATATACGTGTCAATGCGCCCCATAGACAATCATCAGAAATGCGCGTGTGTCGAAAAGTGATGTCGAATTGAGATAATGTCACGCACAAGCACACACGCTGGGCGCTTCCGCGCGTAATTCCGCGCATCATTAAAGTTAATGGGCAAAAGCATTGTCTTGTGCCACTATTCGTGATCGCTAACTGTATGTGTATCAGTGTAAAATACCTAGCGTATGTCTCGGGTGGAAACAGCGAGACGCAAAATAGCGAAATCACGTGCGCACCATAAATTGAATCACGCTGCGCCCATCTAGTATTCTCTTCGTTTCACCCTCAGGTCTCATAAAGCCTTAAATAGCGCGACGTGACTGTGATGAATATGGGCGATTTAGTGGATATGTGTGTCGATGGCCAGGGTTCACTCGCGCACATACACAAGAGGCATAAGGCAATTGCATACCTCGGCTTAAGACTTTGTACACTAGATTAACTACGCGCTAAACGCGAACTTGCCGCTACAGATATATAGTGTCAGAATCCTTCAAGGCGGTTGCGGTGTGTGTGACCAATTAGAATTCAAAGACGTAGGTCTCTCTATCAATTGATCATGATGCAGACCACTCGGCAATCAGATTATTGATAAGCTCGAATAACCCCTAGATGCTATACGCTGCGAATTTCGCGGCAAAGTGGGCTGGGTGATGTCGGCCACGGCCGAGTCTCGGCTAGCTTGTGTCTCGCGCTCCTCAATGATGTCCTCTTCGTCCTTTGCAGTCCAGTTCGACAGTAGAACATATTACAGCACATCCATCAGCACAGGCCTTTAATTGTCGTTTACAGAGACCGCATACGACTGTCTCAGATTCCCTAACACAAACCGCCAGCGGCTTGACGTTTACTCTCATTGATCCGATTTGGCTGCGGCACATCTCTCTTATTTACTATCTAACCGCCGGAAACGCCAGGCAGGATATCTCTACATCTCTCCGATACTTCATGCACAGCATCTAAACCCGATGTTAGTTTCAGATTAAATTAATTTAAGCTTAAACACTCCTTTCCTCATTCCATTAACGACATTTAGAAGAATCTTTCGTTGTTTGATGTTAGTAATGCGCGTTAATATGCAGATTAAAATTTAAAGATAATTTAATCTCTTCGGCGCCTTTAATAAATACAATTATATCTACCCAACTTTGAGTATTTATTCTTACATCAATCGACTTCAAAGATAGAGCAATTTTCCCTTGAATATTTGAGTGGTTGCTGAATTGTTTTTGGTGATGCGCCACTGTACGGGGTATTAACAGAACCCAAAGCATCCTATATCTAGAGCTTATTGATTGGGCGTTATAGCATACCCTAGTAGTGCTACATCAAAAATTAATAGACTTTTCATTTGATTTGGGGAAATTAATATGTTCAAAATATATAAATAAACCTCTCTTCATGATGCCTTATGGAACAACAACATAAATTAATAGTTCCGCATTTCACAATCAAATTTTTTAATAGTAAACAAGATTACGTTCCTATCTCTTATAAAGCGATTCGATTAAAATATTTCAATTAACATTTGAGATCGATAAAAAAATATTCTATCATGTGCCTTATATTCATTTCAACCTCAACAAATACTTGATATCTTATAATCAATATTCGAATTAGATATTGAGCCTTAAACATTATCAACAACTCAATTTTCGCGCTTTAGCGCCGAACGGAGTGTGTGTTTTTGTTTAAGGGTATTACCGTTTATACCCCCCCACCCTAAGAAGTAGGGAAGATTGCGCCAGTTGATTCAACCAAGTAGACGATGGATTGAATAACTCGATTGCCGCTTGTTCTGATAAACCAATTTCGCAGGTGCTCGGTTCTGTTTGAATAACCACTTCACAGCTTTTCTACTGCTATTGTGTCTTTAAGGCTTTAAAAGCACTGGCGTTATAGCTCGGGGTGTCGAGGAAGCCTTTTGTCGCCCGGCAAAGCCACAGCACGGTAATGCTCTGCGCGGTAATCACGATTCTTCGTCGGCAAGGTTGATGTGCCAGCTGCACGTAAGCTTGTCGGCATTAAAACGAGGTCCCATGCGAGTGTGTGCTACAGTAACATGAAGCGCTATTTGCCGTCAGTTTTTCTTTCACCGTTAGATGGGTGCATCACCATGCGTTTGATCGAGAGAAAAAGCCTCCACTTGTTCGTTGTAATTCTTAAACGCGTATCTCTTAGGCTTTCCTTCATGTTCGTAGCATAGCAAGGACTTCACGTTCTTTACAAACAATAGGGTATGACGGCCATTGTCGCCTCTGTCGGCTAACAATAACTATTGAGATCTCATTGGCTTTTTGCTTTGCCGCTTCGAATTGGCCTTTTGGACTCAAAGGCCATACCACAACATTGGCTTTTTGTCGACATTTTATGGTTACAATGAATGTTGAAACCGGATTTTTTTCAAACGGTACAGAACGGAGATCACGCCATTTTACTGAACGTTTGTCTTCTGCAGGTTCCTGCGCCCATGGACTACGCGTTGCGCAACTTTGGGAAATAAACACTCTTTTTGCATGTGTGTGTCAGTATTTTTCTGAATCGTCTACATTCAATTTACGGTTGAATTCAAACCCGCCGTGTTTACGCATTTGAATTGTGCCATTTTTAGGCACGACACCGCCAGACACTTTATTCAAAGCGCCTTCGTCACCATGCCTCATACTTTGTTACCCAAAATATCTTGACGCGCCCGCCATTCGCTTTACCATTTAATCCAAGCCTTAGCGGTTTGGTGCACCTGTCAAAATGATCCGTCAGACCAATAGCCGACTTTAGTCGTCTGGGTTTCTGTCGTGTCGTAGCTCTCTCGTTAAATTCACCCGTGTTGATGCCATTATCAGGGGCATTGAGTAGAACAATAATCCGACACTCGCTGCCCCACAGGTGTCTATCGATTGATAATCATAGTTCTTTTTTGCTCTTTTAATCTCGCCCTATAGCGTTCTGGATCTTTTCCCAGTAGCCCGTTAAATTTCTGAATTCTCACGCATGATTACATATACGTGTGTGCTGAGGGATACTTAAGCTTAGCGATTTTAGTAAGGGCAATAATTCGGGTTCATTCAGAAACCTACACTCTTTAATACTATTGGTATCATACCTTTTGTCATTTTGCCTTTGGCATTATTTATGTTCATATAAAATTTTTCCACATTGCAGTTTGCATTGTGGGTAAAAGAATACATCGGGGTTTTGAGCAAGCTTTTGCGGGTCAAACGCCTCGTTTGATTTCCCACATAATGTTTATAGGCTTCGTTGCCCTCTCATTCCATTGTTCCAATTATATGGCGCCATGTTTTTCGGTGCTTGTTGCGCGTGCTTCTGCTTAAGGAGCAACCTTTGGTACTTCACCGCATTACTAATTTGTGCGACGTCATCCTTATTCAACGCGGCATTAGCGACTCACTTTCTTTCCGGCATCATCCAAAGCCTGCGTGAAATTAACGAAATGTTTAAATTGTGCCTTCTTTAGAGCATGCTCAAACAAAATGGTTTTCCTCGTTGCTAACCGTGTTTTTGAAACACGCCTTGCCAGCTCTACAACTCACCGTGTCTTGCCAAACTGCTCGACCGGTATAAATGGCGAACGTCTTTCAATATATTTACTGGTTGTGCCGACTGGCGCGCCCACAGCCACCAACGGCTGGAAATCAAGCCTTTGCCGGATTTTCCAATAAGAAATTCATTAAATGATTCTTTTTATTTGATCTGAGTGTAATCGATGTCGTTTGATTGCTTTTTCAATCCACCTAAAGCGTTGAGATAACAGCCTCAAGGTTTGATTTGGTACAATTCCTCCGCCGTTGCTGCCCGAAATCCACCACATAACCCCGTTGCTTGCGAACCTTAAAGATAGATATCAAAATTTTCCGCATGCCCGGTTTGCCTTCTACGGCTTTTAATCCTGCACGGTGTCATAATGAGTTCCACTGTCCGATCACTGGCGCGCTTTTTTTTCAACGCTGTTACCGCTCTGCATCGCAGTTTTCCAATATCGTTTAAAGAAGATCATCGCTCGGCGGCTTTAATAGGATTATGGGTTCCACCACAGTTTCATAGGTCACTTCGCTGAATTAAACCAAGTCGTGCCTTCTGAGCCAACCATCAAATGCAGGCAGAAGTCGAACGGATTTTCGAATCAGACAAGCTGTTTTAAACTGTCATCGTGTGTTTTTTAATAGCGGAATATTTTGTGTCTTTATTTTATCGGCCAGTTTTGGGTGTTGTCTTTCACGCTCTTGGACAAGCGTTGTCAGCTGTAGTTCTAGTAATCTGCATGGCGATTACAAAAACGCCAAACGGCTGGCGCATCAGCAGTGTCAACATTGAACCTTTCGGCGAAAATTTAAAACGCGCACTTTTGAAATCGTTGTGGATAACTGTTTTTGCGCTCGTTACCACAGGCACATGCCCGCTGCGCGTTATTCGCCGCCTCTCGATGCCACCATTATCTATTACATGCAATTTGATGGACGCGGGATCTGGACCGATTTTTTTCGATTGAAACGGGCGTAGTATTTGATTGGTCTCGCGCGCCAATATATATACCGGGCCTGAAGAGAAACTACTATGGCCCATGTTGATGAATTTTATTAGCCTTTCCACTGATCGGTATAATTGCATCAAGATGGAATCTGGTTACCGCTTGCCCCGACAAGCTTAGTCCCCGCCGGCACGGTAACGGTCACAGGTAGATGCCGCTTTCTGGGTTCTTCTTTTTTTACCTAACTGCCTTTTCGTCTATCTTCGTTGTCTACCCGCACCACGAGTTGCGCGAATTAATCGATAGAATACTCTGCATATGCCGTCCCATACGCTAAGGTTCGAAGTGGATCTTGGATCATCGAGATCTCATCTCAATTCGCGCCTTTTTAGCGTCTTTCAAGGCAAGGTATAGATCACGGTATTGCGCTGCTTTATAAGCAGCGAAT
>Ga0163217_1078630_pt1 | contig 10595 bp, 14 predicted proteins | sample SynspAceP_FD_185933 | JGI IMG/M metagenome (GOLD analysis project Ga0163217, IMG submission 185933) | Saline lake microbial communities from Ace Lake in Antarctica - Synechococcus sp. Ace-P (PacBio error correction) | ecosystem: Environmental > Aquatic > Non-marine Saline and Alkaline > Saline ... | reverse complement strand
TGGCGCTCGGATCGCACGCTGGCGGTGCCGTTTTCCCGGCGGTTCAGCAGCGGATCGGTGATGGGATGGCCGCTGAGGCTGGCTCCTGCTGAGCCTTTGCTCCAATCCTCAGGCAGTCTCAGATGCGCCCCTGATGCCCCTAGTGACATTCGACCTGGTCAACGGGGACGAGAGGCCCTTGCACAGCAGGCCATGCGTTCACCTGGGCGGCGCGTTGGAAACGGTTGCGGGGATTCTGGCCTCGAAGGGATTCAGCACCTGCACCCCTGTGCGGATGAAAATGGCGGAAAACGTTGCGTATGTACCACCTGCAATCCGTGCTCCAGTGCCGTTGGCTGCGATCATCAGGTCAGCGCCGTCTGGCGATCTCCGCTTGAAAGCTGGCCCCAGCGTCTGGCGAGTGGCACCATCGACAGGGAGGATTCGCTGGCCATACAACACAGCAATCCCTCCAGCCAGCCCTGCCAGACCCTGGCGATACGGCATCAACCTTCGGCTTAATCCGCTGCCCGCTCGATCTCTCCAGACTGATCCACACTTAGATAGAATCATCGGAATTCTGCTCACTGAAGCCAGGCCACCACGCGGGATCCCGCCCACGCCTGCGCGTTCTGAGGTACACCGTATCCAGTAGAAAACACTTACTCCTCCCAGTGCCGGGGCTCAGTTCAGCGCGCTCGATGCTGCCGTCGTTCCTGAGGCAGTCCAGGAGCAGCTCCACATTGCTGGGGGTTTGAGCGCTCCCAGCCCGTCGCAGGCGTTCGTACTCCTCAACTCCTTAACACCCGTGGGCGGGTTTGCCACGCCGGGTATGTGACCCAGTTGGGGCGACCGGCCATGGGCGGCGTCACCACTGCACGAGGCAGTTCTTGGGCGTCCTGCGGGTCCAGACTTCCGATGCATGGCCTTTTCCTGGCTATGATCAAGCTAGTGTTAAGAGGCACGAAAGGCCTGGTCTTTTGATTGAGGTGAAATGGTTTTTTTATGGTACACTCGGGCGCTGGAATCCTTTCTGCGCCCTACTGGAGCCCGGCGCGGCGTCATGCGCAGGTTTCGCCGGGTGGTGCCGTTTTTCCCACGGCCAAGTTCCAGCAGGCGAGGAGCGGGAGGCTGGAATCGATTCAGCCATCCCCACGCTCCTAAGGTGCCTGCTGCGAGGGTGGCCAATCTCCCTCTGGTGCAGATGGTGAGGGGGCCTTCACCGATTCGTGTCCGCAATTACTCCGCCTTGGGCGCGCGGATCTGTCTCGGCCATGGCATAAACTGTGCGCAGGAGCCGATACACGGGCGGGCATCGCCTCACCCGGCAGGGCGGCTTCGGCACCGCCGGCGCGTGCTCGGGTTGTAGGGGCACAACAGCACCTATTGTGGCCCGAGCCCGCCTCCGAAACGCGGATCCGCCTGGATCCCACCACCGGACGGGACTCTCTCCCCTACTTCTTTGCGCCCTGATTCGGGTGGAGGCGCGCCACCAGATCTCGCCGCGGCGGAATCTCGGTTCTGTTATCGGCATCGCCCATGACGGACGATCTCTCCGCCCGCTCCCACGGGACATATACGTTCTCGGTCTGCGCAGGAAGTCGGCTGCGGCGCGAGGGGACTTCGGCGCAGGGCCGCTGGGTCGGAGGCCAGCACCCTGGCGCGGCCTCCATGGCCGCTTCCAGGCGCTCTCGCCTCCTACGGAGAGGAGAGCTTTCCCAGGGCCTCTCGGATCAGCTGGGAGCGGGGCTGGCCGCTGGGCTGGCTCCTGGACTAGCTTTGCACCAAAGTCCTCGCATTTCTTAGGGCTGACGGCACCCATGAAGCACATTCTGCAAGTTTTGCTGTATCCACAAATTGTAAGGACGTCTCGTAGGGCTTCACCGGCTGTCAGGGAATAGATCAAAGCCAGTCGTACCGGGCGATGACAGCAGGTGGCGATCGATGGTCTTCGAATTGGATCCGCTAGAAGGTTATGTGGACGCCACTTCGTGATTGCCTGTGCTGGCTGGATGATCAGACCTTGGATTGAGCTGCAGGCACAGGAAAGACTGCGATAGGCCTGCGGCATCACGCGTCAGCAGCTCGCAGCGCATCAGATCATCCGCATGTGGCACCCGATCAGGACATCCGACAGGATCAATTTGGCGTGTGCCACCTCTGGGAAGCGGTAGCGTGGGCGCGGGCCGCCAGAAGGCAGCTTCGGGGAATCGGCCGATAGTTGTAAAGAACTGAAGCGGCAGCGCCTTCACCACACCTCGATTCCTTTTCATAGGCAAAAGCCACATCGCATCGATCAGCGCATGATCGCCTTACGGGTCCAGCGGTAGTGCAGCGGGCCCGGTGATCACATCCAGCAAGCACATAGGAATCCACCATTCGCCTCCTGGGGCGGCTGAGGCCCTGTCTTCCCACCTTTCTCGAGCACCACGCCGAATCGCCCACCACGCCGAAACCTGCACCCCACAGCTGGGTGCAAGCCCGCCTGCTCACGACATGGCCTGGGGATCGAGACCTGCCCTTGCTGGTGTGATGCGCATATGCGAATTCTCCATGGCTCAGTAGGACACTTCCTTGAGCTGTGGGGGCTTCGCTATCGGACTTAGAGACACTTGCTGCCCCAGGATCAGCCTTGAAGGATGGACGCGCTTGCTCGTGTAACGGGAGCCTACGCCACTGGTCTGTATCCAGGATGAGGGTGCATGCGCGCGTTGTCCTATGGAGCGGATCCAGGCGGGTAATCTGCGCGCGGCCCGTGCCGCTGCACGCTCGCTCGCTCCGCGCAAAGCCTTCGAGAGTCTGCGCGGTGTGTTGCGGTTTGAGCGCTGATCTGCCCTGGCGTCCGCCCCAGCCCTTCAACGTGCAGCCGGGGCCTCGATCACACGGCGGTGTTCGTCGGCGCCTGTTCAGCCGGCTGCTGCTGGCCGTTGCCTGGTCACGTGTGTTCCCTTGGCTGATCTTTTGCCCCCAGCCGCGATTCAACTCCGGGACAGGCGTGGCCTCGAGCCCCTCGTGGAGCCCGCTGGGTTTCCTGTGATGGTTCTGAATTACTTCCTTGGTGGCTGGTTCGATGGCTGGAGCGCACGGGACTGCAGTGCCTTTTTGAAAATGCTGCCAACACCTAGGGGACAGAAGGCAGAAAACGAACCCGTCAGAGCCAAGGGATCAGAGCAGGTACTGTTGTTTTTTTCCATCAATTCACACTGATCAAGACTCTTGGCTACTTTCTCGATTTTTGATCACACTGAAAATTGTTCATTTCCTATCAAGCTTCTCGTGCGCCCATTTCTGCTTGTGACTTCGCGTCTATAAAGCTACAACAACCAGCTTACTTAAAACAGAACGCCTGTATCAGCAGCTTTCACTTCTTTAGCTCGTAACTCAATTACCACTAGAAGCGTCATCTGTCCACAAAAAAGGAATCAAATCTGTCGAAACCATTAAATAACACCCATTGAACAGGAAAAATTATCGCCAGCCCGTTGCATTAATAGGGTAATTGACTTTACCAGTCCGGAAAAAGCTCTACCACCGGAAGATAGAGCAAAATTTAAAACTATAATCCGGCTTTAAAACGGTCAGGACATTTTGTAAGAGCTTTTGCTGCTAGTTGAAGGTTCGTCTTTCTGAGTTAGCAAGACATCGCTAAAATGGCTGCAACTGCAACCGCAGAGAATGGAGAGGGTAACAACTTCTGTCACGATTCTTGTCAGCGAACAGCATTCATCGAAATCAGCAAAGAGTTTGCCTGAACTGCAAACCCATTCTTGCTGTAAGGACATTATCTGAAAATATGTAAGAAGGAGCATTACCTCCTCCAATCGGCAAGCCATTGACCCGACATGCCAGCCAGCTTCAGCAAGCACATTCCTAGCAGCTACAGTTTTCCAGTCTTTGCGATTTCGTCATTGCGCCAGGAACTATTGGCTATCCATCACCTGAAAACCATCAAAACAAGATTAGAAGAGCTGGTACTTCATTACTTGTAATCTGAGCAACCCCTGCGTTTGATATGCAAACTGATGCAGGTGAAAATGTCACCTCCCTTCAAGGCCGGGAATAGATTAGCGAAAGCTGTGATTTCCAGCCTTAGGTCTGGAGCAAAGTCCAAAGCAATGGAGGGAGCAAAAAGCAGTTACTCCACTGACACTACAGCGCACAGAATACCCTCCTGAGTTGACATATATTTGCCTGGACAAACGGGGTTTTTTTTATTTTTCAAGGAAAAAGCGAGTGATATCCACCAAGTTGTAAGTTATATCGGATGTTATCCGTGCACTCGCCAGACACATCGATGAAATGAAAACTCTGAGCAACACGCGTAAGCGCATTAAGCCGATTATGGCGCCACAAGCCACGAGCCAACCACAGCTGCCCCCAGAAGTAAGGGCAGAGAAGAAGCGTGGCGAATGAACTGATCTGAAATTGATTATTAACAAGGACTTGGAGCGTTTGGACTTCATCAGCTTGGACAGATCGCGGACAGTGGCACGGTGCAGAATTGGACTTCATTTGAGCCAGGTGTCAAGCCCCTTTTTCCAGACGCTTGAGATTTTGGCGAGTGGGAGCCATAGGAAGCCAGCCCCCTGTGAGGGGCTTGGCTCAGATGGATATCGGCAATTAGTAATTGTTAAGCGGTGCTTGGATCAAGTCCCTTTGAGCTCCCTCACTGTACTCCCATGCCATAGCCTGAGTAGCCGTAAACTGTTGTGCGATCTTCCCCGTTGGCGTATCCGCGAATTGGTCACCACGCCCAGAGGGGGCACCGGCGGGACTTGATGCGCTCCACCGCCTGAAGCCGGAGGCTGGCCGGTCCACCTTGATTCAGGCCCACACCAAGAGGTCCGTCGAGGTTTTCGGCCGCAGGGAGGCATCGGCCAATCCCAGGGCTGGATTGGGGTGATCGTACACAGAATCAAGGTCGAAAGCGTCGGTGTCGGCAATCTCCTTGACCAGTGGCCCATTCGTCAGAGATTCAACAGCCGCGTGGATCGGCACGCGGCCGGCCGGCAGTGATCACCTGCAAAACTGGATGTCTGGCACGCGTCCTGCAGCATGGAGCGCCAGTCAGTGGCCCTGGTCCGTGAGCAGGTTGAGAAAGCCGCTCAAGTTGCTTCAGGTCCGGCCGCTGATGCACCTGGGGTGGCGTAGGAGTCGCATCAAATCAGCAGCACCCGCTTGCCCAGTTCACTCCAGGGTGTTGGCCAGCAGCACAATCAGCAAACTCTTGCCCTCCGAGGGGCACCGAACTGCTTCCGGCCACGATTTCACTGTTACCGGTCGCTGTTCAAGAGCGGCAGGCTTGTGTAGAGGTTACGGAAGGCTTCTTGCATAGGTGGAAACGCTGCGTAGCCGGCCATGCCGGTCTTGCGGGCAGTCAAGGTCTTTGAACAGGAAGCGCTTGTACGCGCCGCCACCCCTTCGAAAAACGAAATGTAGGGAATGTGAAAAAACCGTTAGCGGCACTTTGAGTTCGTCACGCACTTCACCGGCCGAGTGGAACACATGATCGAGGCGTATCACGATCAGGGGCCGCACCAGATCCGGCGGCCACGCCGAATAGCAAGCCTTGCAGCAAGCCTTGGCCCAGCAGCGGTGCCCGGGGTTTCGGATTCACCGCCGTGGGGCCGATCACCTTCCAGGGCCACGTATTTGCTCTGGGCGATCTTCAACTGAAATTGATCGCGGGTGCTTTGGTAAACTCGCCAGTTTCCCTGGGCGATGGACCAATTTGGACTGGAGGCGTCGTATTCGCGCAGCAGCGCTGGTTTGGCTGCGAGAAACGGGCGTTCGGTTCCGCAACATCTGGGAGCGCAGGCCGGCGATGCCGGACCCGTCCAGCTGCTGCAGGGTGCATCCACGCTTCAAAAGTTCCTTGCGCTGGCGCGCTGGCTGCAGCTTCTCGCGACGCGCTGATCAATGTTGACCAGGAAAGGCGAATTGGCGGTGTTAGATCGGCGGGCCGTGGCTCTAGAATTCTCGGCTTCTAATATGCTGGATTGACGTTCGCTTGAGCAGAGCTGTGGGTTGAGGGCACGATCATTAGGGTCCGCTCCCGTTGCCCGAATCGGGGTGTGTCGCTGCCACCTCCATCTCCGCGGTGCTTTGTGTAAGAGGTGCTGGTAGCTGTCAGGCCGCCCGGCCCGGCCACATCGGCGCGCACCTGCTTGCAGACGGCCGACGGCTCAGCCAGCTGGTTTCTCCCAACGACTGGCGCAGCGATCTCTCGGCCTGGCCGCGTTAACCGAGGCCGCTTCCGCCTCAAGGCGCCAAACGTTGTGCTGGTTGGAAGCCCGCTGCGAGTTCGCCCTGGAAGCTCAAGTGCAGCGCGCCTGCAGCTAGGAGCCTTGTTTATCAAAGGAATTTGACCCCCTCGTGAGCTTCCTCCCGGGCCGCTGCTGCCAGGGCCCAGTTCAGGTAGGCCTGCTCTGTGAGCAGCAGGTCTCCTTCACTACTCAGCCGGCCTGCCACCTCTGGCTTGACGGAGAGGCACACCAGCCGCCCAGGAATTGGATTTGGCCTGGTTGGGATCGGCGGCCACAGGCTTCACCGTCCACCTGGGGAATCCGCCTGATCGTGATAACGCGGCTTCTGCCAGTTCGCTGAACCACTGGCTCCAGCACCCGCTGGGCTCTCCAGCACCCGGAATCTGGTGGGCAACGGTCGTTCGGCTGACGTGCGGGCACCGAAAGCGATGGCGCCGGTACCGGCACCGGCTTCCCCGCCGGCCCCGCCGCTTCTCATTGACGGATCGGGAGATCAAGCAGGCTGACAGCCGCCCAGAAACACCGCGATTGCTTGATGCGCAAATAGACCGCGCGCAGACCCGCGACCAGCAGTGTACGGGCCACCGCGGTGATCAAGAAACAAAATGCGGCGGCGACGCGCAGCATCGACAACCAATTCCCATTAAGGCCAATGCACGCCACTGTTCTTCTCGGGGCGTGGCCGCCCGGCCAGCAGCGCATAGGCGGTTGGCGCTGGGGTGGTCCGGTGTGCTGGAAGCCCATTTCTGGAGCCCTTTGAGCTGAGCTGATGGGGAAATCAAGTCAGGGGGACGGCCATGGCCGCTGAAGTCTTTCCCACGCACGCCACGCACGCGGCTTCATTTCGCAGGCATGCGTTCCGAACGTCGCGCAGAGTTGAGGTCGTCCACCCTCCATGACCAATGAGTTCTGGCAGGGACGACTTACCAGCCGTCGCAAAGCTCGCAGCCTCGGGACGCCTCTTGGCTCCTAACCTGTTGTTGGTGTCCTGGCCAGTGTGCTGACAACCGCTGCTGCCGCCCCCGATTTCAGGTGATTCCCAGCGACTGTTGGAACGGTGATGCTGAGGTGCTGGAGCGCTCCACCCTGCCAGCGGGTGGCGCTGTTTGTTTCTGTTCTCTTGTTTCAGCGGCGGACGCCCTGCCGGCCCTCTGGGAATGCTGGCTGGCGCGTTCGGCCTGCGGCCTCTGCTGCGCCTGGCAGCCCCTGCTTTACTTGCTCACGCGCCCGTGGCGGTGGTCGGGGTGGGGCAAACAGAATCTCCACTAACGCGTCGGCTCATTTGAGGGTCAGGTGCGCACCTCCCAGGAGAGCCTGAAGCGAGTTCCCCGTAGCAGCTGGATGGGGAACCAGCGTGGAGCGGCTGCGGCGGGTGGTGGCCGGCCAGCCCAGATCCTGCAGGCCCTCAACAGGAGGGAACCCCCTGGATCAGAACCAGCACGCATGCCGGCAGCTGCGACCAGCGAAGTGGAACGGCTGCTCACCAGGGCCGAGGCCAAACCTGCGCCGCCAGGCCAGGTGGCGCGCGCCAACATGCCTCCGGTAGACTGGCCCGCCAGATGGTTGAGGCTATTTGGCCTCACAGCACTGTTCTATCTCCTTGTATACCTCGCTGCGGCGTTCATCCTGGCCGGTCGTTGCAAGACCACCGTGGAGCGGGGTGCTCGGAGCCCGCCGGGCCTACAGGCAGGCTTTGGCAAGACGACGAGCTGGAGCCGAAATTTCAGATTCGGGCGAGACGCCGCATGATCCGGGGGCCTTCCGGCGGAAGGCTGGGCTCGGCTCACCCTGCTCTGCCCCCTTGCGGCACCCAAGCTCACCTTGTGGGTTCCTGCTCTGGGCGTTGGTGTTTCCATCATGGCCAGCCCTCGTTGGCTTGGCGGGGGGCTTGCTGCTGTTGGAGCGCGAGAGCAGGGATCCAACCCTCCCCTTGCAAGCAGATTGTCGGGCTACAGGGCTGGTGCCTGCCTGCTGTTGCTCTGCGGCTGGAGCCTGCTGTGTGCCTTCAGCCGCGTGGCTCGCCTCTACGACCCCTTGCTTCATCTGCTGCCCCTGGCTTCCCTGCTGGGGGTGGGGCTGCTCAGCGGCCTGGCCTGGGCGCTCCACTGATCTGGCCAGCCTGGGCCTGATTGGCGCTTTGCTGCCGGGCCAGTGTTGATTCAATCGCTTTCCTGCCCAACGTGCTCTGGCCTCGCTCACCGCCTGAGTCTCCTCGCTGCTGTCTGGTGGGCTGGGTCGTCCTGCCTTCTCGAGGGCGACACATCCTACTGAATGACAAAGTTCTGGTGCGTGAGGATGCCAGCTGCACGGGCAGTGAAACCATTGGCGCTCTGCCCTGGCGGCCCGGCAATTTGTCTGGGTGATTCTGCTGCCCACCTCCTGCCCGGCTCCGCCCTTCCCCTCGCGATGGCGTTCTCTGGCAGCCCGGAATCGTTCTGGGCACTGCTCGCTGTTGTCGATGGCGTTCGTTGTTTCAATACGCTGCGTATCGTTCTTGCGGGCCTACACCGATTTCAGCCGCCGGCCTCGAAGGCCTGACCAGTTGGCGCGAGCTTCAGGCTTTGTGCCTATTGGAGGGGCTGGGCGGAATCCTTCTCGGCTGGCGGCGCATTGGCCCTGACCTTGCCCTGTGTGGTGCTGCGGTGCTGGAGCTCGAATCTGCGCCACACCCGCCTGATGAGGGCACAAAGCCATGACTGGGGCACCGTGGGCTCTCTTCCCCTAGCCGGTTGGGCCACGCTGCTCTCACTGGCAACCTGGTTCGGCTCGCCCGGGCGGGCCCCGTGGCCATGCCTTGCCCGGATCAAACTTCGAGCGTCAGGGCCGTCTACCAGCGGGGGGCGGCGGCTGACGATCCTGGCGATCCCCCGCCAGCACTCAAAACCCTGGTGGCAGCAGGCCAAACTACCAGCCCGAGCCGGCGCTGGCGGGGGCGGCACCGTTACGGCTGCGTCTTGCCTCACCTTGGCCCAAGCAAGCGGCACCGGCGGGCGAATGCCTGTCGAGCGACTCGCCGCCCCGGCCCTTGATCGGACCGGGCAGCAAAGGGCGCCTGCTCCGCGTGCTGGATAGAATGGACATCCTGAGCGAGCAGCCCACCGACGCGGCCTGCAGGCTGGAAGGCCCAAACGGCCCCGCCCACAGGAGATTGGGACCCTGGCTGCCGCGCCTTGCGGCCTCTCAACCGCGCCAAACACTTGCCTGTGGAAAGCCTGCCCCGTGATCGCCCTGATCGGCTTTGTTCTGCGCCTGCGGCAGGCGTGCCCTTCCCCGAGGTTGCTGAGCCGGTCGCCTGACTGCTGAATCGCCTTGATTCGGCCTGTTCGTGTTCGCTTCTGGCTTGCCCTTCGCCCTGCGGCTGAATCAACCGGTTCTCGCCGATGTTGCGCAGCATCTGTTCCTGGTTTTGCCTTGGCCGGTGGCCATCGGCATCGCCGTGCTGGGGATCAGTGGCTGTACTCGGGGTCTGACGCGTACAGGGTAGTCCATTTTGGCGCTCTATGCCCTGCTGCCTTCGCACGGCCTTGATCGTCTTGCTGGTGCTGCTGGTGGAGCACCCGGGGTTGGCCATGACGATCCGCCCTTTCGTGCCTTCTGGCCGCTGGTCTGGGCTGTTTTCTGTTCAGGTGCCCTGAATCGCCAAGCGGATGTGTCTGCGTGGATCTGTTGCGTTACTGGCTGCGCGTCGCGGCGCCCGCCCAGCGGCTGTGGGGCCGTTGGCCTCTCGTCCAGGCGGACCCCAAATTTCCACCCTGGTGTTTCGGCGCTGGCCAGGCCGCCCTCATTGCTGCTCTCTGAGTTGCGCCACCACCGCGCTCGAGCTCGTGGCGCGGTGGATGATGACCCCCCACGCTTCAGCGGGCGGCAGCTGCAGCAGCTGCCGGTCCATTTCCAGCCGTTGATCTGGCGGCGCTTTGATTGATCCGCTTACGGCATCCGCCAGTACTGCTGCGGCCATCCCTCAGTCCCATGGTCAGGCGACGCGAATTTGGCGCTGCAGCTCCGTGGGAATGGGCTTGGGACCGTTTGCTCTTGATGCCCTCCCCTGGTCCCGGGATCGCACGGGCGAACAGGCCGTGGACCGATCTCCGCCCGTTGGCGATCGAGGAGCTTGTCAGGCCGCGACCCAGCCCCGCCTGACCCTGATCTGCTGCGGGCTTCCGGTCTAGGCGGGGCGGCTACGGTTTTGGTCACCGGTTGCCGGACGGCTCGATCGGGTTTCGGAAACCTCTGCCGCCAGAGGTGCCTGCGCCAGCAGCCCGCCGGCTGAGGTTGCTGGGACCAGAGCGAGCGGCCTCTACGCCATCGAGCAGAGTTACTCGGATCGCTGGCGACAATCTCTCTCTTTTT
>Ga0163217_1046365_pt1 | contig 10595 bp, 8 predicted proteins | sample SynspAceP_FD_185933 | JGI IMG/M metagenome (GOLD analysis project Ga0163217, IMG submission 185933) | Saline lake microbial communities from Ace Lake in Antarctica - Synechococcus sp. Ace-P (PacBio error correction) | ecosystem: Environmental > Aquatic > Non-marine Saline and Alkaline > Saline ... | reverse complement strand
CGCGCAGGACCCGCAACAGTCCGAAGCCGACTTCACCGCCCAATGTGCACGCGTCGAGGCGCGGAGTTCAGGCCGAAGGGGCCGACACATCGCGGCCTTATTCGGGGACCCGTTGTGGGCCGGTGGCATCGTTTGCCCCGCCACGGTTATGGAGCCCCCGATCAAAGGTGTGAAGCCAGACATCCTGCAATGCGACGAGGTGTGACCCGGTTTTGGCGCCTGGGCACCATGTTCGGGTCGACTCATATGGTGACGATCTGTCACATCGCCAAAGGGTGAATCGGCCTATGCCGCGCTGTCAGGCTTCGTATTTCCCGGACAGGGATGTGGAGGTGTGGAACAGGGACCGGATTGAAACGGCACCGGTTCACGGCGGACCCTATTCGGCCGGCTCATTTGTGCCCGGCGGCGGGTGTCGCACTCAGTGATTCGACGACCTGACCTCGTGAGCAACGCGGTCCGAGTCGGGGTATTCAACACCTCGATTTGAAAGAGGCCGCTCGGCGACCCGAATGTCGGTGACATCGTGGGAGGGCTGCTGTGCGGGGTGGTATGTGGGATAAATCCACGGTTCCCGCTTGATCTGCGAAGGTGGCCCCGCTGCGATCTCTGCCAGCATGCTCGAACGAGGAAGTGATGCGGCGTGCTTATGGCCCAGGCGACGATTAACGGCTTTGCCCCCTTCTCTCAGGAGAGTCCCCGTACCGTCGTCGCCGCAACCGGACGCGGTGAACCGTGCTGGGATAAGCGTTCCCGGTTCGCCTTGTTTCGCAGGCGAACGCCGTTGGAAAGGTTACCACTCGTAAGGGCGAACACCGCTCTTGGCCGTTGCAGCTTGATCGTTTGCGCATGACTTACAAAGTCGGGAGGGCGCAGATGCACATTGGTCAAGGCGATACGGATCGCATTACAACAGAAACCATTCGACGAGCGAGATCAGTGCCTTTAATGGATCGCCCAGGCCCCCCGATCTGACGGCCCATGGCTCGCCAGCGACTTGCGGCCCGATTCCAGAGGCCGTTGGTCAGCCGCGTACAGACTGATCTACACCGACTTGATCTGCGAGGTTGCGGCGATCGAGCGGGGCTGCGTGGGTGGTCGTGGGCAAGGGCGCCGCGGTTGCCTTGCTGCTGTCGAAGTGGGGATTATGCGTGGACCATGATGGGTGTTTTGGTTTGGTGCGATTTGCCGTGCGATCACGATCCGCAAGGAAACGCTGAGTGCGTCATTTTGTGCCGTCATGCCCCGGAGCAAGATCGCGTGCCTGGCACGGATTGGTCGCCACGCTGCCGGGCATCTGCGTCGACCACGTTTTGTGTTGGCGGACCCGCCGCGGATCTGACGTTTTGACCGTCCGCGCCGAGGCACGCTGGGCGACCCTGTCCGCTGCACGGAGGATGATATTGCCGGTGATCTCTTATCCGGGCACAAGGCGACCCAGGCGACACTGGAACCATTGAAAATTGTCATTATGCAGCATTTTTGAACTTTGCATGGAATGGAGTGCCCGCGAACGCTCCTCTTGTGTTGCTGGAGCACCGTGACGGCCTGTTGCTGTCTTTACATGCTGCAACGCTGGGCTGACCGTGTGATGGAGCCACTTTGGCGACATGAATTCTGTCGCTAACGAGATTGAAAAGTACGCAGCGTGATGGTGCCGGGCCCGATGTAAACTCTTTCTTGCCTGGCTGCAACGGTCGGATGACTCTGCTGCAGATTGGCGGGATCCCGGTCTTTGGCGGCGCCGCGTGCCCGCCCAGTCCCATCACGGAGCTGTCAGAAAGCTGCCGACCTGTGCCTGATGAATGATATGGGCACCCGGCTTACCTTGCCGTGGACATCTGCCGATGGTTTCGGAACCAAACGCGCAGCAGCTCGGAGTATTCCGTGCCCTGCGCGATCCCCTATCGTTGACGAGGCATGGGTGCTGACCGGCACCAGGGAGCCTTTGGTATAAGGCGCCGTATGACGTGCCGTATTGGGACAAACGACCGCAGCCAGCGAGTTTCATGACGGCATTTGGAGAGCCCGGTGACATTGGGGTGCGCCGATGTCGACGGCTTTATTGCTGCCTGACGCCGCCAAGGATCGATGTTATTTCGTGGCGGCTTAACATCACAGCGCGAGGTTGAAAGACGGCTGACGCCCACCCGTCCTGTGATCGAATGTGCCCGCTTGGGTTGCCTGATCCCCGGGTGTTGGGGAAAGATGCATGGTTTTTCATTACACAACCGATACGCGTGATCTTAGCGGTAAGTAGCTTGCGCGCAGCGGATGGCAGATTTACCAAGCCCCCGATTTCGACTTCGAACCGATCCTGCCGGCAATTTGCAATGCAAGATTGTCAGAACACTTGGGGGACGGCCTCAAACCACAGGACGTCTAAATGGAAATAAGCCGCAGCGCGCCCCGATTCAGGGCGCTGCGCTTTATTGTTGGGGTATCAGCGGAATCAGCTTTTGGCTGGTTCCTCGTAGCGTGCATGTGCCACAGGTCCATGATGTTACTCGCCGGATTTTTCCCACTTTTGCCCCGGTCCTCGTCCCGTTCGCTTGGCAGAGAAAACCGTCCGGTTACCGCATGACACGCGTCAACGGTGGGGCCGGGGCTCCGCGGGCAACGGCAGAGGATATAAGGAGGCTTGGTTAGGTTTAATCCAGTACCCCAGCCCAAGGCGAGATCACAAAGGCCGCTGCGTTACCGGGATCAGGGGTCTCAACGTGCGCCCTCTTCGCGCCACGGCTCAGGTTCAGTGTCGAATTCCATCGGTCAGGGGCGCATTATACGGCCGGCAGGCTCGAGTGTATAAGGATAAACGAACTATTGGTCGCAACGCCGTCGATGGACCGAGCTTTGACTGGCAAGCCTTTTCACGCGGTGACGATGCATAATAATGCTCGAGGGCAGCACGGTACTTTCCAGCGCCACCGCAAAACCCAAGGCAATCAGTCTCGCGAGATGGTCAATTCACTCGGTGGTGACGCGCGTTCAGCAGGCTGCTCAGATGTGGCGATCCAGTGTCCGTAGATAGCCCGATGACGCAAGTCAAAACGTCAGCAAGGACGGACTCCCTGCCAAAAGGTCGCGACCAGCCCGGAGCACCCGCAAAACGCGCGGCAGTGGCGGGCTTTTGTTCAGGTCAAGCCAGCAACAATCCCGAATCAACGCAGGTGTCGCCCGGGATGTCCCTAGGCTGGAACCGTTTTCCAGGGACGGCCGTGATCCGGCTTGATGCTATTACTCGCCAAACTCTTCGATTTCGTGAGCCGAACCACGATATTAATCACCGCGCGATAATATCGCAGGCACAGTGGTGGGCAAGCAGTTTTGATGTGGTCGAAGACGTTCGTGCTCCCGTTTACCGAGGGCAGGTTCGTTCGTATCGGCAGCGGTGATCTTATCGCCAAAGAATGCGCCCGATACCACCATCACCTGCGGTCAATAGGCCGGGATACAGCCGAACCAATGCCATCAACGCAAACCGTGGTCCCCGACCGTTTCGCCCCAGCTGGTCCCCAACGATAGCGGGACAGGCACCCAAGTTGGCGGCTGCAGAAGATGACGCGTCGCACGTCAGCCGTGTGATAACGTCGGCCGTGCCCCGACGCGATCAATACACGGACAATCATTGCCCCTGATTCAAACGCAGCGCGGATCGACAGTGGATCACGTGAAAACGCCCTCGCGGAGTCATCAGTCTTGCCGCAAAGCAAGCAGGGACGTAATGGCCAATTCGGATCCAGAGGATATGCGGTGAGCGCCGTATAGACGAGGTTGCCCCAGCGCCGAGGCCCAGCCAGTCCAGGACGACCGGGCAGCGGCAGAGGAGGGGCGATGAAGATCTTTATTGTCCTTTTGTTCTCGTTTATAGTTTATTTATTTTAAACCAGATTCCTTTAGGGTGCTTGCGCCCTGTGTGCAACAATCTTATTCTAGGGCGTTGTTGAATTTCAGGCCAAATTCCCGCTGTTTTTTGGAAGGCGTAGATAAATGGGCACCCCCTGTCCGCCTAGAATTATGGAAATTACGGGTTGATGCGCGTTAAAATCGCATATTTTCGCTGCAAACCCGCATTGGGCAGCAAATTGTCGCGCTTACGTTTCATGTTTTATTGAACTTCCGTATTATAAGAATTTTTGCATGCAGCAACGAACAGGAATTCAGTTTTGATGCATTCATGTCTCGACCCGCCGATTGTCTCGCCGGCTCTGTGTTTGCGGCGGAAGGGGCCGTTATGGCTTTCGCGGCTGCAATTGGTGAGAGGGAACTGCTGAGGGCCACAGCGTGCGGCAGGAGCTTTTACCTCGACGTCATGATTTCGAAAGGCGCGCCCGCCTTGCGGCGAGATATGGCGCGAGCATGGGCCGACCGTTTACTCGTGACTTTGACGACTACGCAACACCGGTCCGACGAAGGAACCCAGCGCCCCCCGTTGGAAAAGGGGGGGGCCGCGGCGCAGGCTTTGGTTACACGCTATCCCGGCTGGACTATTCGGGACGGCACCGTGGCACTCTACGAGGTGTAGACGGCAAAGCAAAGCGGCGCCTTGGCTTTACTCCGGCGAATTATCTATAGGCAGAGCGGGCTTAGAAAAATTCAAACCGGCACCAAGAGCTCCCGGCCGTGGGCGGGTTTAGCATGAACGCGCCCGTTGAATGACCGCCCAGTTCGACGAGATCGTGGTCCGTTTCTGGCGCGAGTATTGTCGGCCTTAGGGCGGCACCCGCTATGATAGCGCGCGCGGGTGCGGTGAACACGCGACCTTCCTGGCCGAAGAATTCCCCGTTTCAGTGTTTGGCTGGCACGGCCCAAACGGCCTGACGGCCCATGATTCTTTGCTGCTCGAAAGCCTAGTCGGTCGTGGGGGCTACAAGTTTCACCGTGACCCCGGGGCCACCCAAGATGATGTGACCCGATTGTTCTTTCGCCAAGGAGTACAGCGTCGCATCGGCCCGTGACCTCTTGTATCTGTTGGGTGACGATCAGGACTTTGTGATTTACCGGCGCGTACCCGAAGTGGGGCCCATGATCGGAACCCGCGGGGAACGCTGTTTCCGGGTCAACAACCCGCCAAACTCGCGAAATTTCATTATTTGGCGCGCCATCCAAAGGTCCTTTGGCTTGTGAACGCCACCGGCCTTGACGATATCTTGGGATGGGGAGGCCATTCCGGAGCTGGTCGCCACCCCTGGTCCCGACAGGGGCGATGGGGCGAAGTTTATGGTCCGGCTGATCGAGATTCTTTCGGATTGGAAGGAACGAACCAATATTGTCGCTTTGACTAATAAAAGGTTCTTTGCGGGGGAAGAAGCATCTCCTACCCCACGTCTTGAATGGGATGACCCACGGCGGTCTTCTAACTTGCTAATTTCACGACTTTGCGGAATGGCGGCCGTTGCAGGCGTTTTAAACCCGCGGGATGATCGCGCGAAAATTTGTCATCGATTTTGAAGGTGCAACTTTAGGGAACATGCCCGAGAAACGTTGTTGAGGCAATGTAACATTCGCGGCGGGCGAAGATTGAGGACAGTGTGCGCAGATCGACGGCCGATTATGTGGCGATGGTTTAAGGTCGTCGCCGAACGAATGCCAATGGTTGAACTTGCTGCAATCTGGCGGGTGACCCAGCGTTTGACCGGGACTTGGGTTTATACATGGCTGAAAGAAGATGAATAGTCTGTGACATCAATTCTTCGACATAGGAGACTTTTTGCCGCACGCGCCCGTGCTGCCCCGCTGGATTGCGGCGGAAGGTACTTGACATGTGCCGCCCCCCGTCGCTTTTCGAGGTGCTGGCGTATCTTATTGGGTTGCTGATGCCCTTTATTGTGCGCGATTGGTGCACACGGTTCAGCGTGTCGGTGCCATTTCCTTTGCCTCTCCCCTGTCGCGACGGCCGCACCCGGCGCTTGGCAGGCGGGTCTTACGGGGTTTGATATGGAGCCTTGCGTTGCCGTCATTGCGTTACCATGTTGGTTGGGTGGGGGCGGGGCAGGCGTTTTGGGCGTGCCGTCTTTGACCGCTGCCGACATGGAACGTGTAAGCGATTTCCCCCCCCAAGCCTTCTGTGCGATCTTGCCACCGAAACCCGACAGAGTTTGCGCCCGGCCTTCATTAGCCGATGCGCCATCCATTGCAAGCTGCCACGTGCCGGTCGATTTTGCGTCCTATCCGACCTTGGCCCCGACCGCCGCTTGATGCAGAGGTGGGCACTGCCCCGCTTATTGGCGATGATAGGGTCTAATCCGTCTTCTACCGCACGCACAGACCCACGGCCGCAGGTGGACGGTCGAAGAATTTGATCGAATCGGAGGGCTTATGAATAGTCGTGATCCTTGACCGATAGCATTGATGGAGGGCAATACGTCCGCACCGGTCGTTTGGCAGGGCTGGAGAATACGCCTTGGATGCTGCAAACACTGGCCCCAATATTTTGGGGACGGGGTCATTTGCCCGTGCTGCAGTTTTCTTGCGCTTTCACTCACTGTTTTGCCCCGCGTATGGCGATGCAGGGCGTTGCGCGGCGTTTTGGGGCACAGCCATCGCCTGGTACCGCGTTTGTCGCAATGCTGCGGCTGCCGAAACTCAGCGGCCTGCCCTTTTTCTGGGCCAATGAGCATGATTCGTCCCGAGCGATCGGGCTGCTTGTGCGTGGCGGTTGGCGCGTTGATGACCGCGAATAACGGATCGTTCGAAGGAGGCCATGACCCTTCTTGCCTTTTGCGTCGGATCGCGGTGGTGCCAAGGAACCTTCAGATATGGTCTGGTCCCCGTGCCGGTGGCATGCTGGACGTTTGTCTTTAGCAAGGTTTTCACGACTATTTGGTGTCCCCGGGTCGCTTGGGGGCGTTCTATGTATCGCTGCTGGCGCCCGGACAAGCAGCCTGATTATCCAATGCTATCGTTTTTCCCGTTTTTCACGGACAGACTTTCAGTGTTTGCGCTGGTTGATTGGGTTGTGCTTTGCGTGCCTAAGTCGCGATTTTGCGGGAGCTGCTGCAAACGGGCGCCGAGGGTTTGGGCGCGCTGAGTGCATTGGGTCCCCGGGTTGGCCCGAATCTGCTCACCCGCGCTGATCGCGCCGATCCATGCTGATGTTACCAAGCCGCGCACGTAGGCCCCGAGGTCTTTTGAGGGCAAGGACCCGGGTGGTGGTGCGTGGTTGCTGAGTGCGAGGGGACTGACCGTGACGCAAGCTGGGTGCAAGCGGCTGGGTGTACTGTTCCGGGATCAGTGGGTCCCAATTGCGGTTCTATCTGTTGTGCCGACTGATTTATGGCTGTGCTGTTGACGATTCCATGTCGCGCCGCTTGTGATCCCGTGTGACCTCGCACCCGCAATGCCGGGTCTACCCTCGCGACAGAACGGGTTCACCGGCCCCGCTGTAATTGCCCGCCTACGGAGACTGAGAACCGGGTACGCCAACAGTGTGATGACCCATCCGTAACGGCTAGCCAGTTATCGCCGGCGTGGGGTTGATCTGCCACGTCCGGCCGCCGATCACGGCATGATTTGCCTTTGCGGCTGGCGCTGATAGTGATCATCATCGACCACATGCCGGCAACCGGTGGGAAGTATCTGACATCCGAATGGGTTCTCCGACCAGGCAGAGGTTCTTTATGTCCGGCATCGCCCCGCGGCATCGGGGCCTATTTCCCCGCCTCCCCGGTGATGGTTCGGGGCGATCTGCGCGTATGGATGGTAGCCGTTCGATGGCCGCGTTTGCGTTGGCAGCTTTATATGTGACATCGTTGCTGACGGGTGCCCCGCCCCATAGGGGCTGTATGCTATGGCGGCGATACGTTTGTTCCGATCCCGAATTTGGGTTGTGCACAACCTGGCTTGTTATGAGAGACGGTGCCGCGATGGGCGGGGGTTGTTCCCGTTGGTACCCCAATCGCTATGTGAACTTTGCCGTTTATTATGTTGTGTTGGCAGGCATGTTTGATTGCCGCCGTGTTATGCGCCGGTACGAGCTGGCTGTGCGGGGGTTTTGGATTTATGCGGGTGCAGGGCTTAATGAAACCCCGGTGGCCGGCGGTGGTTGCCCTTTAACGTCAGTGGCCGTTATTTTGGTGATCGGTCTGGCAATCCCCGGTGTCGCACCAGCAAGGTGCGACGGTAGGTCCCAATCTGCGTGTGTTCAATGGCGGTCGGTTTGTTGCTGTTTATCCGCGGTGGCGCTATGTGCACCGGTCTGGCAGTTTTATGAACCCAAGATGGCGCAACTTGGCGGGTGGTGCCCGTATTCGTGACGATATAGTCATGCTGGCACTGCGGTTGGTAACGTCTTGCCTGGTTATGTGCTGTCTGCTCCGTGGGAACCTTGCGGGCAGCCGGTTGGCCGCGTCGGCTGATGGGCCAGTTCACGGGTGCTGGTTGTTCGGCTTGGCACATTGTTGATGGCGTTCCCATCATGATGGACATCGAACCAAGTGGCGGCCCTTGCGTGGATTCTGCGCGGTTGCCCCGGTCGCTGTGTTTGCCTATGTCCCGTGCCCTGCTGGCCGAGCTTCACGTAAAACAGCGAGCAAGAGCCAGCAGCCGCCCAGCCGCCGAGATTGGTTGGCGCAGTTCAACGGTTAAGGCAAGGCCGCCCATTGAGCAAACCCCGATGTGCGAATTATACGTGCATCGGTTTTCTTTGCGTCAGACCCACCATAGCACCAACAGTGGAATAGGATCTTCCCTATTCGTAGGTATTTAGAGATGCGAAGGGGCCAGTCAGGACGGAAGATCGCGATACCCACGGGGTGGCTTACAGTTGATGGCCCGAGGCTTTGATGCGTGTTATGTTCCCCCCCTTCCCGGATTAGGGCTAGTCTGTTTATGGGGGTGGATCCTTTGACAAAGAAACGACCGAAGGCGCGGGATGCCCCCGAAGCGAGACCGTTGGTAGCTATGCTTGAGGTTCTGAAAGGCGACCGCGCGCGGCCGCCGCTGAATGCGGACTTTTGAAAAAATCCCGTGGACGCTCGGTCACCCCGGCGGGCGCCGAGACCGCGATTGAACCTCACGCTGCGGGCCGATGCCGCAGTGTGTCATCGGGCGGAGATCCCGGTGATTACCAGCAAGATCGGGCATGGACACGGTTAACCCGCTTACGTCTTTTGGGACCGCCGATCCGAAGCGGCGGCCGGCGTGTTGACCGCCTTAGCGAGGATAGAACTATCGGTCTTGCTAGACGCCCGCCGCTTGTGGTCTGATGCGATCACCCCGTCGTCTTGTTTCTGGGTTGCTGCCCGCGTACTGGCACCGGTATATGCCGTATGGGCCGAACCAGACTGACAGTCAGGCATTTTCCGCTTATGGGGTGTTTCTGGGGTGAATGTGGGATGGTTTATGTATTTGTGGCCTGGGTGCGGGCTATTGAATACCATCCGCCGTGGCGAGCGGTCAGTGGCATTCCGTCCCCCAGTCCGATGTTCGAATCCTTCTGTGGTGAGTGACCAAAGTCTATCGGTCGTTCCTGTCGCGTGCCTGGGTTGCGGTCGTACCGTGGGAGGACGCCGGCAGCCAAATCGGACCGTTATCTGAGCGTGTTGGTCAGCTTGTGGGTTGGCAGTGTTGTCGTGCTTACCGTTATTCAAGGCGTCGCGGCTGGGGCTGCAGGTTCCCGGCCACTGCTGTCGGTGATGGTTGTGCTGTATTCGTCTATATGTGCTGCGGTCGCAGGTGTTACACGCTGTACCCAAGCCCGAGGGCGGACCCGTTGAGGCGACGCAGCAGAGGGGTCCGATCCGGTTACATCCGCCGCGGGAGGCCGCGGGTTATGCGCTCTGATGGTTGGAGGATTGGATTTGGTTGCGTGAGTATATTGCCGGTGATGTTCTCGTGGTGAATTTGACCAGCCTGTGATGTGCCGCTCGAGGGGATTGTGTCGGGCAAATTTTGGCCCGCCGTATTATCGATCTTTTTTGTCGGGTGGCTGGCGAGGCGTGACCCGTGTATCTCTTTGTAGAGTGAAGCCAACTGCGTGCTTGAGCGCCATATCGAACAGTTTTCGCGTTGGTTTAGACATTGGTTCTTTTCTTGTGATCTGTGTGGTTCTTTATGGACCGTGTTGGAGATGATCGACTGCGAGTGGTTGAGGGGCCAGTCCGGTTTTGGGCCAGGAAGGGCGTTGATTTGTCGGTGGATCTGACGGTGCTTTGGATATGGCTGCGTTTGCGTCCCTTGTCGATTTCAGCTGAAACTGGATCCGGCGCCCCTGTGCGACTCGCGGGAACCCACTTGCTGGACGTTTGCTGGACCCGGCGGGACATTGCGGTGTATCTGACCGTGATGTTGTTGTTAAGGGAAATGTGGATATCCGGCCACTTTTGCTGGCTTTTTTGGTGGGGTGATTTGGTTCTGGGGCCCGATTTGGTTTTTGGCGCTCAAAGGATGGTTGCAACATTCATCACGGGGTGTTTCCCCAGTTCGGGGGAAGTCCATTCAACGTCGTGCGTGTTTGATCACGTGGGCGGACCCAGGGCACCGGTTGAAAAAGCTGTTCGGTGCCGGTCGGTTTTTTGGGATGTGAAGGGGTTGTTTTCACACATGGGATTTTCTTCTCGGGGGGCGACGTGGTTGGTGGTAGCAAATAATTTTTT
>Ga0163217_1008146_pt1 | contig 10595 bp, 17 predicted proteins | sample SynspAceP_FD_185933 | JGI IMG/M metagenome (GOLD analysis project Ga0163217, IMG submission 185933) | Saline lake microbial communities from Ace Lake in Antarctica - Synechococcus sp. Ace-P (PacBio error correction) | ecosystem: Environmental > Aquatic > Non-marine Saline and Alkaline > Saline ... | reverse complement strand
TTATCCGCCAGCCGCCTCTGATGTTGCCCAGGCTTGCCGCTGACCGCGCTAGGCACCCGATTATGCAATGCCACGGCGCGAAGAGGCCGAGGTTGATCTTGGCCCTTGGGGGCGACGGGTTCATGCTGCAGGCAACTGCACGACTCGCAAGAATTGTCGACGCACGGTCTATGGGATTGAACCGAGGCACCATCGCGGTTCTTGATGAACCACCTTATTGCCGAAGCAAGATTCTGGTTGAGCGGCTGCGTGCCGGCGAGGGAAGCGGTGATTAACCGTTGGTGATGGTCGCGAAACCCATGCGAATGTGCCACATCCAAAGCGCTGGCCCTTGAACGAGGTCCCTGCTGCGCGAGTGCCGCAGGCGGCCAAAGCTACGATCAAGCGTCGATGGGCGCGTCGAAAGGAAGGAACTGCGTCTGCGACGGCGCGCTTGGGCGACGCCCGCCGGGTCGGACCGGCCTATAACTATTCCGCACACGGGCCCGATCCTCCCAATTGGTGCTTGACGTGTTGGCCCTGACGGCGATGGCGGCGTTTCGGCCACGCCCGCTGGCGCGGCGGCTTTAACTGCCGGAAAACCGTGAACCGTGCGCTTTGATGTGCTGGAACCCGCCAAGCGCCCGTGGATGGCTGATGCGGACGGTTAATTCGTACCGGGAATGTCGCTGCGTCGTCGAAAATGCGTCAGACCGCTGATTGAACAACCGTATTCTGTTCGATCGGGTCATGGGGTTGGGAAAGAACGGCTGATCAGTTGAACAGTCAAACTAATTCCCGCGCGACAGGCGGAACCGCATTGGCTTTGCGCGGTTGATATTCCGAGACGCATGGAGCGGCCGATATGGTGCTTTCATCGTTTTGGAATTATAGCAAAAGGAGACCTGACATTGAATTGGGATACAATCAAAAGGAACCTGGAGCCAGATGGGACCGGTAAGGTTAAAGAAGAATGGGGCCGATCTGACCGACGATGACCTGACAGAGGCCGCCGGTGAGCGCGACCAGCTGGTCGGCAAGATCCAGCCCGCCTACGGTGTGGCCAAGGACGAGGCTGAGCTCAAAGTCGACGGTTTCGTCGCCAAGCATTAACCTGCCCAGTGTTGAATAAAGAAGGCGGCCAATGAAGCGCCTTCTTTAGTTTGGGGACACTGCGGCGCTTAGGCGTCCTTTGCGTATTCGCATGGTTTGCAGCGCTGCCTTTGATCATCGCTCCAGAATGGCGGGCGTCGTCGATCGTGGCAGGCAAGCTTGAAAGGCTCCGAATCTGCGAGTTTGACCATCGTGGCCGCCAGGATCTTGCCGAACGGGTTTTAGGGAGGCGGTCCACCACCAACGTTCATTTTATAGGCCGCAAACAGGCCCATCTGGTCCGGTACCAGCTTTTACGCATTCGGCTTCGGAAATTCTTCTTGCATGAGGGCGGTTGACGCCTTTGGACAGCAGACAAAACCCCATCGCGGGCCTGTCCCTTTCAGCGGGGGATGATCGCTTGGACGCCGATCACGGCACATTCGGCAACATCAGGTGGCTTTGGCCAGAACTTCCTCCACGCGCCGGTCGATAGGCGGTGGCCGCACGTTAATCACGTCATCGTGCGCGAACAAGGTGATGCTAAAGATATCCCGTCCTCATCGATTTTCCCGCATGCCTGTTTCGTAATACCCCGATTACCGTGGTTGAGGTAAGCTTTTGCGAAAACCGGTCCTCGGCATTCCACAGGTCGGCAGCGTGCCGGGGGCAGGGGCAGCTTGATCGCGATAGACCGAGCGTGCCTGCCAGGTTGTGTTCGCCTGCTTCGTTCAGGAATTTGTACGTCATAGCCGGCATCGGCACCGTGAGGGGATCCGACCTTGACCGGTAGCGCCTCGAGCCCCGCTGGGTTGCCGACGCATGGTGTAGCCGTTTCAGTCTTACACCAATGGTCATAGACAGGTTGGGCCAGCTTTCTTGCGCCCAGATCACCGTATCGGGTCAGCCCGTTCCCCTGCCAGATAAAGCGCACGCATGCACGGAATGTCGTATTTCCGATCTCTTCGCCTTGGGGTCTTCGCGTTGACGGCGCGGATCGCGGTGGGGGCGGTAAAGAAGCTGCGCACATTGTGTTCGAGGATAAACGGCGCCAGAAGGTGCCCGCATCAGGCGTAGCCACGGCTTGGCCTTCGAACACGACGGTCGTGTTGCATGCACCAGCGGGCCATAGCCAGATATAGCTGTGGCCCACGACAAGCCCACCATCGGGATGCGGCCCAGAACACGTCGCCGGGATCGACATTATAGATGTTTCTTCATCGCCGTCAGTGCAACAGAGGCTGCGGTCTGGCGGACGACCCCCTTGGGTGGCGCCAGTCGTGCCGGAGGTATAAAGAATATAAGCAGGGTGGTGCCCTCGACGCAATTGCAGGGGGGCAGGGGCGTGCCTTCTTTGCAGCGTCGTGCCAACTCCAGGCTCGCGCCCCGGCTTATCAGAATCGCCAGGGGGCTGTTCGCGCTGCAGGATTCAGCAGAAACGGGTTTATGGGTCGGCCTGCGAGCCCCGTCCAGCAGCGGCTTGTAGGCCACCACGGCGCGAAGGTTCCAACCGCAGGACGCTGGGCGATGCGATTGGCTTTGGGGGTGCAGTCGTTTGATCCGCACGGCCAGCTCGTTCGCCGCAAAGCCGCCGAACACGGACCGAGTGCACTGCCCCGATGCGCGCAAACAGGCCAGCATGGCTCAAGCGCTTCGGGGACCATTTGGCATATTAATGATCACGCGGGTCGCCTTGCCACGCCATCGCTTGTAAGCACACCGGCGACGGGCTGCGACGCGGAGTTTGCAGGTCGGCAAAAATAATCCTGGTCTGGGTGGCCGGTGATCGCGGCTGTCGTGAATAATCGCCACCTGCATCGGCCGCGGCCGTTTTCGACGTGCCGGTCCACGGCCGTTGTAACACGATTTACCCTGGCATCGCGAAACCATTCGTACAGATCTTTGCCTTTGTCGAACAGCGCCTGACGCGGAGCGTCCTCCCAGGTCGAGGCTTTGGATTGCTCTAGCCAGTAGGCTTCAGGATTCGTCCTGACAGCTTTTGTAAATTCGTGATACCCCATAAAGCGGCTCCCTCCCGTGAACCGCTTATCATATTTGCGTAGGCCAGAGCGCGGGCAGAGCAAGAGCTGCGCCTAAAACACGTGCCATACCAGCAATAAATTTTACACAGGCCCCCCCCCCCCCACTGCGCTTGTCTGTGTGGAAATTGACAAGGCGCGTTCTGGGCCGATGCACAGCATTCCGCCCAACGGACTGGATGCAGAAATGTCGAATTCAGACCATTGCGTCGAATTTGGATCAGACGGGGGGCGATAAGGGGCGCAGCGTCGGGTTCAGGGGGCCGCATGTCGCTGCCCCTGCGTCTTTGAACAAAGGTCCAAGACAAAATGGGTGATAAGCTCGCCAACAAGAGAAAAAAGTCCAAGCCGACGCGCGGCCTGCCAGCCGACGCCAAGCAACGGTGTCCGATATCAAGGCACCGTTTGCCGCAAAAGGTATTAAGCGGCCAAGTAATCCCGCGCCGGTTCGGGGGCTCGAACGCCGCCCCCGCGTGAGGGCGCGTTTTCACATGGGCTTAGCCGTATTTCGGCGACGGGCGTGCCCGCGATAAGCCCCGACGTTCAGCAGCCCGCGTGCGTAATGGCATGGCGGACACATGTGGGCGGCGGTTGCCCATCCCATCAGGATCGGTCCGACCTCAAGCCCGCCCCCCTCATTTTCAGGATGTGCGCACGCCCGATGCGGCGTCTGCATGGGCAAGAACCAGCACGTTTGGGCGGCTCCTTCCATCCGGTTCGAGGGCAGCAGTCGTTTGCGCAGCTCGGGATCAAGGCGCGGCGTCGATGTTCATTCGCCTTCATAGCAACAAGTCGTGCGTTTGCGGCGTTCCAGCACACAGCGCGCGGCACCGCAAGCGGAGCCACGGACCTTCCCCTGATTGCCGAAACTGGCTGCGAACACAAGCGCGAAGTTTGGGATCGATGCCGAACAGCGCTGCAACCGTGGCGCGCAGCCCCTGATGGCGAATTTCAGCATCTGTTATCGGGAGAGGGCGGTGCAGGATGGATGCGTGTCCGCGATGAAAGCAAAGAGCTGCGTCCTCAAGGATCCATCCAGCGACACGGCCCCGTGCGGGCGACGAACCCCGTCGCGGACCCAAAAACCTCGTTCATAAGTTAACATGTGCCAGCGGAATTCGCCCGACAGGTACCGCAAATCGAGAAGCTGGGTCCCTCTTCGCGCGGGCGACATGACAAAGCACCGATGGCAGTGTGTTGGTGGCATGAGGTCGCGCGGCGATGTGCGCGCGAACACGCCACGGCGCGCGCATAGGTTAGTAGGATAGGTCTCCCAATAGTCGGCGTGCGCGGGTCAATTTTCAGAAGGGTTCACAGATCCACAGTCTCGCCCAGTGTGGCTGAGGCCCGCCTTTTCGATATGCGGCGTTCGATTGACATCCGGGCGGCCATGAGGATGGCAACGCTCGTATGGTTTCCTCGAACCATCGGCCTGCGCGTCCGCGCAAATACGCGTTCGTCTTGACCTCGGCAAAGACGATCCGGCGGGCGCAAGCGAGGCGGCTCTCGTAAAACAAGGAGGACGGCAACATAACATGAGGACTAAACCGAACTGTCCAGTTTGCTGACAGAGTCAGCGCGTAATCCCCGATCACGGCGGAGTGCCGCGACCGCCTGTCGTCCATCGCGCCTTCGCCACTGGCGCGGCGAGTAACCGACGCCAGATCAAGCGTGGATCAAAGCGCGATTTGCGGATCAGGTAGTCGGCCGAAAGAATGTCAGCTCGGCTCGCCACTAATAGGCCCGCTCGCCGCCTACGGCCGACGATGGGTGGCGCGGCGAGGCTGCAATAGACGTGATACAAGAGCAGATCCTCATTCATCGTTGACTGGTCCGCTGCGCGGACGTATCCCAGTTCTCCCCCACAACGATAAAGGGGAAGCACCAGCACGATTAGTGATATGGGGAAAAAATCGACCGGCGGTCGGAGTAATCGCGTCAGGGGCCGGCGCAGCGCCATAGGTGGCATAGATTGCGTGGGGTTGGAGCCAACGCAAAGATTGATCGGCTGCGCGTCATTTTTCTGCAGCCATTTCAGGGCTCAGCACGCGGAGACCGGACAACGAGCCGAAGGAAGATCGGCACAGGATCCAGGCGGCCAGGCGTGCGGCAGATCTGTCTTTGCGCAATATTTCGATGAATTCGTGTTATGTCGATCCGCGCGCCCTGCGTAGAACCAGCCGTGGATATCCGCACAGCCAGAGCGTATCTCGGTTTTGACACCGACCGTTTCAGCAGCATGTTCAGGCAAGCGTGCCCGCCGCGCCCACCGCCCGGTCGACACGCCATCTTGATGAATCCTCGAATTATCATTAGCCCCGCTACAAAAAGGCGGCGTTCTGTCACGGCCAGAGCAACGAACATTGCTGTGCAGTGCTGTGTCATCAGTGGAAAGAACCGGTATGTTAACATCCCGCTTCGCGGCAGATGCGTCCACGGTAAAGCAGCTCGGGGGCCTTGAGTGTCTTCGAGGGTGATCGCGGAACAAAAGGCTCGGTTCCAAGTCGCGCCAGACCAAAGAAGAATCGAGCGAAGCTTTTAACAGGATCGTGTCGGTCGCTCAAGTAACGAATCGACAAGGTCAGAATATCTGCAGAACGAACTTTTTTGAAACAGGAACAAGGCCTGTCCTGGCCTCAAGTCACCGAGCTGACGCAACAAAGACGCAAGCCGATGTTGCCAAGCCCCAATACTGCCGTGCGTGGTGACAACGCCCCACTCAGATTTCGCGCGTGGGGTAATCAAAGGGCAGCCGTCGTGGGATCAGCCTTGATTTCAAGGCAGCGCTTCCGCAGACGATCCGGCGCGCTGAACTAGGCGGGCCAGAAGTAGGCCATTGCAGACGTTGCGACAGCCCTGTGCGAGTCCTTGCGTTGAGGAAAAAATGGCTTGATGTAGTTCAGCGCGGCCAACTTGGAACGCACATTTTGGCCATCCCTGTCATGTTTGGCGCGTCCTATCACGCAGCCCTACTCGATAAGATTCTAGTTCGTTAAACCACTCTCTGTCTTAAGCGGCGCGCCAATCACGGACCTCATTTGAAAGGCCCGGCGCGCACGCGCGCAGGCAGGGGTGATCGTGGCGGGGATGAGAGGGGCCCAGCCTCCAATCGCGCAGGGCCGGATCCCCGGAGTTTGTACCTGGCAAAATGAAGCTGACGCATTTTTTCCCGCTTTTGAACCATCGCAACTTTGGCGAAAGGGTTTTATAGTTTTATGAAAACCTTGGGGGATTTATCGACCCAACGATTTTGCGCCAGCACGCCGCGCAGTGCAAGAAAATGGCCATGCGCCCATATTCCAACTTTCAAGTAGGAGGCGGCGCTGCGCACGCTTCGAGGGCGATTTTATGTTTCGGATAGCCGTGAGCGTGGACCTCCCCGGGCCCGTGCCGAGCGGGGCAGATTGCGACGATGATTGCGGCGGGCGAAAACGGCCTTTGTAAGAGGCCTATTGTGATTGCCGGAAGCCCCATAGCCCGATCACGCCCTGCGGCCGGCTTGCCGTCAGAACTGGCAGAGTCCGGCAGTGCGAGGCCGCGCAGTGACCATGCGACCGTTTCTGGCGTTGAAGAGGGTGATGACGATGGCCGAGCTGCTGGCCCGGTGCCTTTGCCGCGCCCATATGGAGCGCTAGGCATGGATGCCGCCGCGATTCCTGTCTTTAAACTGCGACACCCGGCGGTCATTTGGAACCGGCGAAGAGCTCGGTCTGGTTCGCGATGGCCTTAAGCGGATGGTCGGGTCAGTGATGGCACAGGCACGGGGACGTTTTGCGATTGGGTGTCTGTTAGGTCGGGCCTGAGCGATGGGGGCGCGTCGCCCTGACGCTGCCATGCGCGACAGCGGACGTGGTTTGGACTGGGACCTGAACGGGCCGGTGTTGGATAAGCATTCCAACTGGCGGCGTGGGCGATTGTGTAAAGCCTTGTGCTTGGCACGGCCATTTGGCGGCTTGCGCGGGCCTTTGCTGCCCATTGATCTCGGACGCGGGCTGGCGCATAACCGGCGGGACGCTCGACAAGCTCGAAAAGCGATCCCGGCGGGTTGAATACCACGTTGGGACCGAGGCCGCAGTTTCGCGCGGTGGGGCGAGAGCTGGCTGCGCGATTGTCAGTGCGACCGACGGTATCGCGCCTCCTGGGAGGACAAACGGCTTTATGCGGTGCGCGAATGCTCTTCGACCGTGGGACAGTCTGGATTTGATCACCCGTCGATCCTTGCGAAAAACTCGCGGCGGGGCTGGGACGGCTTGGTATGACGGTCAAGTCGGCAGCGGTGCCTTTATGAAAGGATCTGGCGCAAGCGCAGGGCGCTTGCCACAGCGTTGACCCAGACTGCGAATGCAGTGGGACTGCCGCTTACAACGGCGCGTGATTAGCGACATGACAACCTTTGGTGCCGAGCCTTGCAATGCGCTTAGGTGGCAAGGTGATGCGTGTGCTGACGGGGCACAGCAAAGGGGCCGATTCGTATCGGTTCTGTGCGGCCCTTTGGAGGTGTTTTGTCTGGCCAATGCCGGGCTGGGCCGGCGACGTGCAGGTCGGCGCGGATATGATGTACAGCGGATCCGGTCGGGCCGCGCGGCGGAACGGTTTTGGCGTGATGATCCGCCGGCCATGGGGCGGGCCAGCGAGGTTTCATCGAAAAAAACTGGACGCGGTCCTGCCCGAGGCACCAATCATCGCGAAGTTGGCCCGCCAGCCAAAGCCGCTTTATGTGACGGCGATTGACGGGCGAGGCTGTTGGGCCTTGCCGTTTGGTCGCCTTGGGCGGCCGTCGCGGGTCGAAACGGATCAGATCAACCCCGCCGTGGGATTTCGACGTAGTTGCGGCTTGGGGGCAAGGTATCCTCCAAAGGCCCGCTGGCAGTCGTTCATTTGCCGCCCGTGCGATGATGCGGAACGTGCAGCGCAGGGCGGTGCGGGGCGCGATTACGAATTGCCCGGAAGGGCCGGTTCCCTATCCCTGATTATGATTGTAGAGAGGGCGGTGATTGGCGCGCTGCTTTTCTGGTTGAATGGATTTCAGTCGGGCACGGCGGTCACGGACGCGGATTAGTTTCTTTAACGGTTTGGCGGTTGCCAGATTACCCGGTGCGAATTTACCTTCGGCCATATCGCGCAGGCTTGCGCCGAGGGACGGGCCGAAGACGGACCGGCAGCGGCCCCTTAAAACAGTACCGCATCTGGCGTCGCTGGGTCTGGGCCGCGCCATTGAAACTGGCAGCGGGCTTCATATCGGACAGTCTGGATTGCGTCCCCAGCGGCACATGGGGGCAAAGCGACGGAAGGTGTCGCGGGGCAAGGACACGCCGTCGGGGCACTGGGAGTTGGCGGTTGCCCGTGCCGTGGACTGGCATTACTTTTTCCCGAGGTGTCGCGGTCGTTCCGCCCGAATGTGGCGCAGCTTGCGGCCCTTTGCGGGGACGACGAGGATTTTGGGCAACTGCCACGCCCCGGCACCGCCATTATCGAGGAGTTTGGCGCGCAAAACATATCCAAGACTGGTTTTTTCCGATCTGCTCTTATTACGTCGGGCTGACAGTGTGCGGCAGATTGCGCCCACGAGGAAAGCTTTGGCCTGCAAACGGTTTGCTTGAGTTGTGCCGAAAAGATGGCTCCGATTTTGCGCATGAGATGAAAAGTCGGTCGTGTGATCGCACGCCCCTTGTCGGGGAATGCCACAAAAGCGAAGTTTACCCGGCACCACCAACCGGCCCGCGATTTTGCCAATCAAGCCGCCTGCGCCGGTGCTCAGCAAACTGGGTTGCAGGCACAGTGGTGCGCACGTGTATGCGGTGGGCAAGATTCGGTGACATCTTTCGATGCCGGTTTTGACGCAAGGTGCGTAAAGGGTCGGACGCGGCGGCTGCATGACATCTTGGCGATTTGATTCGACACCGCCGAAGACGGCAGCCTGACTTTGCGAATTTTCGTCGAATTTGACAGTCTTTACGGGGCACCGGCGCGATGTGTCGGGCTATGCCCGTGCGCTTGAAATTGGTTCGATGACGAAATCGGTTAAACTGCTAGGCGACTGCGGGGCGGGCGATATGCTGGTTCTAACGGCAGACATGGCAATTGACCCGACATGGGTCGGCCACCGACCACACGCGCGAGCGGGATGCCGGGGTTACTGGTGGCGGGCCAGGGTTTCCGGGCACGTTGGGCCAAGATCGGCTTTTCGCGATGTGGCGTCGATGATTGCGCGCATCTAGGGGTCGTTGTTTCCTGATTGAGCCCCGGATGATGCGAGGGGGCGAGAGGGCGGAGGCGGGCCAGCCCCCACCGCGGGCACGCCAACGATCCCCCCGGGTTTTTTGCCTTGGCAAAATGAAGCCTGCCCGGACGCAGGTGGTTTGCGGGGAGCCGCTTTTCGGGGCATGGAGTCAGCCAAGTAATATGGAGAGCGCCCCGATGTTCCGCATATCATTGACCCACCTGACCGCGTTTAATCATTCCACTGGTTGCAGCACAAGCTGGACAATCCATGCGGTATAAATCGACGTCCACCGCGGGCGTTCCCGTCCAGTTTGCTGCGCGAGATCAGCCAGCTTTTGGCATACAGAGGTGACGCGCGGCCTGCCGATGACGACCAAGCGGATCGGACACTGTCCAATGCAAGCCGATGGACGCGCGACGCTGGATGGCAAGAAACTGGCGCTGATTTCGGATCCTGCGCGCGCGAGCAACGGGTTGATGGATGGGGTGCTAGAGCTGCATCCGTTTTCAGCGCGGGTCGGTTTTGTCGGCCCTTTACCGCGACGAGGAAACCCTGCAGCCCGTCGAATACTACTTTAAGGTGGCCAGTAGGGGCTGGGATGACCGTCTGGTTCATTGCCGTGGACGCGATGCTGCAACGGCAATTTCGTCTGTGGCGGCGAATCGACCATGCTTGAAGAAGGCGGGCGCAGGACCAATATCCGCGTTCCTGTGTCTGCTGGCGCCCCCGAAGGTGTGGCGCGCAGAAAGAGCCCATCCCGATGTTACCGATTGTGACGCGGCTGTCGATGAGAAGCTGAACGAGGCTGGATATAATCATTCCCGGGCTTGGTGACGCCTGGGACCGGATGTTCGGGACCAAATGAGGGCGCAAATGGGCGATTCCGGTGATCAGGGTTGCTTTACTCTGAAACCGGGATCGCGCATGGTTTGTTTACTACATTTTTTGTGTGGGGCGGCAGAGAAATTTACTAGTATTGTGGCTTGTAGCGGCGTTGATGAGCGCACTTGGAGCAAGGAATTGCAACAAGCGCAAAGCTTTCCGACCAGCCGGCGGAATTTCCCTAACGGCGTCGTATAAAGGCAAGCCAATATGTCGACAGCAAAGGCTGTGTGTACATTCGGGCGCGTATCGACGGCCAATGTACCTGGGTGCCCGCGCGTCTCGCGCAAGCGTGCAGGGGGCGTGGCGGGTTTCAAAACCGACAATGTGCAGACAAGTCTGTGCCAGTCGTCAATCTCTGCGCTGGTCGCTGCTGAGGA
>Ga0163217_1119289_pt1 | contig 10596 bp, 9 predicted proteins | sample SynspAceP_FD_185933 | JGI IMG/M metagenome (GOLD analysis project Ga0163217, IMG submission 185933) | Saline lake microbial communities from Ace Lake in Antarctica - Synechococcus sp. Ace-P (PacBio error correction) | ecosystem: Environmental > Aquatic > Non-marine Saline and Alkaline > Saline ... | reverse complement strand
GCGCTGGAACACAGCCTCCAGCCACACCTGGACGGCAGCCTTGCGCACTCTCCCAAGGCCCGCCATCGGCCACCGCCGTGCCTCGGCATCTGCTGTGATTACACAGTTGCAGGACTGCGGCCCATTCCCCTGCTCGAAGGCCAGCCGCCGGATCGGTTTCTACCCCGGCAGCTCCCTGGGCAACTTCGAGCCCCCCCCAGGCCCAGGGCGTTGTGGCCCAGTTCGCCCGCTTGCGCTTCGGCCCGATGGCGTTTGCTGATCGGTTCTATCGATCAGCCACGGGCGGTGGCCAGCCTGGAGGGCGGCCTACAACGACCGGCCGGCTATTCGCGCCTTGCCAGCAACCTGCTGTGCGGCTCAACCGTGACCTCGGCGGCAGCTTTGACCCCCGAGCCTTCAGCTTATCGGCCCGTTGGCAAGCCTGATCGGCCGCATCGAGGATGGCCTTAGGTCAGCCAGGGGCAACAGGGGTGGTGCGGGCTCGCCTCCAGGACTGGACCTTTCGCCCCCGCTGAAAGCCCTGAATCACTGAGTACAGACTTACAAGTACACGCCGGAGCCTTCGCGCCCGCGCCGGCTCTGCAGGCTGGCGGCCGCGCCCAGCGCTGGAGTGATTCCGGCCGGTACGTTCTCTCTGCATCTTCTGGAGGCTCAGCCATGAGCCGCCGACGACCAACGCACAGGCGATGCGCCAGGTGCGGGAGGGGCTGATCGTACCAGACCTCGAAACGCTCTAGCCGCCAGGCCTTTCGACAGCATCGGCGCCCAGGATCTGGGCGAAGGGGCCATTCGCCCGGGCTTCACCACCAAACGCTATTCGCTGCGTTCGCGCGAAGCGGCGATCACGCCGCTGCAGGGAGAGATTCGAGGACTCGCTGATCCACCGGGGCCCCGGAATGAACCACTTCTGATGGGCGTTCGCGATGACCTCTCCCCCGATGAGCAGCAGTGCGTTCACAGCTTGAGCCCAAGCGGATTCGTAGCGAAGAGGCCTTTTTGGGCTCTCACCCGGAGCAGCAGGTGCTGCTGAGCCTGGAGGAGCGCCAGGAGCGCAGCGGCGCCTGAACCGCCCAGCGCCTGCCAGATTCAGGGCCAAGCTGAGAGCGCCCGAGCGGCGCTGCTGGAAGCTGGCGGCCGAGATCACCCAGTTGGGCAACAGCGGGGTCGAAGCGGGCCCGAAAAGGCCCGGGTCCGAGGCGCTGGGCCGATTCAGGCGGAGGCCACGCTGCGCCAGCTGATGGGGCAGGGCCGCGACCGCTGGCAGGTTCCTTCAACGACCTGGGCCTCACGTTCAGCCAGGTGGAGACGGAGCTGGCGGAGCTTTGAGCCTGCTGGCGGCCGCGGCCACCCCGTTCGGGGGACGCCCCAAGGCCGCTGCTGATCGCTCCGAGCCACCTGAACCTGGAGCAGGCCTGGCCAGCTTCGAGAAGGAGGCAGGCCCTGGAGGATCTGCCGGGCCGCCAGCGCCGCTCCCGAGGCCTGAGCAAAGCAACGGCGATTGGGATTCTGCTTCTCCAAGTTGCTGCCGCTGCTCGCCTATCCCCTCGTCTCAGCCTGGTGCTTGCTGCTGGCCGCCCACTGTGGCCGCAGCCGCCGTGGTCTGGCTGGCTGGGCAGCAGTGGTCTCGCCCTGCTCTGGATCAGTGCCATGGCCGCTGACGGGGCCGCAGCTCTGGTCTGGGGGCTGGAGGAAGCCAGCGCCGCCCTCACCCCGGTGGTGTGCCGCGCCGATGCCGTCGTCCGTCCGGGCGGCGGCCTGCAGGCCCAGCTGCCGCCCGCGCTGCCGTGGAGGTAAACAGGCGCCGGTGACCGGCTGGCTCACCGCGGGTGCGGCTTGATGCCGGCCGAGAGAGCGCCGCTGCTGTTGCTCAGCGGCGGCAAGGTCAGCTTCCGCCGTGACGACCCCCGCCCCGGCTGAAGCCGTCACGGCCCGCAACCCTGGGCCCTGGGAGCTGGGTGTTCCCACAGCCCGCATCGCCATCAGCGAACACGGCGCGCACGACCGCGAGAGCCGCCGCGGTGGACCAGATCGGCCAGCGAACGCGGCTGGAGCTCGGTGCTGCTGGTTTCACCAGCGCGCTGCAATGCCCGCGCCCTTTGGCCAGTTTTCAGCCGGGCCGCCACCGGCCTCACGGTGATCCCGTGGCCTGCGATTACATCCTGCCGAGCGTAACCAGCTCGGCACCGATCACGCCTGGATCGCTGCTGATGTCCCTGCTTCCGATGCCAACGCCGCTTTCAAGCTATCACGACATTTGTGGTCAAAAGAGCGGATCGCCTGCTTGGGGCCTATCGCTGTTTCGCGGATGGGTTGAGCTGAACCCAACGAGCCGACAACGGGCTCGGGCCAATTAACTGCTTGGGCGGCCGTGGTACCAGGTCACCCCTCCGGCGGCGGGGTGGGATCGGGATCGGCGATCAGCAGTGCTGCAACACGATCTCGGGGGCGCTCACTTCGCCGCCAGCGTATGCGGTAGGCAGCTCGCGTGCCTCCGCGCATGTGGTCTGCTCCACGCTCCATCACCCCAACCCGCGACGGGACCGTGGCCCTGGGATTCCGCTTGACCACGGCATCGGCGTGGTTTGAAGCGAAACCCGACGCGCTCACCACTCATGGCTCGGGATGGGATGGCCAACGTCTCCCAATATTCCACTGTGGCCGGTCTGCGCCTCCAACCGGAGCCGCCACCGCCACCGCCTCAACAGCAACCGCACCGGTCTTCGGCCTCATCAGCGGAAAAGGCGATCACATCACGGATGCTGGGGCTGTCGGTGAGGCAACATGGCCAGCGGTCGATGCCGGATACCCAGCCCGCGGTGGAGGCAAGCCACCTCAAGGCTGCGAGAAGTCTTCGTCAACGCCCGGCCTCGAGGGTCGCCGGCGAAACCCGGCGCTCCTGCTGGGCCTCCAGCGCCGGGCGCTGGTCGAGGGGGATCGATCAGGCTCGCTGAAGGCGTTGGCCGTTTCCGCGCCCGACGATGAAACAGCTCGAAAGCGTATCCACCAAGCCCGGCTGCTGCCGATTGTTGGCCCGCGGCAGTGGCGAGATCTCCAACCGAGCGGTAATCCTAGGCTACGAAAGTGTGCGGCCTGGACTCAGGTTCGCTTCCACGTTTCTGCTCGAATGCTTCGTTGAGTGACGACCGACAGCTGTCGGCCGCCGCCCGGCACCATCAGGCCCACGGCGGCCATCGCGCCGCTGCTTGTTCTGCCGCTGCTCGAAAGTTGGTGAAATCGAGGCACGGTGGCCTGCTCCACCAGCTCATGCATGGGGGATGGCCCGCGCCAGGGGCGTCAGGTCGATCGGGCGGCCCTGGAACGCGATCTGCGCGTGCTTGCGACCGCAGACCTTGCTGAGCGGCCTCGGCGATCAGCGCTTCGGTGAGCGCCATCATTGTCGGTGGTGTAGTCGGCGTAGGCCTGGTACACCTCCCACCGAGGTGAACTCGGGGTTGTGGCGGGTGCTGAATGCCCTTCGTGCGGAAGATGCGCCGACGTATCGTAGACCCGCTCGAAGCCGCCAAACCACTAGTCGCTTGAGGTGGAGACTCGTGGCGATCCGCAGGAACAGCGGCAGATCGAGGGTGTTGTGGTGGGTGTGAACCCGGGCGGTCGGCGCCGGCCGGCCTTCGGCAGTGAGGCACGGGGGTTTCGATCTCCCCAGAAATTCGCGCTTCATCGAGCCAGGGCGGATTGCAGCTGACGAGCTTGGCGCGGCGGCGGAAGGGTCTCCCGTGTCTGGGGAGAGACGATTTCAGATCGAGATGTGCCTCGCTGTGCGTAGCTATCCAATCGGCCAGGCCATGCCCATTTGTCGGGTAGCGGTTGCAGCGCCTTGGAGAGGCATCTCCCAGCGGCTCACCTTCACACGAACAGTTCGCCCTTGTCGGTTGCGGCGCAGACTGCCATGCACCCGATCAGGTGCACCGGTGCTGGGCCACAGTCAGCTCGATTCACCGATCCTTACCTCAATGCCCCGCGGTCTGATCGCCGCCCCTGCGAGCACCTGGACCTGCTCCGAACACGGACGCGAGTCAATCGCCTTTCATCACCCTCAGCCTGCCCAGAACTTTGGCTCGGGGTAGCCTCAGCGCCTCGCTGCCTCTGGTGGTCTTGCTTTCTTGAGGACCTCAGAGCTCCAAGACACATCGAGCTCCAAGGGCAAGCAGCTCCTCACCGGGCTGGAGCCCGCACCCGAACCGCTCTTGAAGCCCCGCGGCTTGGCTTTGCTCACCTGCAACGGACCTGGAGGTCGCTGCCGGCACCGCCAGGCGCAAAGCGAAACGAATTTGGCCCTGGTGGCCAATCCCCGATCGATCCCACCCTGCTGCGGTTCTGACAGCCGGGGCTCGCCACTGGCATCGAGGATCTGGGCGAACAAGTCGCGTGTCCACCCACAGGCCTTGAAACCTGGGGTTAGTTCACCACCCCCCGCAGGCATAAACAAAACTGGCACCCACGGGGCGCCGCAGCTCGGGCTGGGCCCGGCATCCTCAGCAGGACAAGGCTCAAGCTGATCTCAGTGACGCAAAGATCGCGGCCAGCGCTCGGTGACAATCGGGCACTACCAGCAGCCAGGAAACCGCCAACAAACGGTAACAAAGGCGGGCCTTGAAATACGGGCGGGGAAGCCCCAAAGGGACGGTTGATTTGGGTGGCTTTGAGCAGGCATCGAATCGGGCCAAGAAGGGGGCAGGCCAGCGGAAAGATCAAGAAGGCAGGCTGCCCACTTCAGGCCCATCTTTCGCGCGGAATCAAGCTATCTGCAGTGGTTGATCTGCAGTTGGTTGTTCAGCGCTGGTCGCCGCTGCCGCCGATCACGTCGCGCTCGGCCCCGGCTGGACCCAGTTTGAGCAAATGCGCTGGCCACCTCGGGGCAAGTCGAAGCCGAACTTTTCAACTGGAGAGCTGGGCACGTTACCAGAGCACATCGCCAAGCTCCAACTTGATACTCTCGAGTTGCCGCGCTGTCGAAGACGCCGCCTTTGGTCGCGGAGGACCTTCTTGACCTTGCGGACTTCACCGGGCCTCACCGCACAGACCAGGGTGATAAAATTAGGAATTTGCCCCCCACCTGGGGGGTAACCGGGCCGTTTGCAGCGGGCCTGGACTTGGTAATGGTTGAGCCCATCGGTCGTATGTAGTCGGCGCACGGGCAGGACGGTGGTAGTTTCCGCTTAACATTTGCCCCCCCGAATGGCCCCAACCCGATCTGTCGCGACGCACCAAGATCGTGGCCACCATCGTGTCCGCCCACGCGAATCACCCGAGAAGACTCCGCCAGTTGAGATCCAATGCCGCGCGACCCACCTTCCGCTGGAAACTTTTACACGGCGACCACGCCGAGCATGCCTGCCATTCGCCCCATTCCGCCAGGTGGCCCATGAGCTGGGCATTCACGTCGGCAATTCGTCCAGGATCTTCAAAGGCCAGCACTGCCGTTCGGGCTCGCTCATCGCCGGGGCCCACACTTCACCCTGGCAATGGCGTCAACGCTTCAAGCACCTCACCGTCATCTGCCGGCATGTAGGCCTGCACCCAGGAGATCGCCACCGTCACCTACAACAAACTCTCCGGCTGAGGTGATGGAGGGCAGCCCCGCATCTTGCTCCGACGACGGACCGAGTCGAGATGGTCGGCTCGACCGGGTCGACAAGCCTCCAGCAACCCTGCATGCACCGGTGGGGATGTGGGCGGCAACCGTGTGCTCTCAATAACAAAGGTGTGAAACTTCCCCGATGTCCCAACTCTTCGATCCGTTGCCCTTGACGACAAAGGACCCGCAAAAGATCTGGCCTATCCGGCTTGCAACAGGTGTCGACTTGGGGCGCTCCAGCCTCCTGCGCCCAACCACCCTCGACATGCAAAATCGGGTCACGGCGTACACCAGCCGCTACCTCCTACTCACTGACGACAGTCAAATACCGACTTCAAGATGTCCCACCCTCCTCACCACACCAGCACCACCACCGTCAAACCGCTCGTACGCCACATCACCCACTCAAGCTCATCAGTCGAATGCCAACTCTGTTAGAGAGTCCGGCTGATCATAGGTCTCTCGCCTGTACTACCTTCGTCTCCAGTACTGTCCGCGCCTCGGACCACCCACATGTATTCCATGCGGCTATATCCAAACATTAATGGTTCCATATCTACGCACACCGTGCCGATCTTCATAACCACCGTACATCCGACCAACATCCGTCGAAACTACAACAGACACATCACTGGCGGTGACCTGATCGGGTGTGCATGGCAGTCTGCGCCGCACCGACAAGGCCGAGACTGTCGGTGAAGGCTGAAAGCGCTGGGAGATGCTCCCTCCAATGGCGCTTGCAACCGCTACCCGACAAATGCATGGCCTGGCCGATGTGCGAGAAGCGCTACCGGCAGGCCGCCATCTCGATCTGATCGTCTCTCCCCAGACCGCGGAGACCTTCCGCCCGCCCGCCAAGCTCGTCAGCTGGCGATTCCGCCGCTGGCTCGATGAGCGCGAATTTTCTGGAGATCGAAACCCCCGTGCTCAATGCCGAGGCCGGCGGCGGCCGGACGCCCGGCCGTTTCACCACCCACCACAAACACCCTCGATCTGCCGCTGTTCCTGCCGCGATCGCCACCGAGCTCCACCTCAAGCGACTAGTTGGTTGGCGGCTCTCGAGCGGAGTCTACGAACTCGCCGCATCTTCCGCAACGACGGGCCATCAAGCACGCCGCCCACAACCCGCAGTTCACCTCGGTGGAGGTGTACCAGCCTACGCGACTACACCGACATTGAGGCGCCTCACCGAGCGCTGATCGCGAGGGCCGCTCAGCAGGTCTTGCGGCAGCCACGCAGATCGCGTAATCAGGGCACGCCGGATCAAAGACCTTGACGCCCCCCTGGCGGCCGGCCACCATGCATGAGCTTGCAGTGGAGCAGGCACCGCCTCGATTTCAACAACTTCGCAGCAGCCGGCAACAGCAGCAGGGCCGCGATGGCCGCCGTGGCGCCTGGAGCGTGCGGCGGCGGCCGACAGCGTCGGGTCGTCTTAGCCTCAACGAAGCATTCGAGCAGACGGTGGAAGCGAAACCTGATCCAGCCCACCTTTGTGCGGATTACCCGGTGGAGATCTCGGCCACTTGGCCCGGCCCATCGCAGGCAAAGCGGGCTTGGTGGAACGCTTCGAGCTGTTCAGCGTCGGGCGCGAAACGGCCAACGCCTTCAGCTAGCTGATCGAGCCCCCGACCAGCGCCGGCGGGGCTGGTAGGCCCAGCAGGAGCGCCGGTTCGCCGGCGCACCTCGAGGCCCAGGGCGTTGACGGAAGACTTCCTCGCAGCCCTTGAGGTTGGGCTTGCCTCCCACGGCGGGCTGGGGTATCCATCGACCGGCTGCGCCATGTTGCTCACCGACAGCCCCAGCATCCGGATGTGATCGCCTTCGCTGATGAGGCCAGGAGACCCGGTGCGGTTGCTGAGGCCGGTCGGCGGTTGGCGGCTTCCGGTTGGAGGCGCAGACGGCCACAGTGGATAATTGGGAGACGTTGGCATCCCATTCCCAGCCCATGGAAGTGGTGAGCGCGTCGGGTTTCGGCTTCAAACACGCCGAATGCCCGGTGCGTCAAGCGGAATCCCCCAGGGCCGGTCCCGTCGGGTTGGGTTGATGGCAGCCGGTGGAGCCAGACCACCAGCCGAGGCCCACCAAGCGATGCCTGCCCTACCGATCCGTAGAAGCGCCCGACAGTCGAGGCGCCCCGAGATCGTGTTTGCAAGCACATGCTGAATCGCCGATCCCGATCCCACCCCCGCCGCCGGAAGGGCGTGAGCCTGGTACCACCGGCCCCAAGAAGTAATTGGCCCGAGCCCGTTCCGGCTCCGTTGGGTTCAGCTCAACCCCATCCGCGCCAGCGATTAGGCCAGCAGGCCGATCCGCTCTTTGACACCAATGTCGTGAGCTTGAAGGCGCGTTGGCATCGCGGGAAGCAGGGACATCAGCCAGCGATCCAGGCGTGACGGTGCCGAGCTGGTTACGGCTCGGCCAGGATTGTAAGTGGCGCAGGGCCACCGGGATCACCGTGAGGCCGGTGCGGCGCTGAAAACTGCGCAAGGGGCGCCGGCGGCATGTGCAGCGCGCTGCGTGAACCAGCAGCAACCGAGCTTTCCAGCCCCGTTCCCTGGCGATTCTGGTTCCACCGCGGCGGCCTCCCGGCGGTCGTGCGCGCCGTGTCGCTGGATGGCGATGCGGGCTGGTGGGAACACCAGCTCCAGGGCCAGGGTGCGGCCCGTGACGGCTTCAGCCGGGCGGCGGGCGTCGTTCACGGCGGAAGCTGACCTTGCCGCCGCTGGCAGCAAACAGCAGACGGGCGCTCTCTCGGCCCGCATTCGAAGCCGCACCGGTGAGCAGCCGCGTCACCGGCGCCTGTTACCTCCCACGGCAGCGCGGGGCGGCAGCTGGGCCTGCAGGCCCGCGCCAGGACGACGACGGCATCGCGCGCGGGCACCACCACCGGGTGTGAGGGCGGCGCTGGCTTCCTCCAGCCCCCAGGACCAGCTGCCGGGCCGTCAGCGGCATGCACTGATCCAGAGCAGGCGAGAACCACTGCTGCCCAGCCAGCCCAGACCAGCGGCGGCTGCGGCCCCAAGTGGGCGCCAGCAGCAGCACCAGGCTGAGACCGAGGGGATAGGCGATGCAGCGGCAGCAACGGAGAGCAGAAATCCCATCCGTTGCTGGCTCAGGCCCTCGGGAGCGGCGCTGGCAGGCGCCAGATCCTCCAGGCCTTTGCTCCTTCTCGAAAGCATGGCCCAGGGCCTGCCCTTCCAGGTCAGGTGGCTCGGCAGCGATTCAGCAGCGCGCCTTGGGGCGTCCACCCGACGGCGGTGGCCGGGCCGCCAGAGCCTCAAGCTCCGCCAGCTCCGTTCTCCACCTGGCTGAAACGTGAGGCCCAGGTCGTTGAGGACCTGCCAGCGGTCGCGGGCCCTGCCCCATCAGCTTGGCGCAGGTGGGCCTCCGCCTGATCGGCCAGCGCCTCGGCACCGGCCTTCGGGCCCGCTCGGACCCGCTGTTGCCCACTGGGTTGATCTCGGCCGCCCAGGAATCCAGCAGCGCCGCTCGGGCGCTCTCAGCTTGGCCTGAATTGCAGGGCGCTGGGCGGTTCAGGCGCCGCTTGCCGCTCCTGGCGGCTCCTTCCAAGCTTTCAGCAGCACCTGCTGCTCCGGGTGAGAGCCCAAAAAGGGCCTCTAGCTGGACGACCCTCCAGCTGGGGGCCTCAAAAGTTCTGGGATCGAAACAAGCTGGGCTATGCTCTGCGGGGAGAGGCATCGGGCGACGGTGCCCATCAGAAGTTGGCTTCTATTTTCCTGGGCCGCGTGATCAGCGGCCCCAGCTCTCGATTTACTCTCCTGCTATGCGGCGTTGATCGCCGACTTGCGCGCGCGAGATCGCAGCAATAGCTGGGTGAGCCGGGCGATTGGCCCCTTTCGCCAGATCTCTGGGCGCCGTATGCTGTCTAAGGCCTGGCAGCTGGCCCTTGGGGTAGAGCGTTCGAGCGTGGCGTCGATCAGGCCCTCCCGCCAACCTGCCCGCGCGTGCATCGTCCTAGGCGGTGGTACGGTCGCGGCTCCATTGCCGCTTGAAGGCATCCAGGACCACGACTCGCAAGGAGAGAACGTTACCGGCCGGATCACTCCAAGCGCTGGCGCGGCCGCCAGGCCTGCAGGAAGCCGGCCAGGGCCGCCGGAACCGGACCTTACCGCGTGCTTGTTACTTGGTAGCTGCTGACCTCTTAGTGAATCAGGGCCTTCAGCGGAGGGGCGAAGGGCCTCCGTCGCGTGGGAGGCGAAGCCGAGCACCACCTCTCTTGGCCCACGGCTGCCTGCTTGGACTGAAGGCCATCTCGATTGCAGGGGCAGCTGAATCAGATCTGCCAAAACGGGCCCGGATAGCTGCCCAAGGGACTGCATTTCGGCGGAGGTCAAAGCTGCCGCCGAAGGTCAAAGGGCCCGCCCGGATGGTCGGCCGCGGATGCCTATGACACGCGCCCCGCAGACGCATCAATGACTAGAGTGTGGGATCCCTCGAATAGGATCCGAGCTGCACCGTGATATGACCCACCACGAGTCTTCTACAAGATGGTACAAACGCGAGTGTCGTCAACTAGGCGCCGGCCTCCAGGGGCTGGCCAAACCGCCCGTGGGGGCTGATGTCGATACCGATCAGGCAAACAGGCCATCGGGGCCGAGCAGGCCGGGCGAAAACTGGGGGCCAAAGGCAAACCGCCCTGGCCTGGGGGGGCCTCGAAGTTTGCCCAGGGAGCTGCCGGGGGGCGTAGGGAAAAACCGAAATCGGCCGGGCTTGGGGGGCCCCATTCGAAAGCAGGGGAAATGGGGGGGCGGCCAAGGTTTCCTTGACCAAAAACCCTGGGGGCCTGTAATTTCCACAAAAAAAAAAAGGGGCAAAAGATTGGGGGGCCGGGAAAGGGCGGGGGGGCCCCCCCCCCCCCACCCGGGGGGGCGGTTGGGCCGGGGGGATTTTTTTTGGCGGGGGGCCTGGGGGAGAGTGGGCCGGCAGGGGGGCTGCCGTCAGGTGCTTGGAAGCTGGATTGTCCAGCCGCATCTCTCTCT
>Ga0163217_1083701_pt1 | contig 10596 bp, 9 predicted proteins | sample SynspAceP_FD_185933 | JGI IMG/M metagenome (GOLD analysis project Ga0163217, IMG submission 185933) | Saline lake microbial communities from Ace Lake in Antarctica - Synechococcus sp. Ace-P (PacBio error correction) | ecosystem: Environmental > Aquatic > Non-marine Saline and Alkaline > Saline ... | reverse complement strand
TGGATACCCTTTGTCGCTGTTATTCATGAGTGGTTTGAAAAAATAATGTAGGTTAGATTCCAGGAACTTACCTCTTAAATCGAATAAACAATTTATGGAATATATAGATCAGCTAAACCCATAATAATGGTTAATGGCGTTGGAAAAAATATAAACACGTTTTCAGATCGGGATAATTTAAACAGTATTTGGGATAAGCCAGCGTATTTCAAAGTTGCGAAAAATGAAAGTGTGGAACATTTAGGTCTGGATACTTTTTTAGGAAACATTGGGAAAGCTTTTGGCTGAAAAAATAAAGAAGATTTATTGCCCATTGCAATGACCAAAGAATGGGGAAGGGCCAGGTAAGCCAAGGGTCTAGCGGAATTGAAAAATGGCGCATGGGCCTGTGATTTTTATGGCTAAAAATGCGGTTCAATTTTTCTGGCGATGACCCTAATATATGATACAGAGGCGGAAGAAGTTTATAAGTTAATGACCCCATCGGTTGTGTATTTGGGCCAATTATGCATTGGAACTTCCCTTTTTGGCAGTTATCCGCCTTTTTGCGCGGCGCCCCACGCTCACAGTGGTAAATACTGTTGATCTCTGAAAAACGTGGGCAAGCAATGTTCCTGGCTGTGGCATGGCACTTCAGAATTATTTATAAACGGCAGGTTATTCCAGAGCGGTAGTTTTCAGTTTCATTCCTAGCGGACCATAAGCAGCTTGAATCCATAATTAGGTAATTCTGTTGTCCAGTGGGTGTCACGGCTTAACGGCGGAGTGGAGAAAGCTCAGGGAGCGGCATAGCTGCCTTCAGAGCGGTCGTAAGGCATTTTAAAAAATTCTGTTATGGAACTAGAGAAGGTAAAATAATGGCTTGTATTGTTTGGGAAGATTGCCCGATCATTGAGTACTTATATGGAACCATGGGTTAAATGGCGCCGAATGCAGAATACGCGGAGCAAAGCTGCATTGCCGGCAAAAAAGCATTTATAGTGTTAGAAGCTATTTATGATGGTTTATAATGAAAGTTCGCCATAAAATCCAGACCCTGAAAATCCGGAGACTCCAGATTGGATAAACAAACTGATATGAGGGGTAATGGGCCAAAGAGGATCTTGCAGGCCAAAACCGCCATGCAGTTACAGGATTCGATTAATAAAGGGGCTAAGTTTTATTATGGTAAATAAACAGGAACGGGGGCCTAATCTACTATGGCCTTACAATACTTACAGATGTTGTTCCCGCGGATGCACGGCATTTTTGATGGAGTTGAAACGTTATTTTGGCCAGTTAAGCGGCTATTCGTAAACAGCAAAAGACCTAGACCGAAGCATTGCTTTGGCCGCGAACTCCCAAATTGGCCTCTGGCTCCAGTGCATATTTTACAGAGGATATAGAATTCCGGCATAGAGAAAATAATTGGAGAAGAAAACTACCGAATGGGGCATTTTTCATAAATGAAATGGTAAAGTCGGACCCCAGATTGCCTTTTGGGCGGCACTTAAGCATCAGGATTAGGCAGGGAACTTGTTTCTATAGGGAAGGGAATGTTGCGATTTTGTTGAAACAAAAGACCGTTACATTTTAAAATATAGCGTTACGAAAGGAGGACCTTTATTTCAAAAGCATTGGGATAGTGTGAAATACTTGGCAAATTAAAATCCAAGAATTTGCGTTTCAATCTATAGAGAATCCTCATGATTAAACAGAGAATACATTAAAGATAATCAAGTTTAGGTGGAATCTTCCTTAAAATGTTACCAAATTCGTTTAATTGGTTTAAATAATTATTAAAATCGGGAAGCCTTTATAATGCGGGGGTATATTCTACATAAAAAATTAGCAGGAACCAATGCTCTATCCATTTTAATTACTCTGTATATCTATAAACCACATTGTGAACTGGCACCGGTTGTTCCCAGAAAAACAGAAATTATTGCTAATCAAACCATTATGAAGTGCACCCGTCAAATAGCGTATTATTATCATCTGGGGATTCCAGATTAAAGTTTTGAAAAAAAAGGATTTTATATAAGGAAATGATCAGAAATACTATTCCACACTATATGATATCAGTAGTTTTTGACTTTTTACTTTCTATTATAAACTCAATACACAAAAAAAAAGTAGATAAAGAACACTAAATTGCGTAAATATTATAAATATTACATTGCATGCATTAACAATAGTAGTTCTAAAAATGGACATATGAGAACACTTCGTAGGCTTCTTTGTTAAAAATAAAACCTAATATTTTTCCGTTAAGGAAGGTATACATTAAAAAAGAAACGGCGAAAGGTGACTTTTAAGGGATGCTGTATATTTTAGGATTACCTTTATTAATGCCATTATAAGGCTACCGCCATAGAGAGGCTCACTGGATTCTCTAAATTATGTATCCAATTATCTTCCTTTGTTTACTTTGATTTGGGTTATGAGCATTGTTAATCTTTCGTGGTCAGGGTGGAGGAAAGGGGGTACCATATGGCCTCGGGTTTAAAACAACTTTTGTTTTTAAACATTAGTACGGGGCGGGGGAGGCCGTTGGCATAAAAGAAGCTCTCGGATTTGGGGTTTTTCCCGACTGTTGTTCCTGTCCATGTCTCCATCTATTTTGGGCGGTTCCAGATTATTCGGTAAGTAATACGGGAAACATTGTTTGCACGTCTTCTTTCCCTTACTATTAAAATCCGTTTTATTCGATCACTTCTGTATTCTTGACGGCAGGGAGAGTGAAAAATGATTTTGTTTTGGGTAATGTATTCTATTTCCCGACCATCATTTCAAAGATTTTTTATCTGTGATAATTTTGCAAAAAAATAAAAAGTAGGGAAGAAATCTTCACATCTGCCTTTTTTTGCGGGTTCCTGCTCAATAATAGTGCACTTGTATTCATTAATGGTATTTGTTTGTTTATTGTTGGTGTTGGGTGGTGTATTTGGTGGCCTGTGCTTTGTGTTTTTTTGGAGTGTTTTGGTGTTATTTGCTGTTTGGTACGTTTTTTTGTGTGTGGCTGGTTTTTTTTTAATTTTGGTTTAGTTTTAGTATGGGTTTCTGTGTTGTTGTCTTACTGGTATAGTGTGTTTGTGACTAGAACTTTACGGGTTAAAGTTTGAGTTGGTTGTTTTTAATTGTGTTGTTTTGGTTGTGTTTCTATTGGGTTTTGGGTGGTGGTTTCTTTAGTGTTAGTTGTTTGTTGGGGTTTGGATATTTGTTTTGTAGGGCGATCGTTCGTCTTTGTTGGTTATTGTGTGTCTTGTTGTTTATTTCACTGGTTATGTTGTGCTTTGGTTGTGGTGTTTTTCTGTGTGTTGTGTCCTTATAGATGTCCTTTTTAATGTGAGTTGAGGTATGTGTGTGCTGTTCGATTTGTTAGCTTGTATTATAGCGTTTTGGGCGGGCATTTTGTGTAAGAGCTCGATTGTCTGTTAATTATGTTTGAGGTTGGGCTTCGGAGTGTGATTGTTTGTGTCGGCTGTGGACTCCCCTCACGCAGGTTGGCATTGCTTGGTTTGGTGCTGGTGCTGTTTGTTTGTGGTTATTTGCCGATGTTATGGCCTTGGAGCTTCGTCGTTTTGAGTGGCGCGACGCTTTGATTGAGTGCGTGAGATAACTGCGTGCTCTTCTGTTGTGTGTTGATTGGTTTTTATGCGATATTGGTTTTTAAGAGCTTTTTTTGATTGTCGGGTTGGCCCCCGTGGTTGGTTGTGTTGGTGGGTGTTTTATTTGTTTGGTCGTGGTTTTTTTGTTGTGATTTGATTTCTTTTTTTTGTTTATGTGTTTTTTGTTTGTGGTTATTGCTTAGGCTCTTGTTCGACACATCTCTCTCTTTTGTGTTGCGTTTTGCCTCCTGTGTAGTGGTTTTTTTGTTTTTTTGCTGTTTGTTTTATTTGTGGCTTTTGGGTTGGCGGTTCTGCCCTAGAGTTGGGGCCTTGTGGGTGTTTTGTTGTCTTTGCGGGCCCTGTGCGTCGGGGTGCCTTGTGCGTGGTTTTGGTTTTGACTATGTTGTGTTTTTTTTGTCTGTTTGTATTGTTTTGTTTGTATTTTTGTGTAGTGTGTTGTGTGTTTTTGTTGAGAGTAGGAGAGATGGTTGTCGTATGTAGGGTATGTGTGTGTTCTTGTGCCTAGTGTATGCCCCATAGCTGCCTTCACCGCCATCCCGCGTGTTTCCTTCTCAGCTTCCATCGCTCGTGGGGCATCTCCAATTTCCTTTTATTCCTGGTCGGGAGCTGTCGGGATCAGCGCAAAGAAGCGTCCGCAACTTGTTTGCTGGCGACTACGCTGACCTGTTACCCAAAGGCTCGTCACAAAACGGATCAGAGCTGCCCCGCCCCTTTCCTGTCCGATACTCATATGGAAGTATTAGAACGCTTTGGGAAGGTGATCTTGTTTATACATGAGGATCCAATCTCGAGTCCTAGCGAAAACGCACCGTCGCCAGGCATGTTGCCCCCGGGAATTATCACTCCAACTGAGGCTGTTGTAACTCTGCCACACACATGGTCATTTCTCCGCCGCTGGCGCGGGGTGAATTTGCTGTCTGCCTTTTTATTGGTGGTCTTATGGCATCCGTGATTACAGCTTGCTCTTACTGGCCGCGATTCTTCTGAAACAGACGGGACGTGATCAAGGCGCAGACCGGGGTACACTTCTCGCTCCGTCGCGCTTCGACGAACGCTTGTTTCGTGTTATTTCCTGGCCACCAGCACGAGTTTCCGCTATGCAGTCACCTGACAGGGTAGTGTTGACCATGCCCCGAGAGTAGCGTTCACTGAAGCGAATCAGCGGATTGTCCTTGCGTGCGGAGGCTCAATTGCGCTTGGATTCTCCCTGCGTTGCATTGGACTAGTGTACTCCCGCTGCGATGCTCGGTTGGTCTGTTCCTTGAGTTAGAATGTAATCCTTTGCGAAGGAGCGAATTCTGTCCATAGCGATCCACTCAGCTTCAGCTTTGCAGCATTGCGAGTATCCTTTGCCAACTTTTTGTTGGTAGTCTCCATTTGAGAACCTTCCTTTGTGTGGTCATAATGCTTTGAGGTTTCGTAAGGTAGTGGGGCTGACGAAAAAACCGGTATGCCGCCCTTCGCCAGTTTTTTTTCACGGATTTTTCACCGCCGGCGTAGTGCGAGGTGAGGGCGATGAGCGGATTGTCTGGGTTCACCGGTTGTGGTTGCCCTGCCGTTCAGTTGTTGGGATCTTGCTGATACCAGACCATGCCAACTTGCGTGTCGTGGACAGGCCGCGGCCGCTTCGACAACTTGGGCTTGAACTGGAGGGCTTGATGCTCAGCGGGCTTCACTCCGCTGTATTGGATATGACTGCGTACTTGTAGCAGCGTACAGTTCCTTGATGCTTGCTCCCACTTGCGTTCGGGTCAGAACAGCTGCATCCTCATGAACTCGGCTTCAGACAAGTCGCTAGCGCCGGCGGTTGTACTCGCATGTGGCCTGTTTGAACGCTTTCAGGCGCCGCAGTTCTGGTCGCTCAGCATAATCGAATAGTTCCCATCTTGTATGCCTGTTCAAAGCCAGAACGTCTTCCTCGACTGTTCGCTTTTAGGTGAGCAGGCGGGATTGGGGTGGGTCGCGGTTCGGTCGTTGGTGGGGCGGATATGACGGCCAATTGATATAGGTGCTAAGCTTATGCGACAGGTAAGCCGATGTTCGGGCGCGTCCCTCTTCTGCCGGTCTTGATAACCGGCAGCTGAGTTGGCTTGCGGGTAGAGAGTGGGACTAGCCGAAGGGCGTGCTGAACTCAAAATGAATTTCTTTGTGTAGCGATACCGAGGCGGATCTTCGCTTTTGCGGTCCGTTTCTTCATGAGAGAGGCATCGGGATTTCGCTCGGGAGTACCAGGTTTCCGTGGGAAACCGCGTGGAGACGGACGCGCGCAGTACGTGGTAGCGAGGGTCGGTTTCGGGATCTAGCCTGCTTTTGGATCATGAACGGTTAGTGGTTCAATCCGTCCGCCGCCATAGGTTGTGTGGCCCCAGCAGGGGGCCTGAGGTATTCTCATTTGCGTGAGGGTGTCGATTCCGTTCGCCCCTCGCCGTAAAAGATGCCCATTGACCTGCTGATAGTCGAAGTGCAGTAAGGATTGTTACCCTATTGTGAAGCCGCAGAAAAAGAATAGTGCGCTTCGTTCGTGTTAGGCGGAGGGCACGGGCTCAAGAGCCCGGGTCGTAACTGTTGGCATTCCTGCCTCAGGGACGTTATCAAACGTTCCGCGATTCTTGGTTTTCAGCATGTCTCTCTGCGCGGTGTTCACGGACACGATTCGTTCCGCTTGCGTGATTCCTACGGATGGTTCCGGTTTGCGCCAAGTTGAGCGACCGGACATCGTCATCAAAGTCTTCCGTGCTGCGAAGTAGAGCAGCGGATCAGTGGACGGCGAGGTCGGCGAAGGGCTCTCTTGAGTTGCATCTTGCTTCATTGTGCGTAGGGGAGCCTCGGTTGGCTGGCCTTGGACGAGGAGGATGGTCGGTTCCCCGTTCCTGCCCGGCCTTACGCTTTTCGTGTTTTAGAGCATTTTCTAACGAATCCGCTTGACAGCTTCCTGACATGCTGATTGAGCCTTTCGGTGGGTCCAGTTCGGGCGCTTACGTGGAAGCTGCATTCCATCCCATGGGCTTGTTGGGTTGTAACTCGACCGGTTGACGATGATGTGCTGAGCGAGTTCGCGAGACAATTATTGTGCGTGTCGAATCAAACTCCAAGCGCTTGTGGTTCAGGTGTCATTACCGTCGACGTGGCGCTCTTCACATATCTCTCAAGGTTGTTCAGTCTTCGTACACGGGTGCTTTGCTGATGCGAGTGAGGTGTACGAGGAAGTGTAGCCAGTGTCTTGGCTTTCATTCAGGTTGTATTTGCCGCTCGTAAGGGAACCCCGCGAAGGACGCCAATCTCGGCTTTTCGCCGTTCTTGGTCTCGAGAAATCGAGGCGCGTTTTCATTGAGCAGAAATGGCAGTTTTGGTCTTCACCTTCGGCAAATCTTATGTCTTAATAGCAGTCCTTTCGAGCGCTGGCGGGTTTATTCATTCTTGTTCTCCCAAATGTAACGGTTGCCTTGAGTATGGAGCGAAAGGTCGGCTGCGACCGACGGGCCTCTGTCCGGCCCGGAGTCGAGGCTTCCCCAGGCTTCGCCGTGGCACTGTCTTACGGGCATGGTGCTCTCTCTCGCGGTCCGGCATTTTTCGAATAGTGTGTGCATCATTTCACCGCTACCAGTTTTTGCAAAACTAGATCTCCGCTTTAACAGGGGGATTGTTGTGTCCCCAACGGGCGTGGGTTCTACTCGCGTTCTTCTTTCCACTAGCAACGTCCAGAACGAAAATTCCTTCGACAACCGACCCCGTTGCGGATCTTGCATTATTGAAGTTTGGTTACTCTAGAAATGCCAAATTCTCGGCAATTTTTTGTGGCAGTGTGCAGTATCTTTGCGTTGCGATCGTGTAGTTCCTTTTGCTGAGGTAACCGGGGTGTGCTTGTCCTAGGTGTGCTTGCTTGCAAACCTCGGATTACGCGTCAGGTACATACCCATATCTGATCGAGATGCGTGAACAGCGGAATACGGCCCCCACGGCTTGCATAGGTCGAGAGCAGATTCTACGGCCATTTCCATGGCGCACCTCGTCGCAGGTATTGCAAACGGCTTGAACCGTGCGCGGCATTGTCACCGAGCCAGCGCATGGATCGCTGTCAAGGGTCGGGGTATATCGCGAGTGAGCGGCCGGTATTGACGCCGGGTTTGGATTCCGAGGCGATCTGTGTGCGTGGCAAGCGGCCTAAAGAGTTCGATTGGAGGATACCTAGAAGTTCTGGGCCGGGTCTTCAGTTGGGATATTTGTCTTTGCTTGTTGGGGGTGTATGTGTGTGGAGTGAGTATTACGATCTTATGCTTGCATATGGTGTGATGTCTGAGTGACCCCTCCATGACATTTTCGCAAGGATGGCCGCAGTGGGCTAACTTCAGTGTGTGTGTTTTTGACGTACTCATGGTTTATGTCACCAGTTCTGAACTCTTTCATTCTTATGCTTTTAATAACATGTGGAGACCAGCTTGATTGCAGAGCCGACGCGGACCTAAACAGATCGTCGGCCTTAAGTTGTATCTAAGGCTAGGCTCTATAAGCTTTGCACATGAGACGTATTTTGCGGGCGTGTAGGCGCCGGGACGGCAAGCCACTCATTTGCCCCGCGCTTTATTAAGGTGTTTGTAGGATTGTGTAGCTTTAAATTCAGCCGTTTTCCTATATTTCTTTCGAACTTTAAAAAGCCCAATAATAATCCTTATATGCCATACCTACTCCCACCACATTGGACCACCCTCGCCTCGCGAATCAAACTGGGTGAATCGTTATTTAAAACAAAGGGCATTGCCACTCGCCTCCAGAGACGATACGGTTTACACACCGCAACCAGCTTTGCCCTATTCCTCTTTGCTGTGAGCGCTCGCTGCGCGCCCTCCTAAGGTGTCTCTCGGAATAAACCTTGGTATCTGCCCGGCTCGGGCCAAGGAAACTGCGCGCTGTGCAATCTTGGTTGGAGCAACACTATGCCTGAAGTTAAAAACCGAAGTGGTTTAGTGTCGTGTGACATGCCCTCCAAATTCCAACTCGCATTTAACTCAGCTTTATTTACATCCCTGCAATGCGGCGTTTTGATTCGGTAATCCATGCTACCCTTGTGTTATAAACTATGATATTTAGCGCTTAAATGATCATTAGGAAACACGTTCACTTCCTTAAGGAAACAACTGCCGCTGGTGTTAAATCGGAGTGTAGTTAATACTGGGAAGACAAAGGCGGATTCGCAATAGAACTCTATCTACGCAGTATCTCGGATCCCCTCCCGGTGGCGCGAACTTACACCGAAAACAGCTGGCAGATCTCTTCCGGTATTCAGGGTTCAAGTCTCTGGCCATTATTGGCTCTCTTCGTATCGAACAAGGCCCTCTAGGTCAGCTATATATCGAAAGAGGGTCACGCGCTTGCCTATATATGCCGCTGCCATGTGACGTGCTTGAGGTTGTGGCTTGGGTAGTACCCGGCCTGGCAACACAGCAGGTCATGGCTCCTAGTGAGGTCGTGGTTTGTACGCCGCAGGATGCAGAGCGAAGATCAATTTGAATTTGTGTGGATTTTTCTTTTACGACTACATAAGCTGTGATGATGCTACAAATAGTGCCCTCAAAAATGATGTCCGAGTTTCTGTGGCTCTTGATGAGAAGGGTCTCGCCCGGGCTAGACGCGTTGGCGTCTTCTAAATATATTTGAATGGTGTACCCCCTTCACTCGTGTGACTATTTGTGATACTCATGGGCGATAGCCGGATCATTTTCCGCGGCGACTAGCTGACTTCGGCGATCGACCATTTTTATGTTTGGCCAGACCCGCTTATAGCTCTTGAACGGTGCACCGAAAGGATTCAATATTGTTGCAGTTTTTCGGCAACTGTGCAGCGTGGTTCGTCGTTTTCATTCTATGGTACGCGAGTCTGGCCCTTAGTGCTGGAGTTTATATTGATTGGGACGGATACCGCTCTCAGTGGCGCCCGTTCGAACCGGGATTTTCTCTGCTGCGATACTCGAAATCCTCGTTACCGCAAGTGACCTCAACCAGTCTGCAGCGAAGGTTGAGCATTTACGCTGCAACAGCCCCCATTGACAGCTTTTGACCTCTGCGGTTCTGAGCAAAAAGAGCAATTTGACAATGCCGTGCAAAAAGCAGTTGTGTCGCTTTTGCCGGCTTCTTAATATGGCGGAACATTCTGCAAGGCCTGCTCGAATGCCTGCGCTGTCACGAAAGAGGTGCCTCTCTAAAAACTTTGCAGCAAATGGCTTAGGGGTTTTTGAAGCGGGGTTTGCGGTCGCGTCGTTTATGGATTTTAGTTCTTGCTGGGCTGTTTACACAAAATGGAAGGTTATTAGAAACGCTTCTGGGATGGCTCTCCTGAGTCTGTGACAGAGTAACTTTGCGCTGCAAATCACTGAAAACCAGCCTTGAGACTTGAGAGATCGCATTTTTGGCGGATAGCTCTCTCTATTGGGTTTTCCTTTCTAAGGCCGATTGTCTCGATGTACTCGCAATCAGTGGCACCAGCGCGCCTTGCGTCGAGCAGCAGGCGAGACATGTAATGAACTAGTTTCAGGAAATTCCTCAACGGGGTGAGGGCCATTGCACGTGGCGCCTGGTTATTCGGCCGAAGCAGCGAAGATATGAGCATTTATCGTGGTCCCTTTTGACATCATGGTCCACGTTTCTCGCGGATCTGGCACCATATCGACAGTCCGAAACGCATTGTTTTTTTTGTGTGGCTGATTTAGCCAACTTTACGATGCAATAGCTTTAGCATGTGTGGGGCAATCACGTCGGAATGTGCTGGGCCATCGCCTACAACCCGGAAGATATTTGCCTCAGCTCGCCGATTTTGCCAAGGCGCATAGGCGATCACGTGTGGTCACCGAGAACTGCGGGCCCACAGCGTTGTCAAGCCCGATCCGCTGTTGATCTCCGGAACCAAGAACTGGCACGGTACGGTTGTGGACGAGATAGGTGGGCAAAAATTGGGGGGGGGGGGGGAATTCTGTTTTTTTTTAGTCGGTCATGG
>Ga0163217_1035919_pt1 | contig 10596 bp, 10 predicted proteins | sample SynspAceP_FD_185933 | JGI IMG/M metagenome (GOLD analysis project Ga0163217, IMG submission 185933) | Saline lake microbial communities from Ace Lake in Antarctica - Synechococcus sp. Ace-P (PacBio error correction) | ecosystem: Environmental > Aquatic > Non-marine Saline and Alkaline > Saline ... | reverse complement strand
CCCTTACTTGGATTTGAAGTGGGTCTGACCCACAGTTATGTACTATCTTCAATCCGAGTATCCTCCGGCAGTGGTATCTAACCGAAAAGAATTAAATAATCAGAGGAAAATAAGATAAGATTTCCTTGTATTCAAAGACCTAAAAGGAGGAGAGTTTTTAGAAATTAGCTAGATGCAATTATGTATAAAAGGATTCAATCTGGGCTATGAATTCCTTTGGTGGAAAAGGGGGTCAGCTCGCTTCAAGGAGCTATTATCAATCGATTGACTCAAGAACTTTGGTCCCAGAGCTATTTGGTCATATGCGTTGGAGGCGAACTAGATCAGGAATCGCCCAGATACTACCGCAACTTATTTATAATCTCCGTGGCATGGTGCCAATCTGCGCTTATTTACTGATCGGACCAGATTGCTTCTGGCTCGATGTACTTTCGATAACAGGGGAATGAAGAAATTGGCGTTTTATGGTGGCTCAGGCCCAATAATAATAATGGTAGAACTTATCGATTGTCTCATCAGCACGAAAACCAAGTTCAAATTCTTGAGGTCCACTTTTCCCGTACTTGAGATCTCTCCGGCAGATGAACCCTACCTGGACAGCCTTTTTGGAAAAGCGGGTCAGGTTGAAGGTTATTTTTGTCAAGAGTGTTAACAGTAGCCCATTTTTCCTGTGGTGACTGGGTTTGTGGAGACAATTACGTATAACTTTAGATGACTTATACTCGCTTTGGGTCTGTTGAGACAGTGATCAAAGAATATGGCCAAGACTAGACGTAGGGACTGTTCAAAAACGAAAGGAATTTCCGAGTGCTTGTAAGGTTCGAGGTAGCATATTTTCGATAGTAATCACTTGATGCTGATCGATGCTATGCCAGGTATTTGATTCAGATTTATTAGCGGCTTCAGATCCTAAAGGAATTGGAAAAGTGGAGGTGTTAACTCGTTACTGCTACCTTCAATGAGGGAAGTCTTTTCTGGAGTAATCAGCTTTAGCTCTTATTAGAATGATTCGGAGGTTTCGTTCCTACCAAATGGGATTTTACCTAGACTATCAAGGGATCCTTCCTAAAGTCCTTTGTGAGAAAAAGTGAACTGGTTTGCTGCTCCGACAGAATCCCAAATTGAAAGAACTGGGTACGGTAATCTATGTCCGCAACTAAGACCGGTGATAGCTCGAATGACCTAAGGTTAAAGGTTGCCAGTAAAATAGCGGCTGTAGATCAAGTTAAAAGTTACTTTCGTGACCAAAGTGAAAAGGTACAAAACAAGCACTCGACATTTCGGGTAGATTAATTTAGAACCTGATTTAAACAGGATTAGCGTTTATTCCTCCAAGGCATAAATCACTTTTTGGGTTTCGGAAATTAGTCTTCTTTGAAATATCATCTTAGATGATTACGACGTAAGACTTGTCCCAGTCATCCATTTCTTATCTACGTCTCGCCTTCAGGTAGAGAATTTTACCATTTTGAAACTCGTTGAAAAAAAATCCTCCTTTCGGATCTGATCTTTACCCAAGGATAAAAATCTTGCATACGAGTTGGACTTGCTCGACTGATGCAACAAATGTATTTTACGAACCAACTCTTCCGCCGAGCCTGTTGGGTTCACGTTTGGTCCTTAAGCTCTTCACCAACATCTTTGGACCACGAGATTTTTTTCCCGATGGAGTCGACTAGATTGAAAATTGAGTTCAGGAAAAAGAATGGGCATGGAATACCAGGGAATCCGCCTCGTACCAATATCCAAAACTCTCGTTTTCAGGTTGGGATCCATGACTTGGCCGATTTCCTAAAGAGTGAAGTACATGCCATGAACTGAAAATGCTCCATTGTCTTTGCGAATGATTACGATTGATTTTAGAATTCCAAATCTGCATAGGTCACCCAGACGGTCAAATGTTCAATTGGGTTTCGCTCAGGACCAGAAAATAGGAGCTGTTATTCAGTTTCTTGGATTCATCAAATATGTTTTTCTTTGCCAGCTGCATTTTCGTAGAGAGCTCTCTGGATCGGGTTGAGTTGTGCCTTGACCGTGGTACCAGGGGCTTTTCTTAATTTCTTTGCGCAATTTCCTCATAGGATACTCATCGAAATATCTGAGGTTGAAAACCAAGTTTGCGGATTTTCGGAGGTAGTTTGGTCTACAAAAGATTCGAACCATTTCGATCACGTTGGCGTTCGAATAAATTTCATCTGTGGATTATTATCTGTCGGTCAGTCACAATTCAATTGTGACCGATTTCCACTGTCATCGGAGAGGTTCCGTTTAAGGCTCTCAGTCTTGAGCTTCTTTTTCCGGATAAAAATCAAATGGTGTTATGTGTATGCGAAGAGCCAAGTGCTAAAGGTGAAGTCTTTTTGAATTCGATGGAGATCTTGAAAGGCTTAGGCAAAAGCTTCCATCGTCAAATCGTCCTGCATCATTGCGCGTCTCGGATCATTCTTGAGTTATCATGTAATTAAAAACAGCCTTTTGCTGTAGCGCTTCATCAGCCGCCGCAAATGCTTGTGATCCTGCTTATTACAGTCGGTCAAATGAGCTCCGAAGTCCTCTAAGGCTTTTTCGAAAAAAAATCACGTTTGGCTTATTTCCATGGATATTTTTTGCTGATGAGAAATTCGTTCCCTAATATTCAAAAATACCTAAATACAAAGAGTCAAGCATCCAGGTTAGTTTTGGAAGGGCTATTTCCCCTGATCTTTTTGTCGCCTTTCAAATGGACGGTTGACAAATTTAAAAGGGGGGGGGGAAAAACCCTTTTGAGTAGCATTAAAACCAAACAACGGAAAAATGTTTCCCAGATTGAGATAACCAAAATAAATTCAATAATCCTATTCCGCCAATTTCCAGAATTAATGGATGAGAAAAGCATATAATCCAATTTTTTGTTGTCGCCCGAATTCATAGTATTTCAGCGTGGAGATGTCGTTTCTTTTGGATCAGGTATTCTGATCTGTCTCTTTTGGTGTAGATTTGTGGTATTCGATTGTGGGTCGATTTACGGTAGCAGTATTTTTTCCTGTGGTGTACAGATTGACAAACAATATATATCTCCACCCTGAATATGCAAAGATCCTGAAGCCTTCCACTTCCATTAAAGCTTTTTTGCGTAGCATAGATTTCATTTCCCAATCCCATTAAGGGTCGATTTTCAAAGTCCAAAAGACATGTAGAGTAGGCAGCAGAAGCGGGTCTCAAATGATCCAAGAGTTTAAGGAATCCCGCTTTGAGCTTCATAGCCCAGAGAAAGGAAGCCGATGCGCGAACGTTTTCCTTTGACTTCGAACGGGTTCTGTCATCTTACTGATTCCAATGGTTTCCGTATCAGGAATACAGTGCGCGTCGGTCAGTAGGATTAACATCGTGGCTTTGCTACTTTGATCTGATGTCCAGGCAATTTCTTCGAAGTAACGATGAGCGGGAGTATATTCACAGTCACCGATCGGAGCCGTGGATAGATTTCCATGATATTCTTCAAGCAGTCTTTAGTTCCGATCGTCGAGCGATCGTACAATTCGATCACATCAAACAAAGGATAATCTTGCTCAAATAATTTTCTGGTGGAACTTTAAGATTCTGGAATTCATTGTGTGGCAGCAATTCATTTCACTGTCACCACCCTCAGAAGAACTCTTAAGACTAGCGATTAGTGCTTTTTCCTGCGTAAAAGGCAGTCCTACCGAAGATGATCAAGGTAACACCTGAATAACTCTCCATAACGAATAATAACCAAAGTAAATAGGCCCATTAGGTCAATTTGCTGGGCAAATATAAAATCAAATTTCAGCATCTCGTTACGAATAAGGGTATATTTTTGTTAGCCTTTAGGGGACAAATAATTAAAGTCCAAACATGTAGCAAGTATCGGAAATTTACGCTTTACCAAAACAGATCAACAATACCAAGGGCAAGAAGCAGGATTAAGTAAACTACTGATCACGGTTGAAATCCAAACGCCTATTTTTATGCCTGTGGGGACCGAGGCTCTGTTAGGCAGGTCCATTCAACGACCGCAGTTGGGATTCAGGGCATTCAAAGCATCAAATATGCCTGGAAATACCTTATATCTCTATTTGAGACCAGGATTGGATATTCTCGACGCGAGCCGCGGATTCACAAAATTTAATGGCTGGGAAAAAAACCAATTCTGACGCGATAGTTGGGGGGATACCAAGTATTTTCACTGGCAGGAACTCGGAGATAAAGGAAGATGGGGTGATGTTTAAATCTTCATATTGATGGGTTGAAGCATCACTTCACTCCAAAGAAAATGTGATGAGATATCCAGGCGCCCCATGGGGGGCGCGATATCATCATGGGCGTTTGACGAATGCATTCCTTATCCATGCGAAATACGGGTATTTGCACGAAACCCATGGGAAATGACCCATCGGCTGGTGAAGCGTTGCATCACGGCTTGTGATGGGGACTTCGGGAAAATTATGGGCTACAACGACTTTGTTTTCCGATTGTCAAGGATCAGAAATAAAGGCAGGATCTTGAGATTCAGTATGCTTGAATTTATCGCCTCCTGCGGCACGAGAAGGAATGCGATCGGAGGTCTTTCTGTAAGCGAGGGGCCTGCGGAAATAAATGATGTATGAAAATGGGATGGAATTGGTAAACTGATATTTTTGCCGAAGACAAAACCACGCTATTTGATGGGATTGGGTTACACCAGCAAATATTCTCGAGTTGTATCGCCCTTGGCGTGATATGTTTGGACTGTCGTGTTGATGCAACCAAAGAAATGCGAGGAATGGAATGCTTTTCACCTTCAGAGGATTTATTAATATTTCGAAAACGAAAAGTGGAGGATGCTTTACAGGAATCGACCAGCTTATCGGAGGCTATGTCAGCACCTTTTATTCTAAGCTTACCTCCGTTCATCTGACTATCAGCAAAGCAGATTCTGGCAGCACAGATTGGAAGATTCATAACTTAAGTTTCTTATTTATGGTTCGTCGGGCCAAGCACGGGAACATATCCTTGGCAGGCGATTTTTATGCGTTTGGAAGATACATGGTTGAAAAAAGTCAGCACTAGATTATAAGATGGAAAAATTCTCGGACAACTGTCATTAAGGATTTTTTTGAGACCTACTTTTTTGTAGGGTCATGCTGATTCTGATTGTATTGGTTTTAGATTTTACTTGAAAGAACTGATAACACTACATTCGAACGATGTCCCTATCAAAGTGAGATTCTTTAAATACATGGGTAACTACGGCTGGATGGTTAAATTAATCTATTGACTTCCTATTTACACGGTATTCATTCGGTTATTTTTATCTTCCAAAAATGGCCGAGAACTGAGATTCATCGCATTCTGAGTAGTGGGGTGAGTTTTCCGAGAATGCTCCGTCTTTTATTTTTGCAAGCAGCGATGGATCGGTGGAGTTAGCTTCCTGATGAAATGGCTGGTTTTTGCCGTTGCGACTGCTGGAGTCGACTAATTCCGGTTGACCCTATCTCGAATAAACGGAACGGCGCATCAATGAGCTAATATTCTATCAAAAGTGGGGCCTGACTCGTATGCCTATTTGAGTAGGTTCTTACAAACTGGCTATCGGGTTTAATTTTACCTTGGAACAATTTGTGATGGAGAGTTAATAGCCAAGCTTCCTCTGATACGGATCGAGTGGGACACTGCCAAAAAAAGTATGGACGCTTCGTAATGTGGAGACTGCGCGAAATTGAATGGCGGGGAGAAACTTATACGGTAGGTGAAAATCTAGATAACAGCTTTGTCCATTACGCCTGAGATTTTGATCTTCCAAAAATCACATGAAACGCATAAAACTTCCAGAAGCTCAGTAAACAGAATTTCGAATCTGTTGGAAGCGGGTGCTGACAATGTCAAGTTTACTAAAGATTGAGCGGTATGTGGCGTTTAGTCACCATTTGCCCAGCAAATGATTTTGACTTTTATAGAGTGATTCATGTCCGGGCGCGCAAAACTCCGTGGTGGCCTTCAGGATTTCAGATCGCATTGGATCTATTGGCTTTGTGTACATCCATCATATTTTACTCTCGAGGACATTTGCGGAGATGGGACCGAGCTATCCCATACTTGCAGTCTGGCTACGGAATAATAGTTTTTGCTGTCAACTGGCTTATCCTCTACAAAACCGTCCTCGCAGAATGACACGCAAAATGAGATTCAGATTAACTGATCATTAAGGATTTTTTGAAGACCTCTATTTTTGTAGGTGGTCATGCTGATTCTGATTGTATTGGTTTTTTAGATTTTACTGAAAAGAAACCGATACCTACATTCGAAAACGATGTCCCTTCCCGATTGAGATCTTTAAATACATGTGGTAACTACGGCTTGTATTTTAAATTAATCTTATTGGACTCTATTACGGTATTCATCTCGGTTATTTTTTTACTTCAAAAAATGGCCGGAAGAACTGAGATCATCGCAAATTTCTGGTAGTGGGGTGAGTTTTCCGGAGATGCTCCGTCCTTTTATTTTTGGCGGCAGCGCATGATCGGTGGGAGTTAGCTTCCTGATGAATGAGCTGGGTTTGCCCGTTGCGACTGCTGAGTGGACTTAAAATTCGGCTTGACTTATCCTCGATAAAGAGCGGCATCAAGTGAGCCTAATATTTTATCAAAGTGGGGCTCTGACTCGTATGGCCTACTGAGTAGGTTCTTCAAAATGGCTATTACGGGTCTATAATTTTTACCTTGGAAACAATTTCGTGTGGAGAGTTAATAGCCAAGCTTTCTCTGATCGGATCGAGTGGGACACTGCCAAAATGTATGGGACGCTTCGTATGTGGGACTGCGCGAATGAATGAGCGGGGAGAAACTTATTACGAGTAGGTGAAAAATCTAGATACAGCTTTGTCCAGTTACGCCTGAGGATTTTGATCTTCCAAAAAATCACCATGAAACGCTAAAAATTACCCAGAGCTCAGTAAACAGATTCGAATCTTGAAGACCGGGAGGTTGACTGCAATGTCAGTTTCTATAAGATTGAGAGGATGTGAGTTTTTATGTCACCATTGCAGGCAATGATTTTGACTTTTATAGGAGTGATCATGTTCGCGGCGCGGCAAACTCGTGGTGGCTCAGGATTTCGATCGCAATGAGGAATTTCCTATGGCCTTTGTGTACATCATCCTATTTTTACGTCTCGAGGACATTTTGCTGAGAATGTGACCGAATATCCATACTTGCAGTCTGGCTACGAATATAGTTTTTTGCTGTCACGGCGCTTATTTCTCTACAAAACTGTCCTCGCTAAGATATGGAACGCATCGATTAGGACTACTTAAGCTTCATTTCTTAGTGCTGATCTGGGGATTCACCGCAATTTTGGGTTTGATTGATTCAGTTTGCCTGCAATAGAATTGGTTTTCTATCGAGACTTTGTTGCTCGGTTGGCGTCGCTGGTTATCTTACTAAGAAAAAAAGTCTTTTGATTCCATTTTTCCAGAAATGAAAAAAGTCATTGGCGTTGGCTTCCGTGATTGCCTTGCATTGGATCTTGTTTTTTTGGTCGGCTCGGGTTGCTACGGGCCTCAGTTTGTTTGGCAGGTGGATGGCACACTTCACTTGGACTGCATTTGGTTGAACCGATCTTTATCGCACTAGATCAAATGGTATGAAGTGCTGTGGGTTTAATGGTGATCTCTGGGCTTTCTGTTGATATTTAGTTTCAGAGGGACTGGCTACTGGTTGGGAATAACGTATGGCTTTTGGCCGCGGCATTCCTTGCTGCAGTTTTTTTCAGGTCCTGAAAATAGCCAGCCTAGCCAAAAACTAGGCCCTTATCACATTACTTTTTATGAGATGGGGAGCCTGTCTTTTTTCCTGATTGTTTATGCCTGTGTTGTCTTATTTTATTGCTGAGGATGGGCTCAAAATGGATATTGGGAAGGATACGATTGGTTTTGGGGCTGTTTATTTCTGGGAGGAGTTTGTCCGTTTATGGGCTTTTTCTGTATTCAGAGAATTGATTGAAACGACTTTCCGTGTTACAATCAATTTTGGACTATAATCTGGAGCCGGTGTCATGGGCATAGTTCTCGCGGTCTTGTTTTTTGGAGAAAGTGAAAAATGACCCTCAGTTTTTTCGCACAGCGATTATACTGGTTTCAGGTACTACCTATTCCGGTTTGAATTTTTGGAATAAAAGGGCGGGCAAAGACCAGTTGAGGACTTTGGGTGTGATTATAATCTGGATTACTCCAAAATCAATCTAGAATTAAAAATTAGGTTCCATTCAAACAGGGGTTTGATTTAAAAGAATAGGAATTCTATTTTTTAACGAAAAAAGTTTTGAACGATTAAAATTGTATTTAAATTTTTTGTTGATTTATTGTTGTGATCTTAAACTCTTTAAATCATAAACAACATGAAAACTTTTAAAAACAAATTTATTGCATATCAGAGAACTCTCTCTCTCTCTCTTCTCTCTCTTCCTGTTGAGGGGGGATTTTTTTTGCTGGGAATAAATTTCCTGCCAAAGAAATCCCTGAATGCTGTCAGGCAAATGGATGAGCCAAGTTGAAAAGAACTCTGTCGTGTCCAAGAGCTGATTATGAACAAAAATTAAGTACTTGACCTTTTCATGGGGCAAGGTGTTTCAGATCCAGATGAAGAGGCTGGAATTATTTGCGATTTTTCGAAATGAGGAATTCAAGGTGAAATCCATCGGACTTGGACACATTTCTTTTTGAATCAGGAGTTGACCCTTTTGGCAAAAAAGAAATCTGCTTTATAATTGATGCATTTTACAAGTTAGGTGCGCAAGAGTTTCTTCTGAAGTTGATATTCTGTTGAAGAGGCTCATTGACTTATGTTTAGGAAAATGAAATTGTATTATGGCACCGTTTTAGCCAAAAAACTTCGAAGAATTCTTCCTTAAATGAATTGGACAGTATCTTGGTGGTCAAGAATTTGAGGACTGGAAACTTGGCCAAAAGATCAAGATTGGAAGGGAAACAAAAAGCCAGATCATTAATCTGACTAAGAATATTAATGTAACTAGTGATATTCAGGAGGATCTTTGTAAGTGCGAATATGCGAAAAAGAAACCACTACTATTGTATTTAGGGGTATTTGATTTAGAGAGTTGAAAGTGGTAAAAAGCAAAAAGGACTTCACTTCACAGGAAAATTTTGCAAGTTCAAATTTGTCAATTTTCTTTGCCAATTGTCAGCGATTTTGAAATCCAATTAGCGTTGTTCGATAATTCTTAATTGCCCAATTGAAGGCATTGCAAGTTCAATCTTAGGCCATGGCCTCATCCTGATCAACTCACTTTATATGTAGTACTTGGTACAAATATGGAGGTAATGGAGCAGGTTAAACACATTCATTTTAACAGCCTTGGAGATAAAAAGGAAGTGATGCAGGTAATTGGAGGACTCTCAAAACCTCTTTCATTTCTTATAAATTAACTGGAGTTTGATATGCAAGTGATATGAAATTACTTCTCTTTAATAAAAGGGACAGGAAATTCAATGAAAGTTCAGGTTAAGTTTAATGTGAACAAATTTCTCCAAGGTCAAAACAGAAACTCAATTTTGCGGGACTGTAGGAAATGTGCATATTATAACTACATTTTGCGCTTCAAACCTTTAATAAAGCAGGTACCCATAAATTAACCCATTTAGTGAATAGAGGTTTTGGACAAAGTCCTATCTAGGAGTGAATTATGGAGTGAAGAGAATTCGGGAAATTGAATTGTTATTTAGTGCAGGGAAATGTCAATTGTTGATGGGAATAATCTTCAAATATTTCCGGTTTTGACATGTCTATATTTTATGATTTCTTTTCTACTGCTTCGGGCAATCGGGAAAAGATTTATCATATAATTGCGAATAGAGGTATAGTAAAGGACAAACAAATAGTGACGATAAAACCAACAAATTCAAGTTTGGTGGAATATTCTAGGGGCTTCAGCATTTCAAAAAATGCTACAAAAAGCCAAAACCAATCTAGAAAAATCCAAGCTATTTTTTTGGACTTAGGAAGAAGAGCAGGAAGAACCTAATTTTAATAGTTTATAAAGGATTAAGTTATAAGTCCTGTCAAATTATTTAAGTAAAAAAAAACTTTTCCGATTGGTGAAAGTTTTATTTTCCTGGGGGCCTGGAATAAGCATTAATCAGTATGGGATGGAAGTGGTTTAGTTACAATGGGGCCTAGCTCGGAGTAATTTTAAAAAGCAATTGGTTCCCGTGAGGGATTTTCAAAAATTTTTCCTTTTTAAAATAACTATGGACTTAGATTACCTTAACAATTAGGTTTGTTTGGAGAAACTAGTATGGAAATAAACCTTCAACCGAATTTCTAAAAAATTAGCCAGAAAGGGTAGTCAGGAAAATTTGACCTCCCTTTTTTTTTACTTATTAGCAGAAAGTAAACTAAGGGGAATTTAAAGGGGACGGAAAGCCTGTAAGGGGACTGTTTGGATGATTTTTTTTTTAAAGCGTAGTTTAATATCAGGTCCAAAAGTTGCCCAAAACCGCCCTTTTTTTGCTTTCCAAATTTCGGAAACTCAATCAGTTCTCCTATCGGTTGTCAATTTTTTCAAAAGGCGAGGGGATCCTTCCCCTCTATTTCCTTTGGT
>Ga0163217_1030285_pt1 | contig 10596 bp, 6 predicted proteins | sample SynspAceP_FD_185933 | JGI IMG/M metagenome (GOLD analysis project Ga0163217, IMG submission 185933) | Saline lake microbial communities from Ace Lake in Antarctica - Synechococcus sp. Ace-P (PacBio error correction) | ecosystem: Environmental > Aquatic > Non-marine Saline and Alkaline > Saline ... | reverse complement strand
GATGAGGATCATATACGAACCGCACGCTTTAATTATAGAACCAAAGTTATAGATTATTCCTTTAACTGGTCTTATTTGGTTACGACCTTTCGAATCGGATGGTGGGTTAATAATTAAAAAAAAATAAGTTTTGAATGATCCAGGATTTATTGCCACGGTATCATAAGCAACCCAACCCAACCCAGAAGCGGGCGAGTGAGGACAGCAGGCCATAATGCACATCCAGAAGATTTATCCGTAATATTAAAAAAGTTTTAATTTCTGGCAAACCCGTGTTCCAGGTGCATTTACAAATCCCAAATTGGGAGGAATACGGCCCATGGGGTTGGGAAAAAACAAATACTCATATGTCAAAAACATTTTTCATAGGCCAGTTAACCCATGAAGTTAAGTTTCGATACCTTTTTTTCTCTACACTTCCCTTTGATAAAAAAAAGTGTGCAATCGGCCATGTCTCTGTTTTGTGGTGGTGTTTGTGGAAAACAGGAGAAGTTAGTTTGGGGGAAAATGGATGGTTTTATTTTCTCTTGGTATATAACGAAAAGATTTGGAAACCTACTTTGGAAAAGGGTTATACTAGAATTGAGCGCACCACAAGGTTTATATTAACTGGTTAAAATTGGCTAGTAAGACGCCCACTTATAAGAAGTATACGATTACTTGAGATAAAAAAAGAAGTTTTTGCCCTTAACCTTAAAAATGTTTGAGTTATGATAAATCTGGTGGCAGTTGCTTGGCAGCATGGGCGCCATAACTACATCATACCAGAAACTATTGGTGAGGTTAGGAAATTGTGATTATGCGTTTTTGTTGGATTAGGGGATGCTCGATGGTCATTCAAGGTTTGTTGCTTCAATTGGGGCATAAGAAATATTGCCCAAGCGGTATTTACAATTTATCATAGAACCTCATGCCCGATTAAGGATTGAAAATTGACAAATAATGTACGGCATCAACAAGGAGAAAAAAGAGTTAACGGAAGAAACCGTTGGACCATTTTATTTAAACGGGTTATAAGGGCTCCAACCTGTTTAGAGTAGGGAAATTGCGGCCCTATAAGCAGCCGTCAAATCAGAATGATATTTATGGAATCTTAATTGGATGTCATTTTATACCCAATGGAAAAATTTTGATACGGAAATTTAGAAAAATGGTTGAGGAGGAACTTTGAGGGGAATTATAAGGGGAATTGTTTGGATCGTAAAATTAAGCAATTGGCAACTTGGAGCGCCAACGAGTAATGGGCGATATGGGGACGAATTTCGTACGGAGGAATAGGCAATTTTACATTATTCTAAAGTTTCTCTGTTTGCACGCTTGTTGATAGAGCTATTAAACGTGGCCCCGAAATTTTTGGCAAGCAACCCCGTAAAATTGAATAAATGGCGAACCCTTGGAAAAGGAAATTCGCGAGGATATTTTTCATATGCACGCCTTGGAATGAAGGAAAAAACAGGCATTTTACCCCCCAATCTTATGGGTCACCACATTTGGGATGCCTCGGTTTTCATTAATGGAGTCTTACGGTTTTATATGACCCTAAAGATCCTTATATGTAGCACGGTGCTGGCCATATGAACGTGAACTATGTAACTGACGCGACTTCTATATCGTTACAAGAATGAAGATGATTTTGGATTTGCCCTCGTCCTCCTTTACTATTTGTACTTTTTGGTTTTTCAATAGGTCATTAAGATAGGCCATTGAAGAAAATGAGGGCCCATGAAACATTTTGTATCAAATTATTTGAGTTACAGGGCAACCATTTAGTCTGCTGTTTCAGTGAAGGATATAGATTTTAAGGACCCAAGAGATTATTGGGGAATTTCCACAGGCCTATTCGCATTGGATGATTAGAATGTTGCTATGAATTTTTCAAAAAAATCACAGTTGAAATGGAAATTTTAGAATCCCTTTAAGGATCACCGATAAATAATTACGGTTATAATCTAGACTCTCAGTTTATAGAAGGTATTTCTATAACCGGTCCTCAGCAAGGAAAAAGGGTTTAAATACTTTTAGAATTTTTCAAACACCCCAACCCAAAATAAGGCAAATCCGTACTTTACCGGGGGTCATGGGGCGTCTTAATTTTTCCTTAAGATTTGGCATCCATTCGGCCAAGCTTTTCCGTCATTTCTGTTTAACGAAGGATTAGCCTAGTTTCCGCGGCCACATTACCGGAATGGAACATCCAAAATGGACCATGGACAAGTTGCGAAGGTTTAATTTTATTCCAATGCCAATCTTCACGCCAGTGGATTGTCTCTAATCATCCAACGCAGAAACATATTTTATTCCTTTTTGCAGCAGATCCCTTTATGGGGTCTGACACATGTGTAATGTGGTACTTGGTAAGTGGTTCCAGCTTCAAAAAAATACAGTCTTTAAAATGGGAGATGGCAGATTGAGTGAAGTTATATCGCTTTCTGGGGCAAATAACTTTCTTCCAAACCTGAATGACGGCTGCTATAAATGTTATTCAAACTGCGTATAAAATACCTCAAAGTCTTCTCCGTTAAGGTTCTATGTACAAAGGCTTGAAGTTTTTCAAGGAAGATCCCGCTCCTCATTGGTTCATTACAAAGTCGAAAGGGGAGGAGTCCAACCATTTCCATCATTCGTTCCGCATTGTTTGATAATGCTTTTTCGGTTGCCCCAGTCAATCGTAGCTGTTTAGAAAGCCACTGTCTCTATATCTTCCTTCTTTTGTAAATTTATGTGGAATCTGTGATAGGGTGGGATTACGCTAGAGCAAGCTGGACCCCTCTACCTGGGGTTTAAAAATGGTTCAGAGAATGCATCTGCCGTTTCTGTCGGATGCTGACCCCTCTACATTAAAAAAAAGATAAGTTCAAAATTTTTGGCGTCTAGATTGCTTTTAAGCGAATTCCTTGTTATTAGTTATTCTAGAGCAAGCTGACCCCTTTGATTATTATATTTTTGGTTTTACTTGATGGTTTATTAACCATCAAAGATAGTCTATGCTGGAAAACCAAAACGTATGAGTCAGTAAAACAACTGTTACGGAATGCACCATCAAGGTAAAGGCTATAAAAACGATAGCTAGAAACCCTTGGAAATTAGCCAAGAACACGGTAAAGAACTATGTAAGAAGGTCAAGGATCAGCCGATCCCCTAGCCCACGCTTCTTGCATTAGAGACCCAGAGCTAGAATCCGCTTTATTATCGGGGCAATCCCAGCCTACAGGGCCATTGAGCGGTACCTTGCCTTTAAGCGGATAACTGGATATTACACCAAGAACTGAAAAAGGTAGGCGTTTTGAAACCGAATGGTACCTATGGGAGGAATATAAAGCGCAGCATGTTTGCGATCATTATTTGTTACAGCCAATTTGCTCTATTTTACGTAGCCATCACCGAAGCAGGCAAAACCCTCTTTGTATTGGAACATGCCCCTGGCGATAAAAGCTTTATTATTGATTTGGCAGGCAAGCTTTTATCGTACATCGATAGGGAAACAGGGAAGAGATTAGCGTTGCAGGTTTTTGTTTTAGCCTGTCTTTCTTATTCCGGACTATGGTTGGAGGCCATGGCGCTTGCCCAGCAAAAGACAGATGATTTTATTCCATGCATCCAATGTTGTTTGAAGATATAGGAGGGGCAACCCCAAAACCTTGGTTCCTGATACTTAAAGGCGGCCATTGTAAAAGCTAGTAAGATACGAGGCCTTAGTACTCCAATAGGGTATTTGGAAGACTTCCCAATCATTACGGAACTTACCGTAACGCCGGCCTTGGTACGAAAAAAACCTCAAGATAAAGCCTTGGTGGAGAACCATGTCAAAACTGATCTACTCCGTGTGGATGCCAAAATACGCAACCAACAATTCTTCGATATACTCTCACTCAATTAAAGCAGTAGCCACAAAAAATGCAGCGCACAACCAAACCCGTATGCAACGTAAAGGACTATTTCTAGTTTTTTGGTAGAGAAGGTCATTGCCGAGAGGAAACAAGTATTGTACCCCTGCCTACTTCAGATTTGAAGTTAAAATATTATTAAAGCCTTAAAAGTAGCGCATAACAACCATATCTATTGAGTAACGACAACACTATTACAGTGTGCCTTTTGCTTCATATAGGAAAACAAACCAGGGTCATTCTATACCAGAGTACGGTAAGGATATTTCGGGATATGGAAACCTTATCGCCGATGCACCCCAGAGGGCTACTAAGAAATCAGGATATACCACTCAAAAAGATCATTTATGCTTCTACCCATCAATATTTACAAAGCAACGTAGCCACGACCTTCTTATATGCAACGAGGCTACCTCATTCAGAAACCCTTTTACCAATATATCGCAGGCCACTATTCAAACAGAATAATACCCAGAGCAGCTCTACAGAATTGTGAAGGATTTTTAAAAACTCTCCAACAAAACCAATCACCAGAAGTTTATCAAAGCTTGTCAGATCGCTAAATCAAATGCAACCAATTATTCCATATGGTTTTTTAAAGCGAATCTTAGAAAACAAAATGCGTAGAGGCCAACCGATGATGGTCAAGTAGCTCCAAAGTCCAATTGGCCAAAAACAATATATCAGAGGAGCTAGCTCCTATAAATAACAATGAAAAATAGCTATTAATGTAAATCAATTTAAACAATGACGAAACAAATTGAAACTCAACTAAAACAATTACGCTTAATGGGAATGTCTGATCGCTGGGACGCCTTTATCGAAAACTAGAAGAACAGCCATCAACTAATCGCCTAAGCCGAAGGAACTGGAGATGCTACTACAAAGCGAACAAGAGGATCGTTCCAATAGACCGCTTTGAGCGGCTAAAAAGAACCGTAAGTTTAGATATAGTGCCACTATAGAAGAAATAGGTTTTACCCTGTTAGAGGCCTGAAACAAATCACAAGATGCAGCGAAAATGGCTACGGGCGTACCTTGTCAAAGGGAATCTGTACTTATTACAGGAGCTACAGGCATGTGGCAAAAGCTTCATAGCCTCTGCTTTAGGGCACAAGGGCATGCGCCCCAAGGCTTCCAAAGTACTTTACTCAATGCGCAAAAAATTACTGGCACAAACCAAAATGGCCAAGAATCGATGGAAGCATATTTAACTCTTTTGGGCGTATGCCAAAGTGGAGCTACTGATTTCTTGATGATTTTGGATTAGCCAATCTAGACAAAACAACAACAAATGGATCTTATGGAAATCATTGAAGATTTAGGCACGGGGAGATCATCCACTATTATGCCAGTCAACTTTCCGGCTAGCTTCTTGGTATGAAATCATAGGGGAAGCAACCATTGCAGATGCCATTTTAGATCGCTTGGTGCACTCATCACATCGCATTGAACTCAAAGGAAATTCTTAGAAAAAAACTGTAATATTGTCAGTGTTTCTTATCTTTTGTAAACCAAAATAGCAAGAGGGGTCAACATCACTAGAATGGGGGGGTCAGATATCTATAGAATATCCAGATAGGGTCCGTAGTTAAGAAATCGGGATGATTGTATTGTTCTACTTTGGCATCCAAAAAATTCTTTAGTTCTTGCTGTGCATTCCAGGGGATATTTAAAGTTTATAAAGAAGTTATTGGCGTAATGAGTAGGCATTTTGTAGGAGCGTGCAGAACCAATAGACCCAAATTAGTCTAAATTTTAACACGGACATAACTAAAAAACCGCCCCTAAATAAAGTTGGGTAACACCAATAAAAGGCGCTAATTAATATATCTCTTTGGGCAGGTCAAAAATTGGTTATAATGAACCCCAGCAAACATAAAATGGGAAGCGTATAGAATGTAATTGAAATATTTTTTCCCCTGAACCAGATCAAAGGAACCTCTTAACAGGTCTCCTCTGCTATTGGAGCAACAATTTACCGTATATAAAGAATAATGAGATGTTGAATAGTTCTCAAGAAAGCTTTCTAGTTGGCATTGCTCCCCAGTTCTATTTTTTTTTGCCCAAAAAGCCTATTAACCTCTCATTTAATATGCCAACACCCATGCGCAGCAAAATTCCCCAAACGAGAAGGGCAGAAAATTAATTCTTAGCCTTTTAACGGATTTTGATATGGAGCCAATCTAGTATATTTCCGGGCCTTAATAAATATCCATTACTTTATAAAGTACTTTTCATGAGTAAGGGATCCATCCACCATAGTGAGTTTTCTATCCGCCATATTGCCAATTCCTCCATTATGCGTGACAATGACAAAAAGTTTGCCAAAATTTGTTGCCCTAAGATCAAAGGAATAACTTATGAAGAATTTCGGCACTTCAGAATTCTAAAATTACCGCGGAGGGTTCGTCGGCAAAAATAACGGAAAGGGTTGTTGGACCAAGCCCTAGCCCACTGCCACGCGCTGTTGTTCACCCACCGGAAAAGTTCATGGGTTATGTTGTAATCTGTGCGAAAAGTCCCAAGAAATCCAAAAGTTTTTTTTCTGTTAAAAAAACCCCGGGGCGGGCCTCCCGGTGCCCTCGGCTTTTTCTTTTTTGTTCCCTTAATTAAGGCAGGGATACATACATTTTTCCAAAGCGGGTAAACTCGGAGGTAGTAAAACTGTGGAATTGAAATATAAACCCAAATGGCTTATTACGAAATTTGGCCATGGCCTTGGCCGATAGTTTAGTTACGTCCTGCTTTCATTAATCGTAAGGTACTGTCATTTTTATTATTTGCGTATCCAAAGTTTCCCAGGATTTGGTAAGAGAGTGGTTTTAGCCGGCTCACAGACGGTCCAACAATGGATACAACCTCTCCTTTTTTTGTATGTGGAAGGTCCACTCCTTAAGACCTGGAGAAATTCCGTAAAATTTATTTGATATTTTGTAGCCTTGATCATCGTTTTGAAATTATGGGTTGAAAGTAAAACATTAACGAGAAGATTACAAAATGCTTATGCTTTACGATGCCTTTTAATAGTGTTTAAAGTGATATTAACATCCGATATATTACACTTTAATTCTATTTTTATATTCTTGTTTAATTATTGTGGTTAATGCTATATTGTGAATGCGACAAATTCATTAAATCCATCAAAAGAAGTAGGATGTTAGTTTATAATACTGTTGGGGAAACGAGCCGATTAAAAATAAATTTTAGACTAGAAATTATGAAACAATATAGAAGTTTTGGAAGAATACAATCTAGAAATTTACTGACGAGGTTAGAGTCTAGATTTCATCGATCATCAATGAAATGGAGAAGATCTCACCTAGGGACGGATTGGTTAAAACACCTGAGAGAGCAGCGAAAAAAGGCAATGCTTTTTTTTACTCCAGGGATAAACAAGATGCTGATTAGAGATACTCAAGGGGGCGATGTTTAAGGGGAGTTCTTACAATGAAATGGTCATTATTAAAAGGATATTTTGAAATGTATTCTTTGTGCGAACATCATATGTTGCCCTTTTTTGGAAAAGCCCATATAGCCTATATTCCCAATGGCACATTGTGGTCTGAGTAGAGATACCTAGAGTAGTCGATGTCTTTTGCAAGGCGATTGCAGGCTACAGGAAAGATTGGACCAATGATATTCCTAGAATTGCCTTAACCAATACTTTAAAGCCACAGGGCGTAGCTGTAGTGATCGAGGCCTCTCACATTGTGCATTGTGATGAAGAGAGGGTGCAAAAACAAAACTTCAGATTACCACTACTTCAGGATTTAGAGGTCAGTTTGAAAAGATAAGAACCCGAAACGAGTTCTTTAAATTGATCAGTTCAGATTTATCCAAGAACCAGTCAAGATTCAAGGGGTCCATATATTGGCACTTCTATTTGATTTAAAACTTGTTGCTAACATTATTTATTATTAAATTTGTCACATTTTAAAAAGACCATAAAATTTAAAAGAAATCCTATTTTTGGATTGCTTTTTGACGGGATAGGAATGCTTTCCTTTATAATTTCCTGGTTATTGGTGTGAATTTTCAGATGTTATTTTGGGCTCCTGTGGCCGGTGGCTAATGGGACCAGATTGTACAAAGGGAAGATGGACGGGTGCTGGGGTAGTAACCTTTGTAGAAGAAATGCTTCCCTTGGACCTGGATGTTATCCCCACCTTTACAGAATTTATGTGGTTTTATACCTAATTTTAAATCTTTCAAAAAAGAAAATTTATATCGGTCAAGTAGTTTAACCCATCAGCCCCATTTGTAGGAATAAGATAGCCGATCCAAATGTATTAAGTGACCCATTGTTACTTAAAAAATTTCCAATATCTTTCTGAGATTTATCTTCTATTTACCAATTCAAGTTAAATGAAAAAAGAAGAAATTTTGTCAAAAAAAAACCTTAGGTTCTTTGGCTGAATACTAGGTATGAAATTGTTTTTGGATCTAAACACCAAAGAAAAACTATACCTTATTGGGGTTCAGTTACCCAGACCCATTTCAATTGTTCAATAAAGGATAAGGAAAATGGTAGTGCTCAATAGACAAACCGTGGAATATGGAGGCATGTGGCCCTTTATTGGGACGACAGATAAACGCCCCAACAAATAGTATGTTTATTTCCGCAACAATGGTTTGGTTCGGAAAATATAAATGAAAGGAGTGGACCATTTACATTCGATGGGAATCGGCAAAGGAAAAGAAATCTTTTTAACATTTGGAGAACTCAAATCAAAATTCTCCCATCACACCTTATCAACTTACCGTAGATGTGGAGGTAATGGTTAGGAGCGAATTTGACCGCCGGCGAAAGGGAACCAAAATGGACTATTGGAGCAGTGGCTGCTGCTTCATTGGACAGGGGTCGTCTCAAAGATGTTTTGAGAGGTTGCGAATAAAGGATGATGCCGTCTAATATCGGCTATCATGCGGCAGAAATCAGCATTTTAAGTAGGGGACCCTCAAAAAGAGGCCTATATACTAGGGGTGTACCTATGTCAAAGGCTTTGCGGGACGAAACATTATTGGCTTTTAAAATGAACGGAGAGGATATTCCCTTGGTTCATGGATTACCCATTGCGTTTGGTTTGTGTGTGGATGGCCCGCATCTACTTCTGTAAATGGGGTAAACAGGATTAGTATTTAGAAATATAGTACATTTGATGGCGAAAAAATGGATGGGAAACTTCCTATAGGGTTTCCTTGTCACCCAGTGGCTCCAGGGAGGAAGTTAAGATGAGGGACATCGTGCCATTATAGAATCCATGCCAGTAAAATCTTGATTACCTTCCAAAATCAGGCGCCGATTATTTCCAGGTAAAAAACTAATATTAGAGGTCATGCTTGGGCAGGGGGATTAGAAATAACCAAAGTCTGTATTCTATTGATTTGGGGCCACTTGGTCGATTGTACTTTGGAAAAGCCGCGAAAACAGGTTGGCTTGGCAGGCATTTTAAAGCCAGTAAATCGGTTTTTCCAAAAACAGGATATTACGAAGTATGGGCCTCGGGCACAGATTACCCACGGAGTGAGTCAGCCATGATTATTGCCAGGTTGGAATCCCAAAGGATACCTGAATAATGCATGCCATAGAATTGCTGTTAAAGTTAGTTAAATGAAACAAGGAAAATAATTTTAGAAAACAGGTCAAGTCCATTTATAGTGTTTTAGTGGTTTGCTTCGTCATGGTGATCTTATAGGCGTTTTGGGAATTGCTCATGATGGATCCATCGCCCTTTCGTTTAAAGGGATGCACCCAGTTTCAGAAATAATTGGCACAACCTCCGAAAGGATGATTGATTGGGATAAGATAGAAAATGGCATTCCATGTACGCACGGGATTTAAAGACGGAGAAGGCGTTTAATTGGCCCGTAGTGAATAATTGCACCAATTTGTCATTTCCGACCCATTAGTGATTACAGAACAGAATGAATGAAGAGCGATGGGTAGAGGGACCATTCGATTGGATGCAAAAAAACCCAGAAACTTATGGGATTTGGGACGATAATGAAAACGGTAATTATAAAATTATTTTGGGTCACAAAATTACCCTCCCAATGGAGTAAGGGGGAAGGAGAGAAAGGCGCTTGACCAAATATTCCAATGCGTATCCTTGTAGGGGAATTAGGGGAGTGGGACCAATGTTAAGCGAAATAGATCTTGGGAAAAATTTTTTGAAGCTTTTATTAATGCGTTTATAGGAACTGCGAATATGGACATGGAAGTCCATTATATTCGAAGCCTTGGGTATACAATTATTTCTGGGGGTTGATTATTATTTCCCTATTGGTTTTGGATGCTGGAAATTTATTTCTGGGCGTAAGAATCAATCTATTTTCGAAGCGATTTTTTGGTTGGACGGCTTTTTATATGTTTTTAATTTTCTTCCTTTGCCAATTGCCATAAGGCGCGTTTTTTATAAGTTTATTGGACTACTTTTTGGAGACTTGGGGATTATTAAAAAATAGCTTGGCCTTATATTGGAATATGTCACAATTTCCTCTTGGGGTCCAATTATTGATTTTCTTTTTGGTTTTGGATTTTGCCAATGGTTTAACCCCATAATTTTACTTACATAAATATCCAATTTTTTTGTGGAAATTTCCATCAAAATACACCACAGTGTTAAGGAGATTTGGGCTTTGCCGCCCACTAAGGTATCATTGGATGGAAAACGTTTTTTTACCCAAAAACCCTTTAAAAACTTTTGGG
>Ga0163217_1027755_pt1 | contig 10596 bp, 20 predicted proteins | sample SynspAceP_FD_185933 | JGI IMG/M metagenome (GOLD analysis project Ga0163217, IMG submission 185933) | Saline lake microbial communities from Ace Lake in Antarctica - Synechococcus sp. Ace-P (PacBio error correction) | ecosystem: Environmental > Aquatic > Non-marine Saline and Alkaline > Saline ... | reverse complement strand
CGAGCCACCCTTCGGATGCCTGGTGGGCGGCGGGTTTCTCCCTGAGTCAGGTCCGATCACGGCTGGAACGCCGTCGGACAGCCGACATTTACGGCCTTCACCCTGCAGCGAGATCAATTTTCCGGATCGAGCTCAGGGACTACGCCGCGATGGCCTCCTCTTTCTGCCCAGCCTGTTCCCGTCGATGTTTCCCCCACTTGAACGCGCTGAGCCGTCCAAGGTGATCGAGTGCCGCTCGACGGGCTTCATGCCTTCAGCTTCGGACTTGAGTTCATCTTGATGGGCTTGGAGCGCTCCCTTGGCCCAGGCAGCGCCGCCGGAATCCTCAGGCTGATGCTTGTTGTGAAACGACTGGGCTGCTGAGGCCCAGCGCCGCATCACCACAAGCCCCAGCGTTCACCAGCACCGCTGGATCAAGCCGATGCAGAGGTCGGATCATCGCCACGGCCGTGGCGGGCTGATCCCGGCGAGCCCGGCCACATAACCGCTCCAGTCAGCAAGGGCCTAGCAGGAAACACCGAGAGGGCCTGTCCCAGACTTCTGGGTCATCACCATCCAGGCGCGTGAACAGCCCGGCGGGCGCTCGGATCGGCATCGATCGCATCGGCAGCAACGACCAGGGCAGCAGGTAGCGTGGCGGCCCCCAGGCCGAGCAGCAGCACCACCAGCACCAGGCAACGCGAACTGAGGCTGTTTGCCACCAGGAAGCCAACGGTGCCGCGGTTGGCATCGAGCGGCACCAGCAGCATGGCCACAAGCATCAACCCATGGCGATCCAGAGTCAGCCGCCCCAGCGCAGGCCACCCAGCCGTCCACGCCGCGCCGCCAACCGGCTCCACAACTCCAGCCGCCATGGCACTCAATTTGGAAAAGAATCAGCATCCAGGTGCTCCAAGACTGGGGCAGATGCATCACCTCAGAGAGATAAAGCAACGACACGCCTGCATCAATTGCACGCTCCCAGAGCAGCAGATCAACCCCACACGCGCAGGAAGCGCCATTGCGCCGGATGCGCCCCAACTGGCTGTGATCGGCCGGTCGCCCCGATGCCGGCGGCAGACCCGGGCCGCGGGGGCCAGCCCAGGCCGAGAGCAGGGTGCCCACCACCGCGACCGCTTCCGGCGGCCGCCCCCATCGCCAGGTAGCCCGGGCCGCCGTAGCCACCAGCATGGGCGCCAAAGCAGCAGGGCCCACCAGGCTGCTGAGAATTCGAGCCGGTGAAGCGGGCCGCGTTGAGGCGGGTGCGCAGCTTGGTGTCTTCGGTGAGCTCCGGTTGGCCAAGGGCGCAATAGGGGAGGTTCACGCCGGTGTGTAGGCGGCCATGAACACCACCGAACTGAGCACGGAACCAAACCGAAACGCAAGGCAGTTCACCCCCGGCGGAACCAAACCACATCAGCGCCATGGCTCACCCGAGCGGCAGCGCATCCGATCATCCAGGGAACGCGCGGGCCGAAGGCGCGATTCGGGGTGCGATCGCTGAGCCAGCCCATCAGCTGATACGTTGATGGCTCCCAGAGCCGGCCCACCATCAGCACTAGGCCCGCCCAGCCAGGGCGGCAGCCCGGCGATCTGGGTATAGAACACAAATAATTAGAAGCCGACAGCGCCGAGCCATTGCCGGTGCGGCATCACCGATGCGCGTAGGCGACCACCGTGCGGTGACGCCAGGCCGACGGCAAGGCCAGCAGATCCACGCTCGCCATGGGCGGTGCAGCGGCTCAGAACTCTGAGCATGATTGGTCTGCCCCCCGGGTGCCGGAAGCGGGCTGGCCAAGGCGGCAGGGTATTCGGTGCGCTTGTGATGCGGACTAAGTTCCAGCCCTAAGCTAAAAAAATCATTCCAGCATGCCGCATTGGAACACAAGCCTGCCCCACAGCTGGGGCCTCGGCGCCCCCACCCCCGCAGCGCTCTACCCAGGCGGTTGCGCAACCAAGGGCCCATGAGCCCAACCCAAAAGCCCTGCTGGAGGCCCTGGAGGCTGAAGAGCTTGGCAGCCTGGGACGAAACTTCTCGGGCTACCTGCTCGACAGCCATGTGCTGCTTCTGGTGGTGTGTTCGAATCCTGAACGGCTCTCTTCAGCCGTGCAGGCGACTGCTCGTGATCGCCACCAGCCAGATCCTGGGTGAGTGCTGGCCTCTTGTCTGGGAACTGAGCCTCAAGCACCACCGCGGCAGCGCCCGAACTGGAAGGCTCCATCGCGACCTGCAGGGGCCTGCGCAGGGCGATGCTTCGGGCCTGCCGATCACAGCGGCCCACGGGCTAGGCAGGGGCCTACCCCCAGCCTCACCAGGGAGCCCTTTGATCGCGTCCTCGCTGCCCAGGCCCAAACTGGATCGCTGGTGCTTGCTCTCCGCCGATCCACAGCTCTCCCCTTCCCTGTCAGACCCCTGGTGACGTCGCTTGGCTCCAGATCACAGGCCGCTTGGATGAGACGATCCTCCCAGATGTCTAACGAGTTGAAGTTTCGCCCAACCTGACTTCCCAAGAGAGACCCATTGATGTGGAGTGCGAAACTCCCCACCGTCTCTTTCGTGCCAATTGGGCCTCTCAACCCAGCAACCGTCTGAACGTTCCTGCTGAACCTGCCGGACGCCTGGGCCACTGCCAGAGTGTCGCTGGTCGTTTTCCACCCATGCATCTCACTTCCCAGGAGAAAGACCAAGCTCCGATGTCACGGCTGCCCCTGCTGGCGGAGCGCCGCTTGCTGCGGCTGCGCCCTCAAACTACCCAGAAGCGTGGCCCTGCTGAGCTTCCAGTGCTGGAGAGGGGGCGCGGGATGGCAAATTCCGTGGGCTGAGCTGATGAGTGAGGCCCACCTGGCTGCGCCGCGACCAGTTGATGGAGAGGATCCGAGCTGATCAGCGAGGTGCAGATGGAAGCCACCTTCCCTGACGCACCAAGCTGGTCACCTGCACGACCCGATCCGATTGAACCACTACCCCCGCCCCCGATGACCCCCCTGATTCCCGGCGAGCTGTTCAGCGAGCCCGGCAGCCACACCCTCAACGCAGGCCGCCGGTCCACCCACCCTGGCGGTGGCCAACCGGTGACCGGCCGGTGCAGGTGGGCTCCCACCTTCCACTTTCCATTTTGAGGCCAACAGCGCCCTGCAGTTCGATCGGAGGCCGCCCGCGGCAGCGGCTGGACATCCCGCCGGCACAGCCGATCCGGTTTGAACCGGGGACGAACGGGAGCTGCATCTGTGCCCCTGGCCGGCCGGCGCCATGTCTACGGCTTCAACGGCCTGGTGAAACGGTCCGCTCGACTGGAATCTGCTCGCCCAAACCCTTTTCAGCACCGAACCTGCTCCGCACCAGCACCTTTCCCCCACAGACCCATTGCCCTATCGGATGGATCGGCGGGCCTTACGCGAAACCATATGGGCCCCACCACCGGCGACCGGCTGCGGCTGGCCGATACCGAGCTGATTCCCTGGAGGTGGAGAAGATTTCCACCCACCGTTGGCGAGGAGGTGAAGTTCGGGCGGCGGCAAGGTGATCCGCGACGGGGCCATGGGCCAGGCACAGACCACCCGCGCCCTGGCCGGCCGCGACACGTGATCACCAACGCCCTGATCCTCGATTTGTGGGGGTGGTCAGGCCGACATTCCGGCCTGCGCGACGGGCCGCATCTGCGCGATCGGCAAGGCAGGGCATCCCGGACATCACCGATGGCGTCACGATCGTCATCGGGCCCGGCACCGAGCCGATCGCTGGCGAGGGTCACATCCTGTCACCGCCGGAGCCCTCACACCCACATCCACTTCATCTGCCCCGCAAGCAAGAATCGAAACCCGCCTTGGCTTCCGGGGTTTCACCACCCTGCTGGGCGGCGGCACCGCCCGCCACCGGCAGCAACGCCACCACCTGCCACCCCCGGCGCCTTCCACATGGGCCGGCATGCTGCAGGCGGCAAGGTCTGGGGCCGGTGAACCTGGGCTTCTTTCGCGAAGGGCAACGCCAAGCCACCCCCGAAGCCCTCGAAGAGCAGATTCGAGCCGGCGCCTGCACCCTCAAACTCCACGGAAGACTGGGCACCACCCCCGCCGCATCGACTGCTGTTTTAACAGTGGCCGACAAGTTCGATATTCAGGTCTTGCACCACTCCGACATCCCTCAAAACGAAAGCGGGGCTTTGTGAAGACACGATCCGGGCAATCGGCGGTCGCACCACCACACCTTTCACACGAGGGGGGCCGGCGGCGGCCACCGCCCCCGACATCATCCGGGTCTGCGGCGAGGCCAAAACGTGGCTGCCCAGCTCCACCAACCCACGCGCCCCTACACCCGCCAACACGCTCGAGGAAAACCTCGACATGCTGATGGGTGGCCACCACCTGGATCCTTCAATCCCCGAAGCTTGGCCTTCGCTGAATCACGCATCCGCCGTTGGAAAACCATCCGCCGCTGAAGACATCCTCACGACCTCGGGGCGGCCTCAGCATCATCGCCAGCGATTCCCAGGCCATGGGCCGGTGTGGTGAATGATCACCCGCACCTTCCAGACGGCCCACAAGATGAAGGTGCAGCGGGGGGCATCTCCCCGAAGAATGCCGCCAATTCCGCCGCGGCGCCCGCAACGGACAATCACCGCCTCAACGCTATAGTCGCCAGGGTCACGATCAATCCAGGCGATTGTTCACGGGAATCGATAGCCAAGGGGGTCGTGGAAGTGGGCAAACCTGGCCGATCTTGTGCTCTGGAAGCCGGGCTTCTTCGCGTTCAAGCCAGAAGCTGTGGATCAAGGTGTGCTCGATTGTCTGGGCGCAGATGGGTTGATGCCAATGCCTCGATTTCCCACCCCGGGCCCCGTGCATGGCCGGCCGATGTTTGCCGCCTACGGCAGCACTCGCCCCCCCAGCTGCCTCACCTCTGAGCCAGGCCGCCTCGACGACACCTGCCGCCAAACTGGGCCTGGTGAAGCGGCCCTGCGTGCCCCGGTGGTGCACTCCGCGATATCGGCCAAGCAGACATGCGCGCAACAACATGCGCCCTGCCCAAGTCGTGTAGGTGGACCCGCCAGACCTACGAAGGTGTTTCGGCGACGGCGAATGCTCACTGCGAACCAGCCGATTGTGACTGCCGATGCCCAGCGCTACTTCCTGCTCTGAGTCCAGGCAGGGTGGGCTATTCGGTAGCAACGGCACGGGCTATTTTTGGCGCGTTAGGAAGAGAATGATGAAAGGCCGCATAATGGCCGGTATGCGTCAGCAGCATAAAAAACCTGCTCTGGTTTCCATTCCCTTCTTAGTACCGCCGCCTCTTTTACTCATTGTATGGTCCCACTCGTTTTGCCTCAGCTTCGCCAGGCCCCAGCCTCACCGGCCACCCTGGATGGCCGCCAAGAAGCAAGGGCCTCAGCTTTGGCTTCCTGGAAGGCGGCCATGGTCTACGATGAGGTCTGGATTGCCTCGCTTGTTCATATGGCCAGGCCGCAGCATTCAGCGGCGGAGGCCGAACAACTGGACTGGCCTGCTGGATCTCTCAGCGGATATTGCCGAAGCCCTGCAGGCCTACCACCAAAGCTGCCTGGATCCGGGTGCTTGCCCACCGATCCTTTGATCTATCGCTTCTTACGAGATCATGCAGGTGTACCGGCTTGCCGCCTCAAAGATGTGATCAAGAGAAATTCGCGATGGCCAATCCATGAGCGCCATCGACTTCACCCTCAATGTGGGAAAAAATCGAAGACCCCGGCCGCGCTCGCGTCCCGGTCGAGTCATGTGTGGCAAGTTCCTGCCCTACAAGAAGTCTCTCTGGTAATCAGCCGCACAGTGATCAGACCGGTTCTTTTCGCCAATAAAAAACCCAGCCAGAGGCTGGTTGTTCGGCCAACTCACGAGAAGTAGGCCACTTAATCGAAGAGAGTGCTGGATCAGGCGAGCACCCAGCTCGGCAAGCCCCATTCACGCTCCAAGCCGTCATCAGCTCAGCGGCAACACAGCTCGATTGGGGAACGGTTGCGTGCTGTAGAAAGAGCATGCCGATGAACCACCATGCCCGCCCACAATGTTGCCCCAGAGTTGACGGGAAAATTAATTCCAGGGAAGACCGATCTGCGGCGAGCCCACGCCAGAACCCAGCAAAGGGCCGGTGTCGTGCAGGAACATATCTAGCCACATTGTGCTTCCATACCCAGGCGCTTGGTTGGGCGGTGATCGGTTAGCCAGCAGCCATGATTCCTTGCCTGGAACGCTCCTTGCCTCACCAGCGCCAGGGTTGAACCCCAAGGACAAACCAACCAATGTTGCAATTCCACCCACGAAGGAAAGGCAAGAAAAAAGCCAAGAAGGCCCAGATTCTTGATACTTGGATCACCATTGCGCCTTGTTCAGGCCGATGATTTTGTGCGAACCTCACCCATGTCACCGGAAGCCTGTGGCCAAGGTCTGCTGCCACCACGTGTTGGTTCAGGTGCTGATGGCAAAGAGAATGCGACCAGGCCGGTGCCAAGAAATTTACGATCCACACCCAGATCCAGTTGCGGAAGGTTTATGCTCAGTGGTCCGGCGCTGCCACAGACCCGCATCAGCAGCAGGGGCAAAGTTTCCAGTCACCAACTCCATACCGAAACAGCACGAATGCTGGCGAATCCGAACGGAAGATGAACGAGCCGATCCAGGAATTGCCCGTCTGGAACCATGATCGTGTGAGGGGCCAGGCACACGCCAGGCCGAGGCGGATCCGAATAAAACCCGCGCAACAACAGATTCTTAATACTGACGCTGGATTTTCTTGCCGCGGCGGCAATCATGCCGTCGACGAGTTCCTCATTCGGTAAGACGTAATCCATGGAGGAAGGTAGCCTGAAAGGGTGGGGACAGAAGCGCCGTATCAGATTTGAAACAGGCCTGGGATTCGAGCCTTGACGTTCGCAAAAAGAGAAGACATCAGCCGCGAATTCGATTCATTCAAACCTTGCTGAAATGATCAAGCCGTTTCGTGAAGGCCTGCGTTTCAGGGATCTGCCCCAGGGCGCTGAACCCAATTGAGGAAGCCGCGACATTCGGGTTCAGAAGCTTGTCTTGGAAGGGATGGAAAGCCAAAAAAACTCAATGCAAAATGTTGGAGAGGATTTCGCTGAGATACAGCGGCAGCAGGGACCTGAGCGGACCCAAGATGCCAAGCAACGCAAAAATCATTCAACGGCTGAATCGTGCTGGCCAAAAGCAACGAACGCAACAAAAGCTTGCGGGTTTCAATGCCTAGAAGGACACAGAGGCCCAAGCGTTTCACGCGTGGAAGTCAATGTGCGGGCTCAGGAGCCGATTGGCCCACCAGAAACAAAGTTGCCACCCGCGCAGATTATTGACCCAAAAAAGAAAATGAAGCAGCAAGGCTGACTCATTCCACTCAATTATTCAGAACAGGGGCCGAGTTCTTCCTGCCTGTAGCTCGTGTTACCAACCACCCCGATCCCGGCCTCGGTAGTCCGCCCCATGTGGGTCATCTGCTCACGCAGCGGGAGCGCTTTAAGGCAGCAAGAGGGAGCAAATCCAAGCAAGGCACGCCGCGCAGTGCGGGCGCTGCAACAGGGGCTTCAGCACCACCAATCGGGCCAAGGCCTCAGTGAGGCGATTGCTGGCCAGGACCAACGGCCAGCACAACGGGCGAGCTGAAGGGTCTTCAATCAGCGAGCGCCCTGCATCGGAATCCGCGCGCTGTAGGCGTGGGCAGGCCAGGGGCGCCGCAGGAACGGGCCGAGTTGGGCCAGATAGCGCCGGCCAGGGGAGCTTCCGAAGCGGGTGATGCAGTCAGCAGTGGCAAGCAGCGCCCGTCGTCGCCAGGGATGGCTCGCTGGCCGCCACCAGGGCCACAACTTCCTTGGCGCCAGGCCTGCTGCCAGAGGGCCAGCCCCCAGGAAGGGCAAGCGGATCACTGGGCCGCTGCTACGCCAGCGGCGCCAGCGCCGCACATCGCCGCAGACGGTGACTGCCAGGAAAACAGCAGCCAAGCAGTTGCATCAGGCTTCAGGGGCTGGCCCTTCACGGCCTGGCGGAGCGGTTCGGGAACGGCAAGGCCGCTGCCGTCCAGAGCCTGAGCAAGCACCGAGCGAGCGACGCAGGCTTTTGTAACTCGGCGCGCAGGACCTCCAGGCTCGGGCGGATCAAGCCACCACTTGCGCCGATGCAACCACCAGGACAAGGGGCATGGCCGGCAAGCCGCAGCCGGCGTTTGCCCGGCGCCGTTGCCACCGGAGAGGCTCCAGGGCTGCGGCGCCAGGCCCGCGAGCGCCGCCTGGGCTGGGCAAGCCGGCGCAGCAGATCCAGCGCAGGGGCGGCCAGGGAGGGAAGTCTGCAGACCCGTAACCAGCTGCCGCAACAGGGCGCGCAGCGCAGGCAGGGGCCAGCTGGGAGAGTCCGACAGCCAGCCCTCAAGGCCGCCTGACGCAAGTCCGCAACGTGCGGACCCAGCAGCCAGCTCGGATAACAAACGCAAAGTTCCGGCCGGGATCGCGCTGATGAACCCGAGACAGGGGCAGCCAGCAGGGCGCCCGCCCGACCCCATCGGCGGGCCAAAAGCCCTGGCGCAAGGCCGGGCCGCCAGGGCGGCGACCGCGGTTTGCTGGACCGATCACCTGCAAGCACGGCGGGATCCCTGGAGCCGCCCTCAACCAGCCGTCCAGCAGCCGACAGGCTCGCCGCGCGTCGAGGCGCGGGGGCCAGGCGGCGATCAGGTCGGCATCGAGCGACAGGGCTTCGCGTTTCGATCGCCTGCAACCAGGCCTCCAGGCACATCCGCTGCTGCGCCGCAGCCGCTGCAAGCCAGGGCCAGCGCTGCGCAGACTTCCGGGCCCGGCAAGCGGGCGGCAACAGGGCTTGTCCAGGCGTGCAGCCACGCCGTCCTCGCAGGTGTGGGGTCCACGATGGCAGCCTCGCCAGCCAGCGGACCTCAGCCGGCGCCAGCTTCCGCCGGGCACCGAAGGTGCTTCCACCAGGCCAGCTCCTCCAGCAACATCGGGGAGTTCCGCTCAGGAGCACCCCTTTGTGGTGCAAGCTCGGCCAACCGGGGTTCGGGCGCCCATGGCACCGCCAAGGGAAGATTTTTCACCGCCCCACCATCTCGGCCTGTTCTTTGCGGGCCTTGGCGCCCATCAGGCCGATCTGACCCATGTAGGGCTGGCCACAGGCGTTGGGGGCAGCCGGTCCAGTGGGTACGCACCGATTCAGCAGGTCAACCCCGTCGCTCAGCTCCTCCACCAGCGCCTGGGCGGGCCTTTTGGTTGGATCAGGGCAAAGCTGCAGTAGGGCGCTGCCGGTGCAGCTCACGGCTTCGGCCGGCAGGGCGCCGGGGTCGGGGCGAAGCGCTGCAGGACGGCTCGCCCTCCAGGCCTGGCGGCGAGGCCAGCGGAACATCGGGCAGAAGGGCGTTTCTGGGCCTCCGGTGAGCCTGAGCTTCGCCCCGCTGCCATAGCGGCGGGCCAGGCCGGCCAGGGCCAGACGGACTCCCCATCCCAGTCGGGCCCATCGGGCCACGTGGAAGCCCGAAGCCAGCCGAGCCCTTCCTGCCGCCTGTGGATTCCAGCCCAGGCCTCGCGGGGGGCCCGATCCACCAGGTGCGGCCGTCGTGGGGGCTGGATCCGGGCCTCAAGGCCGGGGCACCGGCCTGCTCGCCAACACCTCCAGAACCGCCCGCCCGATAGGGCCCCAGGCCGAACTCGTGCGTATCAGATTACATCAGCCGGCCTTGTGCGCAGCTTGCGGTTGCCGCCACGCTCGAAATGCCGCACCGCCAGGCGAATATCGGGCAGCTGGTTCGGCCTCAGCCAGAGCCCCGAGGGGGATGGCCAGTTCATTTTGCGCTGGCGGAGGAAGAAGCGCCCCCCACCATCCACGTGGAAAGCCGAGCCGGGCCGTCGTGATGGGCCGGCAGGAAGCGGCCAGGTCGTTTGTGGAGGCAGGAAGCTTGTCGGAGCACGCTGCCGACGGCCACGTTGAACTTGCGGGGCAGGTGCGCGGGCCATCGCGCAGAACAGGCGATCCTGGATGGCCTGCACAGGGCGGGCGGGTGTCGACGATTCTCCTTCGGGGTCGATCCCGGCCAGAGGGGTTGCCGGTGGATGTTTTGCGGGGGTTGTCAGTGGCCCAGGATTGGCGGCTGGTGAGGCCGAGCCGCTCCATGGGCGTCCAACACGGCGGCATGTTCTGCAAACCAGGGGCAGCCCCGCAAGCTGGGCAGGGTTCTGGGCGGGGTGGTGATGTCAGCGCATTTGCCGCTGCTCACCCGCAACGATTCGATCCGCTTCCACCCAGCAGTTTCCAAAGCTGCTTCGGCGTGATCCACCCCGTTTGGAAAGCCGCAAGCCAGCATTTGAGCGGGGGCCGGGGTTTGTGACCGGCCGAAAAAAAAAGGAATCCCCAACCACTTGAGGGCGATGGTTGAGGGGTGGGCCTCAATCGAGGGGCCTTCCCAAAGCCATGCGGGGCCCCAAAGGCTGGGCAAAGGCGGGCAGGAAGGGTCCCGAGGGGCCCGGGCAGGAAAGGGTCAGGCCTTGGGGGGGCCTTGCTTTTCCACCCCTTGGTCAAAAAGCCGGTTCCCTTTGCGGGGCAAGGATGGTTCTGAAGCCGGAGGGGAAGCGGAATCTCTCTCTT
>Ga0163217_1005768_pt1 | contig 10596 bp, 5 predicted proteins | sample SynspAceP_FD_185933 | JGI IMG/M metagenome (GOLD analysis project Ga0163217, IMG submission 185933) | Saline lake microbial communities from Ace Lake in Antarctica - Synechococcus sp. Ace-P (PacBio error correction) | ecosystem: Environmental > Aquatic > Non-marine Saline and Alkaline > Saline ... | reverse complement strand
GTAGCGTTTCTTCTGTATATTGGATGCGAATAACATGATCAAAAAATGCTCTTTTCTGGGCTTGATGAAAATGCATCAAAACTCGTCCTACCTGCCGTAGCTTGTAAGTTGGAAACAACTACCAACAGTTAAAAACCTTTGGGTTAATCATTGCAGAGTCCCCTGGTGAATGCGCCTACAAAATCGCTTGATCAGTACTCCAAGCATTGGCAAATGAGATTGCTTCCTTAAGCTTTTCTGAAAAAGGTTTCTTAAAATAGTGTTACATGCTTACCAAAATCACGACCTTGAGGAAATCCCACTAGCAAGGACTCATACATGAGGCGTAAGACGATAGGGTATGATTACGGCTTCTAAAGTAGCCAAGGTGTTGAAGGGTTTAAATATCAGTCGTCGCGCCACCGTTCTATGTGATGTTAGTTTTTTTTGCAATCATAGGAACGGTCATATCTCTATCATTTGCATTCAAAAGCAGAGAGTACCTGTAGACCCTTTAGAAAAGCGTTTAAAAGAGGATGTCTTTTTCGTTAAATCTTTATGCACTTTTGCTTCTAATTCCTAAATTTGTAACTAACAATGAAAGCTTATACGAAGTTTTTACTGGTGGAAATTTAAGGTTGAGATATTAATCAGATATCTTTCTTTACTCAGGTTATATTGTAACGACAGTTTACTTTCATTATCTAGAACATAGGTTAGTTTTATCTATAGTTCTCATTCTCACTTAGCACTCGACTCTTCAATAATATTAGTTCTCATTTATTAGTTGATTAAAAAAATCAGTATAGAGGGAATTTGATTTTACTTCTTCATTTGATAGGCCGCTCTTATCTATCGAAAATGTGATTTACTTTCATTTGTTTGAAGTGATTCTTCAATCTTATCAATGGAACAGCATTTATTTTATTAATTGGTACTTGATGATTAAACAATCAATTAATTGTTGATTATATGTCTTTTTAATGTGTAAAAAAAAAGACACTTAGTTCGCATAATTATATCAATTGATCTATTATCGCTCCAAAGTAAAATATAAAACATAAGCAATTAAAGCATAAAAAATAAAAGCTGAACAGGAAACAATTATGAAGGGACAACAAAGTGCATTTTAAACGGCTCTGGTTATCTTATTGGCTTTCTTGTAGGAGTGGCTCAAGCTGCTGAAGTTTAAATATTCGGATGGCTCATTTCATGCCACCAGAATAGCGGCAAAGTGAGGAAAATGTTCAATGCTTGGAAAAGAAGCGGTTGAAGAGCAGGTCTGATAATCGGATTGCGGTAGACTTGTTTTTCCTGCACAAACCTTAGGCAAAAGCACCTTGCAGGTATATGGATTAATGCCAGTTAAATGGGATAGCGATATCGCTTGGACAGTCAGGCTATACCGCGTGTCGTTTTCCTTTAAGCCAAATTTAGAGCTACCAGGGATTGTTTGATACTGGTGCGGTGGGTCTTGTGCTTTTCCAAAAACTGTTATAACAGCGAGCACGGATAAGGATACGAAGAAGTGTAAAGTTTTATTATGTACATACCCACCACCCAGGCATTGTGCATTACTAAGCATAAGAAAGGTCACCTCATTAGACGTTATGAAAGGCTGAAAATCCGTCGCCCTACCGATGGTTGTGGCGTCTGATTCTGGAAAATGGGTGCTGAACCACATCTGGAGCTATGTCAGCACCAAACAATTATTCAAAAATGTCCAACGAGGTGTTATTGATGGATATATGCTTCCTTGGTCTTGCTGTAAAGCTTTAGAACTTATGAAGCTGTCGAAACAGATCTTGAGTTTTCCTTCCTATTCTCTCTCGTTTGTTACTGCAGAATAAAAATACCTATAACACCTACCCAGATGATCTTAAAAAAAGTAATCGATGCTAAACTCAGGTATGGAAATGGGCTGTTAAGAGGTCAGGGCTACGACGATGCGGACTATTGTTGGATTAGAGAAAAATTAGTCAAAACAGGGTGGTGTCATCAACCACATTGTCAGACGTTGAAAAAAAGAGAAATGGTCTGTTATTTCGGACGAAGTGAGTCAAGCCCTATATAGCCAAGCTCGAGGCATGGGAGGGGGGGGCTGGGCCTGGTTCAAAGACGTTTTCTGATTTGTTCAAAACTACGTTTCAGAATTGTAGCTCCGGAACTTTAATTACCAAAAACAAAGGGAGAGCTATGTGGAACGTAATTATTCAATGTACTTGACAGGGTCGGCATATTTTTTCGATGACTGGCATGGTATGATTGTTGTACCAGTGTTTTTGGGGACGTATTGTTTTTGATATTACAGAAGGAGGGCTAAATTTGGTCCTCCCAGGTTCTATTGAACTTGTCAGTTATGCTTTGTTAAATCATGTTTTTTCAATCACTGCCTCGTTGCAGTGTTGAATGGACTTGTTTAGCGTGGACCTTTTATTAGCCAAAGGCTGCCAACAGCGCGTCAAATGTTAGAGCGGTTATGGGATATTTTGTTGGCAACATTTCCACCCTCGGTTTATTGGACGTTATTTTTTCACAAAATGATGATCCATGTTTGAACGTGGTTGATGTTTCGCAAAGATTGTTGAATTTCCTCTCTTATTATTTACGGAATATTAACCCTATTTGTTTGTCTGCATTACCGCAACATGTGTATGGCTTGCAATTTAGTTCACCAACGTCCAGAAAACTCCGATTTTTTAGTATAAGGAACTCAAATGTACTCAGTAATAAATTGGGCTTTGCGGGTTTGGCGTGGATGTGCTTAATTATTGGCTACTAGGTTGCCCCCGTGTGCGTCTTGCCAATGATTACTGGCTGGTGTCGTTGGATTTGCGGTAATTATAGGCATCGATCCAGCGCTAATATGTTAGAAACGTCTGCTTTTGAAGGTAGCGTTCTAATTACTCTTTTAGTCTAATCCACTGTTTTATTAATGGGTAGTTTGGCGGCTCGTTCTGGTTTTTCGGAAAAGACCTGTTTGATTCTGCAAAAAGTATTTTCTTTCAAAAGAGGCTGGAATGGTAGTTTGGCGCTGGCAGCGGTAAGGGTAGTTTGGCAGCATTTTTCAACAATTTCGGGATCTTCTTCTGGCGAACCGCTTCAACCATGACACGCTGTGCATTACCCTGAAATGAGAGACAAGGGTTATCACCTTCGCTTGGCGGTGGTTCTTTGGCTGCCGTGGGACTTTAGGGATTCATGATTCTCCTTCTGTTGCTCTTATGTTGTATGCCTTAACTGAGCAGTCTGTGAGGAGATATGTTCTAGGCAGGTTTTCTTCCTGGGTTACTTGCGTTTAACTCTTTGTATCTCGTTACCGTTTCACTATCATGGTTAGAAAATGGCGGCCCTCTTTAAAAACCAACAAACAAACCATCTGATGACATCACTGTGGTGGCAAGCTTTAAAGCAAACTCGCTTCCTATTGCGCTCTTGTTCAGTATGCGTTATGGGAGGCATGTACACAGGTTATTTTCACCTACTGAAGCGGCAGGGGTTGGGCTGGTTTGCGTTTGCTTTGCGATGGATAAGGGGTTGAGTTGGGACGATTATCGCATGTGCCGTGGTTAGGCGTATCGATAACAGCGACTATCTTTTTTTGATACTGGCATTGTCTGAAGGCCTCGGTTTCCTTTTATCAGTGAGTCAAATTTCTTTATGAGATGGTTCCTTCATAGAACGTTTCGAGATGGGGACCTTGGTCTGTGATGATACGCAATCATCATTTTTTACATTCATTTATTTGGGGCTGCTTTTTAGAGAGCCTAGCAATGATCCTTCTCACGGTTCCGATTCTTTCTATCTGGTAATCTGTTGCGAGTGGTTTTTGATCCATTTGGTTCGGCATCATTGCGGGTTCGTTACTGTGGCAAACGGGTCTATATATCTCCTTTCCCGTTGGTATGAATTGTTTGTGTTAAAAGCGCCTGCTAAAAACTTGAAAATGATGGGATGTGATGATCGGTGTTACGCCTTTTGTACATGGCAGATGTTGTTCGTTGATCATTTTATTGGCCTTTTCCAGCCATTTCCTTATTGGCTTCCCAAGCATGCTGGGAGCGCAAATGTTAAATGGTAGGTTATAAAAAATTATGAGTAAGAATATAAAAAATACCAATTTGAGCTGCCGGATGGAAGCGTTAAAGAAGTCGACGCTGTTATTGGGCAAAGTGTTATGCATCGGCGATTTTCAACAATATAGAAGGATTTGATTGCGGAGTGCGGCGAAGCTGTTTATGTGTGCTACTTGTATGTATATGTATCTGACGCGATTAATGACATGGAAGCCTGCGGGCAGGAAGATGAACTTGAGGATGCTAGACGAAACGGCCGCAGAGCGAAAACGAATGGAAGCCGCTTAAGTTGCCAATTGGTTGTACTTCAGATATGGATGGTGCTTTGTTTAAAGTGCCTGAATGTCAGTCATGAGTGGCGGTCATTGTAAATCATTGGTGCCTCGGTCATGTGGCGTTCAAGTGGCTACATCGCTTAGGGATTTTGGTTATGAAGGCCATTATTACGTTAATCAATTGGTTGAGGCGGGCCTATCCCTATCAGCGCCCGCCTTTTTCTAAGCCCTTTCTATACGGTGGGCAGACTCGAGCAGCCCTAGTTTTCGAAGCCCGACGTATTACGCAGATAAGTCAATTGATATCTTTAATGAACACGTGGTAACAGCGATAATCGTACGGATAAAAAGGTCACGTTAAGCGCCGCGGTTCAGGATTAGCGGCATACAGATACCACTTTGACCCATTTAGTGATAGCAACAGGCTTTTGGCAAACCTCTTTCAATAACCTGGGGGAGATTTACCAAACGTTATTTGTATTCGCTCTATTGAAGATGCTTGCACCGTTTAAGAAAGCCTTTCTTTCATCGAAAGAGTGTTGTGGTAGCTGGAGCGGTTTTATTGGCTTAGAAAGTCGCCTCAACCACTAGTTGAAGCTAGAATTAAAGTCCACTGTCAGTAAGGGGAGAGCGCTTACTTTCACGGCTCTTTCCTCCGGTGTGATCTGATTTCTTGATTAAGCAAGCACAAGCAGTCAGGGTTCTAATTTTTTATTTCAATTTCACAGATAAGTGAAAAATAGAAAAGGAAATTTCAAGGCTCTAGTTGTCATTGTGCATTGAGGAACGATGGGGCAAGTGCTACACGCTCGACGCGGTCTGTGGGTAGGTATTTGGCACAACGGTGAGTGATTGAAACTGGCTCGATCAATCGGTTTGATATGTAACGGATGGCATTGTGGTGATGAATCCTTGTGTACTCCCCCCCCCCCCCCCCATCGGATCCTAGTATTTCAGCACTGTTGGGCGACTGTTCTATATGGAAGCTTCGGCAAAAGGTACCGCTTCCGCATTGAATCAGTACAAACCGCGTTGATCAGGCTAAAACAATGCTGCTTCGTCTTACTGCGCTGTTTTACCTTGAAAGAGTTGCCTCCTATGGTTTTTGGTCAGATTCAACTTTTGATTTAAACTTCAAAATGCGTTTGGTACAGACTTTGAATACGATGATCTTATTTTGTCGAGGCGAGATCGCTTCAAATTAAATGTTTCTTTACTGTACTTTCCAAGGGGGGAAATTTAGTCAGAGTCGACTCTATTAATATGCAGTGATCATATTAGCTGCTCCGGAAAACTCGTATCGAAAAACGCGAAGATATCAAAAGGAGTTAGCCCAAAAAACAGCCGATCGATTAAATTAAAAGATTTCTTATAAATAAGACGGACGATTCTAACAACAAAATTATGTTAGACAAAAGGCAATTATTATGATGAGTCCAAGATAAGAATAATGAACTTACACAAGTGGGCGCGGAACGTTAGGTGGCAATTATGCTTCTCAATATTGGCATGCCCAGTTGCGACTTTCTGAAGAGCTTGAGGGGTGACCGCCCCGTTATTCCAGTCAATGTTCTTGGGCGAAAAAGTTAGCACTTTATAGAGATTTAAAGGGAATTCTGGTTCTTATGGCACGTCATTGGTCCGGCATCGTGTGCGACTAGACATTTGGTCGTATGAGATGACCTCCTCGCTTGTCCGTTCCATGGTTGGAAGTTTGATGAAACAGTCAGTGTATTAAATTTTCAACCAGCAGAGGCCAGAAGACTCTAAAATGTGTAAAAAAATTAAAATCAGGTCTTATCTCTAAAAAAAGAAATAATGGTCTGGATATTTTTGCCTATCTTGGAAGATGATGTTCCACCCGCGTTCCCTTGATTTTGATTGCTTTAAAGCGCCTGAATCTCATGTTTTTGCTTTTAAAAGGGCTTTCGGGAGTGGTAACTGTTTAACCAGGCATTAAGGAAGGGGTATTGACCCTGCGCATGCCTCTTTTTTTACAATCGTTTCTTAAAAGATTGGAAGATCCAAAAAGTATCAATATGGTTTAAAACAGTTTCGAGATAAATGCAGGCGGATACCAAATTTACCTATTACAAAAGGGATTGCGTGAATTGATAGGCCTTGTCATTGAGGTAGAGATAACTGATTTTTGTATTTGCGTAATTTATAGCACTGAAGAGATTTAGCAAAAGGTCAGGACCCATGTTTCGTGTACGGAATCAAGTTTTTCCTTGCCGCCAAGTCTATCAAATCCCTTATGGTCGAATGAAAATGAATATTACGCGGAGTGGCATGTTCCTGATTGATGGACGAGAAACATCGTATGGGGTTTCTATGTTTACCAGTTTTGGGTAGCCCTGTGATTAAAGAAAAAATGAGAGATCAGCGCTTTAAAAGAACATACCCTTTTCCTGACTACGGCCCCTGTCCGTAATAAAAGTAATGAATACGGATAATAGTAGGGCAGAGCAGAGAAAACGAGACTTAGGACTGGTTTAGGGATGGATATTAATGTCCATGATCAGTGGCGTGTGAGTCTATGGGACCGATTTCAAGACAGAAGCATGAACACTCGGGAAACAGGCATAAAGCTATTATTAAGCATCGTCGAAAATTGATCAAAGCGATTGAAATTGGTCGCTGGAGGTGGTGATAGAAGTGGGATTGCCTTTACATGTGAGCGAAGCCGTGGCTAAAAACGATTCAAAGGCCCTGTTGCTGTGGATGCGGTTGCTCCGACAGACAGTTGGGAGTCATCTTGGCCTGAACGGAGATAAAAGCAGAAGACAAGCTTGTACGTGGGATGCTGAATCTATAAAAAACGCTTATTTGAGGTAGTTTTAAAATGTCAAATGGAAACGAGTTAGAGTGCGGAAAAACGATATGAATTTATTTGCGACAAATCAGCAGTATTTAGACAGGGCGAATCTTTAGCGCTTATGGGTGAAAAAGGCATTTGAGTTGTACGTGTTTTCTTTTGCGATCAGCATGGTGTGTGAGAGGAAAAAAACAATGTTGTTTTGATGCATTTGAAGTCTGCTTTTGAAAGCGGTTATTGCTATTGACATCGACGATGTTTATTGAAAGACAACCTCATTAATACTGTTGTCTTCTGTTGGAAACGTGATGCTGGGTTTGGTATGGGCACGATGATGGCTGCGAGTGATGTTGCTTATGCTTCCTGGACCCATCCACGTTAAAATTCTGCCTTTGGGCGCCTCATTAGTGCATGGGTAACTGCTGACTTGTATTACGCATATGGCATCCTTTGGAATTCTCGACGCGATCTGTATTGCAAAAGCGCAGCGAACTTAACGATAACCGGCCTAAGTTTATTGCGGGTTTAGATGTTTGAGTTTCATGTGTTTAAAAATAGAAACACCCGTTAACAGCCTAAATGCGATGGGAATGCCACCAGCACTTACCTTTGAACTTGAACAGATTTCTCGGGTTATCAGTATTTACCGAAGTTTGTTATATATATAAATGGAGCATGTGCTCTCTCTCTCGATTCGTTAAGTGCTGGACTCAACGGCGTTACGCTGTTTCTATAGCGCATAGTACGTGGCCTTTGACATTGGTCCAAGTTCAGTGTATGAAGTGACTTTGTACCCTAGGCCAGCTCGGGTAGTAGCAGGCCGCTCGATAATAATGATTTTGTTGTCGACTCAATGGGTAAAGCAGGTTTGTTCGTCGGAAATGGTTTCCATCGACCTTTATGTGTCGCCCTCGCCTTTAAAGAAATCTATCGCCGAGTGGTTGGGCATCTTGCATATCTCACTTTTGTCGTGAGGATATTCAGACCGGACGCGATAAATGAATTTTATTCCAAAAGAAGGTCGAAGGGCTATATTTTCTTCCTATAGGAAAAGATAGAGCTGGCATTGCTGGAACGTGGAGTACTTGGAGCACGCGAGAGAGTAAAGTGACTATCTTTTCATCTCTCTCATCCGTACCTACCGTGAATGGTTATAAAACGTTATAGACCACTTACAGTTAGCTCTGACCGTATTCAAAGGGGGAGCCGAATAAAACCGTGGTGGCAATGATTTCGCTGCCTTGCTAAACCACGGTGGTGACAAAGCCTAGTAGAATTGAAAACAGAGTGTAGGTGAACCTGCCGCCAACCTTACCTTATTATATAGCGCGCAATATTGGCGGGATGGATGGGTAGAGCGAAATCTTAGTGCTCCTGAACCGGTATCTAACCTGCTAACCAGTGATGCAAAAAGGTTACCTACTTGTTTACAGGAGGCATTAACTGGCCTTACCTCGGCTTCTTTTACTCGGATAAAATTGAGCCCTAACTTTTGTTTCGCTATGTTAGTTGCCACTGATCAAACAAGCGAATGGGGATCGCTTGATTTACGACCGTTTCGCGAGTGGGAAAGCAGCGTGATACCTAAATTTATTTCTAGGAAGTAAGTTTTCATATCCGCATTTTTGGTAATGAGTATCTAGGCGTATTGAGGATTACGGTAGAAATGAATGAAAATAATGGAGGCCATTTATTAATGCGGCATGTAGAGTGGGTCTGATTGCAGCCTGCCCTTGGATGATATTAAAATCGAGAGCCATTTCCTTTTGATCATTTTAAGCCTATCAAAAAAGGTTGAGACTTTTATTGCATTTAAACAGTAGTCGCTTTTAGGAAGGCGTAGTTGATGAAAATAAAGAAGGACTTGCTATTTTAGTACGTGAAAAGTATCCGACTGAATTGGAAGACCGTATAAATAGACTTGTAGTATTTGATGTGCGACCATCACGGTGCGATTGAACGCTAAGCCATCCATAGAGCTTAAATATAAAAAAAAGAGTTAACAATATCGTTAATGATGAATCACGATGCGATTCCAAAGTCAAGCCTGCGCGGCCCCTTAGTAATATTAACTTCCTTATCAGATTAATGTAAAGTTTCGAAAAAAAGCCACTTATATAGAGAGTAGGCACGGTACTCGTAATATTGTTGAGGTGTCTCTGGTTTACTGAGAACCTATTTATCTATAACCACCCTCAATAATATCATAATTAGCTTATACACATATCAGTCCTCTCTGTTACAAAACCAGTGTGTTTTAAATGAACTAGTCCGTGCTCTATCTAGAAAACTTTGTGAGACCATAAGAGTGCAAATTTCTCCTTTATACAATACCTCTTATGCGCGAAATAATCAGCTGGTTTCCAAAAGTAAATATCCTCAGTCATGCCGTTTCTCAAGTCTCCTGTTAGATATGCAGAGAGAATAAAGATGGTGATGTGTGAAATTAATTGTACAGCGATTCCAAAATCCAATGTCCACCCTTGTGTGAGAAGACTTAATACTACCCTAGCTACAAGATGTTTCTGTGGAGACGCCTCGACTTAATACTCAACATACGCCATGCATGAGTTTTCACAGTATAAATATCTAGCTTTTCTAAAACCCAAACTGACACTTGATGATTCTAAAGGGATGTTCGGACTTTGCTCGGAATCTGGGCTTTTATGTATTCCGTTTTGGATGGCTTGCTTTATTTTTTTCTAGGGCGCTTTTTTTAAGATTCTTATTTGGGGTCTTGCCCTTCTTTTTCGAAAAATAGGCTGTTAATCAACCCAGTAGTCGCTTTGACACGGTTTAACTTTCTCGCTTTTGAGCGCCACAATAGCCAGAATCCGCGAGACAAAACACGTTCGCCATGAAGCAGGTTCGCTGTTTCCGTGACGTCATTGAACGTTTGACCGCCGTTGTACTTACGCTGTGAGTTAACCCTGCTCTGCTCAACACCAATATGGTTTTTTTAAGCCAAAGAACCACTGCTTTCCTTCTGGTTTGGATGCAATCTCAGGATCTCTTTCTTTGGCTTTATTCTTGCATTAGCTAGCCGCTTCAATAATAGCTCGCGTCCACAATTAGACTGCCTTCTTTGAGAAATTGCCATGTGCAAGGACAGCCATTTTTCACTTCTTTAAAAAGGGCTGGGCGCGGGAGAGTTTGTTGTTTTAATAAGTGCCTGAAGTTTCATGATGGTGGTGTATCAAACTAATTCTAAATAAGTAATAGGAACTATCTAAACGTAAGGTCAGAACACAAAGCGCATTAAATGATCTTCATACAAAGCATCTTCCCATCGCTTTGGATCACTTCATGACTGTACCAATTTGCATTGGCATGAAATACGCGAACATTGGTGAGAGTGGATAAGGTCTTCTGCCAATTTGCCTGCTTTTGGGGATAAAAAGGGCCTCCCAAATGACCCGCTTCTAGTTTTCGAAATTGACAACTTCTA
>Ga0163217_1119087_pt1 | contig 10597 bp, 8 predicted proteins | sample SynspAceP_FD_185933 | JGI IMG/M metagenome (GOLD analysis project Ga0163217, IMG submission 185933) | Saline lake microbial communities from Ace Lake in Antarctica - Synechococcus sp. Ace-P (PacBio error correction) | ecosystem: Environmental > Aquatic > Non-marine Saline and Alkaline > Saline ... | reverse complement strand
GATCTTTATCCGCATTTTTCCGAAGGGAAATAATATCCTTGTAGCGTCTTTTTTGTAGTAGTAGATATTGGAAACCATTTCTGAGAGTTCGAAGCTTGCTTTTTCCTTTAGATTTCGGGCGCGTTCGGCAATCGCTCATTTTAGATATCACTGCGCGATAGGATTTCGTCTATTAAAATCCATGGTGTCCAAAGAAATTTTCTATTATTGCAGTGAACGATTCCGAAACCCCTTGCCACTTCCTCGGGTTTGATGTTGGGCGCATCAAGGATGTTTCTAGATCATCCTGCATCACATGATTAGGCGTTGATTGTTCCGTCCAATTTGGGCGCACGGCTTTTAATTGCTTGAACCACTCGTTGACCTTTTCAAATTTTCTTTTTGCGTTTTTCAAGAACTTTACGTCTTGATAATGTTCGCGGTCTGCTACCAGATTCTATCAGTGTTTTTACCAAGCTGATGAAATTCGGTGTTGTCATAAGCGGTTTATTCCTTGGCACGTGGCACGGCAGGCAAAAAAAAATAATGCCATTACGATAATTAAGATTTTTGTTTTCATATGTTTGGTGTTTTAGATGTAAATTCTTTAATGGGCTTGTTTTCCCCCCAATATTCTTGGGTCCCTTCGTTAACATGCCATATGGCCTCGTTATTTCTTTTGTCCATCCGTTAGATAGGCCGCATAAACCTCTTTGGGAACTTCGAGCCGATATAATAAAGTTCTTTCCTTTCCTAATTTTGGGATGAACATTTGCGATGTACTTCCTGGCCCAACGGAAGATTGTTATTGATCGATTTTTAATTGCGTTCAGGTCATGCGCTGGAAAGGTTAAGCCCTTACAGGTCATCTTAGCCTTTCCTCTCATTGCTCAGGCATAAAAAATGCACCTGTGTGTTTCCAGAATACTTTGGCGACGTAGAATTTGTTGGGCAGTTGATTAATGGATTGCCAAAATAATCCAATTGCTCCGTTCTGTTTACCGGATAGCTTTGGTTAATAGAACTCTCCACACTTTCCAATACGTTTTCAAAACTTTAGTGAAATTGGCAACTCGGGGGGTTGAATAGGATGATTCCCTCCTTTCAGCTCTATTTTTTCACACGAATAGTCCTTTTCCGGATCGCCGACTGATCAGCTTCAACATTTACGCGACAGGGATTTCACTTGATTATCCTTTACTTCATCCAATTCAAAAACAATCCCAATCTGTTTATCCTCAATCTTATAGGTTTGGTCTACACTTACTTCAAATAAGAAAACATATATAGACCATCCCGACCGTACATCGACTTCATTACAACCTGCAAGAGCTTGCTATATTTGGAAGGTAGTCGGACCCTGGATTTTAAGGGTATTTAGAAGGTCTTCCTGATTCTTTCTCTATAAAGTTATAAGAAGCCTTCCAATCGAATAAGATTTTCCCACAGTGCTATCGTGTATATAAAATGCGTCGTAAGTAGTGTTTCTTGATGTTGAAAACCGATCCTGCTCCTTTGGTGTACTTTCAGATCTTGAAGCGAACGAAATTCCAAAACAAGCGACCGACTGACAAAGATCTTCAAAGACGTTCCGTGTCAGGTCATTCTTGGTTATGAGCTGATATAAAAATGGATTGGAGGTGAACCAGATTCTTTCCGCTCTCGTGAGCGACACAGCCAGCCGTATATTTTTTACGGATAGAGTTTTTGCGAATTTGGTATACGAGCTCCCCAAATCTATAATGACCAGGACGAACGCCACTTTCAAAAATTTGACGGTCCAGGAGTTATTAGGCCAAAAAGGGAGTCCTTTCCCTCGGGCCGGGAGCCATGTGGGGCGCGAAAATGCCAAAGTTCCTTGCCTTTATTCGTTTCGTGGATTCGTTCCCGTCACCAAACTCCTTTAGTCAGGAAAAGACTGCGCCTGGAAGGTATCTCTGGTTCCCTGTCATTAAAACATTGATCCCGGGTAGATTCAGATTTATAATGTGTGAGGTTCTTTATTAAATCAAAAGCACAGCGCGTGTGTTTCATAATCCCGTAACGTTACAGATCGTCATTCGCACCGCAAATGGACGAGAAGCAGCAGTAACTGTTCAATATATTAATGTGGCGTTCTTCGGAGCGCACGGGAAGATCTAGTAGGGGATACATATCCATTCCTTGAATTCGGTCTCTTGACCCTCATTGTGGAACGTTATTTTCCCCGTCGAGCTCCTTTGGCTTCTTGCGCCCAATAGACAATCCCATTCGAGGACTCTGGACGCGGAATAATCCGGTGTTTTATTATGCACTCGGCAGGTTGACTTGCCTCGAAGAATGTGCTTGGATCTTTCCAAGACCACTTTGTTCTGCTGAACCAAAATTTCGAACTCTTGTTCAGTTCCTCATTCTTCTTGAGTCGAGCAGCTGCGCCACTTTTTAATAGTTGGTCATCCAAATACAGGATTTGGTTGGACGAGGTTATGGTTTTTCATTTAGCGTAAGCCGGGCGCGTTAGGCCATCTTAATAAACCTGATGAAACCACAAATCCGTGCGAGAACTGTAGAACTTTTCAATCAGGTTGGTTTGCTGCTCTGTACGCTTTCGCGCAAAAGCAGCAGTTTTCACTTAATTTGATGGCCAGGGCATTCAAAATGTGTTTTCCACGGGCAAGTACCTTTGACACTTTTAATCTATCATTAAATATCGGTATTCAAAGCCTTCGTTGAAGCAGGGTGAAAATAAGTCAAATCTGTGCGAGACCTACGATTTCATTTTCATTGCAATGTTTATCCTGAGGAACGACATTCTCCTGCCCTATTGTTTATAAAGGAAACCGCAGTTCCGCTTACGCGCAGTCTCCGACGAAGCTTTAATGTTGCCATCCAGTTCGTGGAACATCTCCTGGCGAAGTTTGCGGCAACTTTCGGAAGGATTGACGTATTTTGGGTATGTAGTGAGTAAGCTTTGGTTTGGTCTAGAGTCATGAGGAACCAGGGACAAAGTAGCATCGATGTTCAATATGTCACGTCCTAAAGATACTCGTGTCTGTTTCACACAAAGAAGTTGCATTCGGAAGTTGCTTCGAGGAAATAGGATTTTTTCGAGTAGACATTCCTGTTTGTGAACTACAGCCCATACCGTGCGCAAAGAGTATTAAGGCCTGAAACCAGGCACCATAGCTATATCCAATCAAAAATCCCTTTTCGGACAAGGAGTAGATTTCCGGGTTTCACCGGACTCTTCCTTGTACTATAGCATTGCAGGACTACATCTGCCATTATTGGCAAAAACACGATATGTCCTTAAATATCTACAATTGGCCGATATGCCGAAAGATATCTTATTCATAATCGAGCCGGAATTTGCCGTTTATTACTTATAATTCTTTGGAAGGACCTTCCCCGTCTGAAATAGCTGTGGATTGTGCGATTAATTCGGGTCAATGCACGTAGAAGCCGCTGCAGTTAAAAATCATGGTAGCCTATACACTCATCCCGAAGCTAAAGCGAAAGGAGGCTTATGACCGAATCACCAATGACGCAAAGTATGGACATCCATCATTAGGGCAAAAAGCGAATATGCGGGCAGTCCGGGAAAATAGACCGCCCCTGTTTTCTAATGTGTGGGTTATATACTTCGACCCACCTGCTTCACTTAATACCACGATGGAAATTAGATAGGTAATATATTTGCCACTACTTGCCACCGGCGATAAAGGACAAATACAAGAACTCTTAGTAATTCCCTTTAGTCGCGTTTCGCCAAAGAAGTGGTCCTGCATTGAAAAGGAAAACCGATTAAGAAAGAAGATGACGCCTTAAAATATTGGAAAGATGGTCCTGAATGGTGTCCGAAACAATCGTATACAGAATCCCTCCGATACCACCGACTGTGCAAAAGTCGGCATTGCCATTACAAGCAGCCAATCCCATTTAACATAAAAAGTGATTTTATTCATAACTGTTCGTTTTGGGTTATTAAATCCCTTTTGCCTGTGTAGTTTGCCGTCCCGAGTTGGACGTGATAGTAGTGAAATTTGTGAAATCTATTGAGGAAAAGAAAGCTTAGAGAAGGAAATCTCTAAACTTTAACTTCGAAATCTTGTTAAAACTTTGGAAGATCCTAAGGAAAAGGGAGAAAAAACCCCCATTGCAAATTGTTCAAAAATTAAAAAGTGTTGATGACCATTTCCTAAAGTCGATCCTTTTTATAGGTTGATTGTGCAGGTATTTTATGGCAGCCCAAGCAGCTTATTTTCCCAGATTTCAAAGATAGAGTTCCAAAAGGTAGTGCGTCATAGACCCGGCGTCACGGAGGAACGGATTCCGGTGCACGGGAAAACAATGGCATTTAAGCGAAAAAGGAATGTCGTGCTTGAAAAGTTTGCCAAGGAAATGGTGCGATATAAAACGCAAAATCCTCTCCTTGATAATGCCCTTGAAATACCTGAGCAGATATACAGGACACGCTTGATTTTCTTTGGTGAAAGGGACAAACCTTGGCACAAAAAGGGCTTGAATGCCGATATATTTATTTCCCTGCTTGCAATCATGTGTCGGAAAACTAAATGCAAAGTGGGTATTGAAGTCACTGTTTTCGATCGAAAGGGGGCTGAACATACCAATGAATCAATCTTTTATTGGCGGGTAATAAACATTCAAAAAGCCAAATCAAAAAAAATCTAGGCTTTAAAAGCCGTTGGCGGTTAAAGTTTGGCCAACTTTCAGGTTTCTTAGGGAAGGGTCCCGCAGATTCCTTCCGTGCCTTGTGGAGTTTTGGTTTTTTATCCAACTCAGTTGAGGCAATGCATATGGGCGAGGAAGGAAATATCCGTGCACTTGCGTGTCAGTTCTTCAAAGTTTAATCCTACAAAATAATGGTACTGCAAGGAAATGTTTACTGCCGTATTCCGGAATATTTTAAGTATTGCTCCTAAATATCGATAGCCTTGGAACTGCCAAAGCTGCTATCAATCGGCGCTAGAAAACTAAATCTTGTTGATATCCGCCCAAGCGGCAGGATGGCCGCCCACCTTGCTTCCTGTGAACTTTTCCTGGACGGTGAATACACGGACCACATCGGTTTTTCTAATGGCCATTATGGCCTTACGATTGAGAACACCTCTGCCTCGGCGCTTTTCATAAAGAGTTCCGCTGGGAGAGCAAGAGTATTAATCTTTCTTGCTTCCATATGACCCCCATTCGATATGCCCCAAGACGCAAAAGTAAACTAGCATCCTTTTCCCTTGTCAATATCAACGCTCTAACGCATGGGTGCCTTGGTTATATCTCCTTAAGCGTCGGTATCACGGAGTAGGGTATGGAGGAGGACAAGTCTCGACATATTAGGGGGACGTCGTTCAGGGTTCCAGCAATGGAATATTGAGTCTTGTCCCATCTTCTTGGCAGAACCCTTCCCATATAGCTCTGCTCTACTTGGCTCTAGCCGGTGTGCCTTGCGTTTATACGTGATCCATCAATGGTTTTGGGATATCTACCTGCGTCCTGAAAAATACGCTGAAATAAGATGCATGTAGCTGCCAGACGCTCCCGCCACCCTGGCGTCATTACCTCATACTCTCACCATAGGTCGTTGAATCTTAAAGAAGCGGATTCCCCATTTTCTTCACATAATCGTAAATCATCGCGCTTCGAGGGATCGATTGCAACTCTATCATCCAGTTTCTTCGCGTTCATTATGGAACCAATTTCAAGCCATGTTTATCGTCTCCCTGCACACGAAGATCTCGTCGAATGGGACTACAACCCATTTCAAGCGAGGAACTCCTGGTTGAAATTCTTCCAACGACGCCCGTGTCCTCCAATTTCCTGCAATAACCAAAATATGCCGGATTCGATTCTCGGCAATCACCCTGCCTTGTTTTTGAACTGCCAGCGTTTTTGATGGGAACCGTTCTGCCAAGGAGACCCAGCCGCTCAATCGGTAATCTTCATGCCGGCTAGCTCCTTGGATTAATTCTTGCCTTCAAAAAAAGAAAGCCGGCACGTCGACGCATAACCGCCATACGGTGATGAAAGGTCTTGTCGAAATCCCAATAAAAACTTAAGTTCTTGGATTTTCGTTCTGCATTCGATTTCGTGCCGATGCGTTAGTTTTCTGGTGAGAAGGTCAAATCGAGCTCACGACCCCAGTCGGACATACATCTCTGGGCCGAAATGTCTTTCCGAATTGGCTTCGGTTCACGATGGGAAAAAGGTTCTGGATATTAAATTGTTGCTAAATTTTCATAATTACTGCGTTTGTCGTTGGTATCTTGATCAAATGCGATCTAGGGTTTAAACAAATACTCACGCATCCGGCTGCGCGACACGGTTTCGCCGTAAAGGCTTCTTCCAGTTTCTTGCTGCATTAAGGGTTTGTGGTGGCGGTGTCTTGGACCTTCCCCTTGGTGTCTGAAAGAAAACAGTTCATATCGGGATAATAAGCACTTGTCGCCCATCACGTGTTGACAGTCCCTGCGCTATAGTAGCGGGGCCAATCGGCTCTTCCCCAGATCATCGAAGCAGTAGGATCTACCCGTTCCCCCAAACTTCTTCGATGGTCTCTTATAGCCCAAATGTTTGAAACTGAATGTAATTTTCCTTGAGGAATCACTTGGTAAGGCGTTGCTGCGGGTATCAAGATAGGCGGGAAATACAACTTTGGCATAGGCTTGTCTTGCCACAGCCCACTGGACCGGTTAAGAAGAACACCTTTTTGTGGGGTCGATATCTCTGTATTGCAAAAGCCTTGTCATTGATGAAGTAATTTGGCACAGTTTGAATACCGGATGTCCTCTATCCCGGTCAAAAGAGTGCTTGGAATTGCGTCCAAAGAGCAGTAGTTTCGCTTAAGGCGTTCACAGTAATATCTAAGATCTTGTCGCCCATCATAGCAGCACTTCTTTCCCGTCGAAGACACACCACCGGGTACGGTTCCCATTCCGTCCGTCTCGATTATTAATTAGAGGGTTGTCCCTTATAGTCCTTGTCTTTTAGTGGTTTTTAAGTTGTCCGTTTTTGGGACGGTCGGCACCGTTTTTTTCTTTTTGTATTCTTCGCCTTTTAAACATCCAGTTCTTGCCCGTTAGAATGCCCAATCCAGTATCGGTATTTTTCGCCCACTTTCACCCGATAGAATTGTAATGGTTGAAGAATTTTTTTGACTTCATTAGCGGGCCCATTTCTTCTTTTTTAAAAATAATCCAAAACCTCATTTTCATTTTTGGGTAGCTTATGGTTTATAATGTTTTTATTTGTTTTATTAATGTTTATATTAAAGGTACTAATTGCTTGTCCCCTCTACTTGCCACTACCTGAACCTATAGTTGCCTGAGGGTAGTCTCCTCAAGTATCCCGAAAATTTGAGCATTGTGTACCCGGCTTCCTTTGTACGGATTGTGCGAGGGACAAATTACCTGATGTATTATTCAATAGTCCAATTCTTTTAAACAGCCGGATGATAAGTGCTCTTTGACAACAACTTTTGCAATAACGCATCACTTCCTCCCAGAGTGACATAAAAAGATTCTGTAAAAACCGGTGTATGTTCCACAGTTTCGAAAAAGAGCGATATTAGATACTGATATGCGTGGATTGAGCTGGAAATTCCTTGTAACATCAAAAACCGATTATGATTCTTATAGATTTCATCTCTTTGTTCTTATAATTGGTTCACGTACTTCTCCTTAGTACTTTTTTTCGATTCCGCCTGCTTCATAAAAAATAAAGTCCCCCAGATTCTTTGATAAAATGGAAGGGTCCCTTTTCCAAGGCCGTAAGCGGTGGTCATACTTATTTGGAGCATATCCATAACCTAGATGCTCTCTGAGGCCATTCCTCTTCGTCATTTTAGAATGTCGTTCAACAATTTTTTGATCTCGTCGAGAGAGTTCCAGCGTTTAAAATCTCCCGCTAAGAGGTCGTCCGTAGTGGAAATAGCTGTTGGCATATCCCATTTGATTTAATAACAGATGCCTACCTAATGGTATTGTCTGTGCATTCGGATACAAAGTTGAAAAGGGTTTGGAATAATTGCCAAGTCATATACTGATGTATTGCATTAAAATATGAAGAAAATTGATAGGTAAATACCCTTAATTGAGACAAAATTAGGCCGATATTTTGGGCTCATTCTGGCCCAAATATAAAAACAGTCAATTGACTATGACCTGACATTTTTAATCTCTTCCAGATTGGCCATCCAATTCAGTAGGAAAAAAATTTTAAGTTTTATCCATAAATTTGGTGCGGTGGACGTACGTTTCTGATTTCGATAGAGGGTAATGGGTGGTAATCCCCCAGATGCCATTTTCCGGTTACCGTGTTCCAACAAAGTATGCATTTATGGATTTTAAACTTGCATTCCCATGATCTATGACGTCGCTATTAAAAGCAAGGAGAACCCCAAGTTTGGCTACAGGGTTCGGCTTATGGAACCCTGTCCAGAGAATTTGAGGCTAGAGGTATTTTGGGATAAAGTATAGAAGCCTTACTTAATTACGTTGAGAAATTGCAAGGAAATCCTTATATCCAATTATGTGGCTATTCAATCTATCAATGGGAAGTACAAAATTGGGTGAATCAAAACTATGGTCCATGACTACCTTGGTAGATACCATAGTTCGCCGGTCTTTCTTTAGAAAAAAATTGAGGAATCGAATGTTTTACTTCTTGCAACCTCAAGGAAGAGGACATATCCTTATGGCTCGAAAGGGAAAGGGGGGGTTTTTTCTCATGGTTGACAATACTCTTTATAATTCTGCCATTGTGATATTTGGAAATCCAATTCAAAAGAAAGCTGATGAGAAATTGTAGAAGGAGACCCAAAACAAGAAAACGGCTTTTGCTTTTTGTAAAAATGGTTAATTTCTTGTTGCTTCGTCTGGAAGCGCTGTTGAAAACAACAGCTATGCGATATTTCCCCCAATTAAGTCTGGTTGACAATAAATAAATAGCTTGTCGTATGATACTATAAGTATTAAGAACGGACTTGGTTGGTATCTGAAGTATTCAGATACAATGTTCTTCATGTGGTTTCTTAACCAATCCATTTAACCTGCCCTTTATCAATTTTATGGTCCTATTATCAATGCTGAACCTGCCTATGTCTGTAAAAATGCACGCTATTAAATTTGATGCCCTATTAAATATCATAAGAAAAATAATTGACAATAATAAATCCACTCGCAGCTCATTTATAAGGCAATGCCGTCGCACTTAAACAAAGGCCTCATTTGGCTATTGTTGACGTTTCCTCCTGTGCCGTAGTTCATTTTTAATAAAAGTGGGAGGGATATACTCCAGTCTTCTGGTGGAATGCTTTTGAAAAAGATCTTCCGAGTTTTTGAAGCGGCAAGGGGTTTCAGCTCCAATCCCTGATAGTTATAATTTTAATAGTTTCTGGGTCTTCTAGGAAAGCCTTCTATCGCTGCTACTGACTTTTGTGAGACATCTCGTGTACTAGTATTTTCGTGTTGGAAACTCATCTGTTTCGTAATGATTAATAATAATTGACAGGATGAAAAGAGGTATTGGTTTTCCACTTTGTCTTGAGCTAATTGGGCCATATCAAGCTCTTTTCTCAAATAAAGGTCCGACGTGTCTCCGAACAAGAATTCCATTGTCATCAAGAGTTCATTCCGTATCACTACAGGAACAATTCGGGGATGTCGTGCCCACTTTACGGGAGGAAGAATCTAAAATGGTTAATTTGCCAGGTCCACAGTTCTTTCACTTTTTTTTTTCGTTCTTCCGCGGACCCTGAGATTTAGAATAGATGCCTAATTAGCGCAAATTTAATCCGGTTATTGCCCCCAATATGGATATCTCAAGTGGATTTAGACTTTTAGCTTTTCCTCCGCTTTCTTTTTTTGAAGTTTGAGATAGGGAATATCATAGGCCAGGGTTGCCTGCATAATGACCCCTTTATGCGTCTTTAGCTCCATTAAACTATCGAAAAAAAGTAAAGCTTTTCGATAGACTCAATTCCCGACTGCTGTCATCTGTTGACTCATAGTGGCCTAATTAATTGCTGGTATACATCCTTGATCTCGAGTCAAAAGCATAAGTTTGAACACGAAGGCTCTTCGTGCAGGGCTTAGCCGGCCCGACGCCCAGGCCGGTGCTAGCTCCTCCACGACGGCATAGGGCTTCGGATGTTAACAGAGCGAAACTATGTCAGACGCGGGTTGGCCTGACCTGGGAGGCCGGCTTTTTGGGGACTTCCACAATGGAAATCATTTGTTGAAAAATCCCAGGTAATGGCGTAATGAGGATCATCTTCCTGAAGTTTGGCCATCTTCCCTAGATAATACGAGAGTGTTCATGCCTTGCTATTCCCTTCCCAATTTGGTCCGATAACTATCTAAGGGTATCCCTTTGCCTTTGACTAATGGTCCACTTCTTATAATAACTCAACTGGGCCCCAACCTTAAAACGATAATCACGATATTCCAAGGTATCGTTTTGCAGAGATCGCCTTACGAACACCCGACTCTATATAGTACCGCGCGGAGTCCAATTGAGATAACCCTTTAAGTGGCCAAAGGAAAGCATTGTACAGGTCACCAACAGCATATAAGTCCGCATAATGCCTATCCTCATAATCCCTTCTCCTTCTTTTAAAGAAATT
>Ga0163217_1088143_pt1 | contig 10597 bp, 9 predicted proteins | sample SynspAceP_FD_185933 | JGI IMG/M metagenome (GOLD analysis project Ga0163217, IMG submission 185933) | Saline lake microbial communities from Ace Lake in Antarctica - Synechococcus sp. Ace-P (PacBio error correction) | ecosystem: Environmental > Aquatic > Non-marine Saline and Alkaline > Saline ... | reverse complement strand
CTCATTCAGGTCGCCGGAGCGGAACCAGGCATCGCCTTTTTCGAAACACGTCGCGCAGGATTTTTCTTCTCGGTCGTCTTCCTTGTCCTGATATTCCGAAATCTGAGGGGCTGTCCGCGAAAAAATTCTCCGATCAGTTCTGCCGCATCATCCCAGTACTCGCTTCGATTGTCAATACAAGCCGTCTTCGTCGGGCCACCGACGCAACTCCTGTTGTATCACTCGAGCAATTAGAGGTCGGGTATTTATTCACGATCCTGGATAGGTAGTGATAATAGATGAGTTTTGCTGCCAATTATTGGGTGTAATCTCGGAACCAACTCTCCGCCTCGGTCTGTCCATCGAACATATCCGTATCAGGAAGATATTCCTCTCATGAATCGTGTTCTAATTGCATTACGAATGCGGCCATACAGGGTTCATTAAAATGCATTCCTTATAATACCTCTTCCGCCCTTTTGGTGGCGAGCGCCTATATTGTGTGCGTGTAATGGAACTTTGTGGTTATGAAGGTGAATTGGCTAGCTAAAATGTGCCTGGGTTCTCGCAGGGATGGACAATCCAGTTATTTAGAGACTGCTGTTAAAGCTATGAAAATAATGTTTTTCGTTGCGCGGGCTGCTATTTAACCAGAGTCTGCTCCTTGAAACTTCCGAGTCTCGCCCTCATGGTGTATGCAGTTACTAGTTCAACAGGCTCACTGTCTATCCCATTCGTGGGCTATAAGCCCCATGAGCTACCATTCGGTCCGGGTCTTGCCAGAGCGCTCTCGTCTGACGACTTTGTGTTAGATCCTCGGAATGGTCTCATGAGGTTGGTTTTATCTTCGCGATTGTGCAGCAAAATACGAGGAGGGTGAGCAGTTGCCCCTTACCCATAATGTCCCGAGCTCCACGGATCTCTAGCGTGCTATGTTTTCTGCTCTAGTCGTATGTTTTTACCTAGAATTTAGGATCCAGAGCCGTTACTTGCGGCATTTCTAATACATAAATCCTATCTTTATTCTCTTTGCATTATTAGTGACTTCTGAACAGGCAAACCCTTAATGGCAGGAGGAAATTTGTATCGCTCCGTAGCAAGGAGGACTGTTAATTTGTCGCGTATTAATACCCGTCGTGCAAAAAGATCTCGCAACTCTCTCCAATGCATTGTTTCTATTTCCGGTTGTTGTGCAAAATAAATCTGTAGTGTTTAAAAGAGCTTCCTGCGGCCATTGCTCTCGATCATATCAAAACTCTGCACCTCAAGTATATAAGCAGCTCCTGAGTCCTTAACACTTGCCATCCTCTATATCCATCTAGAAAAATGCAACTAAGAGATCATGAGCATGCTTCTGTTGGAAAAAGCGGCGACTGTTTACGTAAAGCATATGTTTCTTCAAGTGCAACACTCTCTCGTGTGAGTTGGCTCAACAGCGAGGACCATATGTCATGATCGAAATTTCTGGCTATTTGCGAATCGGGAAGTAGCTCTCGACTGGAAGTACCAAGCTGGCATTTAATTTGTTTTACCTTCGGATTTTACAACCACTTAGTATGGCAATCGATATCACTGGATCATTTAATCCAAGCAACTCACGGCTACGCGTGAGCCGCCTGCGGTTAAATGCGGCGCAATCTGATGGGTCATCTGTGAGCAGAGAAGGTTGATTAAACTGTGTCGTTTTACTGCTCAAGCGGGCATTAAATCTATTTCCACATGGTGCCCTTGCCACCTGGCTTTCACGCCCTATATTTTATCTCTAACTCCAAGGAATTATTGGGCCTTTGTCAACTAGAATTGGTGATGGTTTTTCAATAAAAGTATGTCTCTTTTAGATCCAATTGTAGGCGCAATCGAAATGAGAAAGGTAGGAGGAACAGGGTTAAAGTGTCCTATGGCACTAATTGTGTTTATGTTGTCGAAAAAGTATAAGGCCGCGTGTCCGAGCTTCCTACTTTTTTGCCATATAGATGAACATGGGTCGTAAAAACCTACTAAATTCATATTTTTTGGGACTCACTTGAGTAATCTAGATTGAATTTTTCCTACAGTGCCTGCTCCCGGTGGAGCACTCCTATACATTAAGCATAAGTTTCGGTGTTGTTTCTTCAAAAATGAAGCGATGCATATGGTTTGCAAGTTTAAGGCTTTAAAAATAAAAGGTCAAGTTTTTTATATGCCTCGCTTTAGTGCGGCATAATTAAAACCATTAAAAAAGAGTGTACAAACAAGGCGTTGGCAGTACAGCTTTGGCATGGTAGTTGACATAAATCGCTACCCACTATCATAATAGGAATTGAGTTAGATATTTTTTTGTCTCGAGCATGTACATTTAAACGGATTTTTCCATTTCTATGTTTTTTCATTTTTTCTGATAACCTCGCACCAAAATACCAAACCCAATTGCGAAATCAGCGAGATTACATTTAAAACACGGCGGACATGCGTAACAATTGGCAACATTCTTGCGGAAAAGGAAATGGTTCTCGTGTCTCTCTAGCCCGTACCTAAATGCTATGTGTGCGCCGCGATTTTTGTGTACCAAAAGCGCACTCTTTTTTGGATAGTAAGTTTTGAAGGACCATGCCTATCAGGAACCAAAGCATTTCCAATTGGGGCGGAATCCAAACCAATATCCAGCCCTATTACTGTGCCTTTCAGTAGAAACTTTTACAGGTTTAAGCCTAACCATAAAAAATCTTGGAAATTAGGGACGGGGTCTAGTGGGTTACCAAACTGCAGATATTGTTTAAAACTGATGGCTAAAGTTGTATACTGATTGAGCGCCAATTGCGAATCTTTTAAAAAACAAATCTCTTTTTTTAAGAGATTGGGTATACGGCCCAAAAAAGTTAATTTTTTTGGTGGACGGTTATAAAGGATTGCCCCGAAAGAGGCGCCTTTTGATAGTATCTAAGTAATGCTGGGGGCACCATTTGTGCAAATCCTTTTGTTTGGCGCAACTTTAAGGAGGTGGTAGGTTTGGTAATACCTGTGTGCTTGGACGAGCAAATTATGCGACCTGTGTATGTAAGAAAAATCGGCCAAGGAATTTGCAAAAAAAAGGAAATTAGGGTCTTTTAATTCGTCCCTTTATGGAAGAGTAAAAATTAGTTGATCCACCGCTTTAAAAAAATTATTTTTAAAACTCTTTTTAATTCTGTCCAGGTTGTTTCTTATTTACTCCGGTCTTTAATCGTTTCGCGCTTGTCAAAATAACTTTTTACCCTTTGCCAAAGCAATATTTATTTAGCCAAACCCCTGTCGTTCAGGAAGGTTTTAAAGGGATTATGGTAAGGCCCGAATTTTTTACCTCTTTTTTCCAGTTTTTTAAGCTCAACCCACGATTCAAAAGGAGTTTTCGTCTGCTTTTGGCAAATGGTTGTAATGGGATCCAGGAATATTCATCTACCTGCAATATTAATGACCAAATAAATTCGCCCAGATCATTAAATTCACAAAAAACTTTCAGAGATCGAAAGCCTTGGCTCTCCCGGATGAGATTTAATTTCGGTGCCCGTAATACAATGCGCTGCTGTGAGACTAGGTATGTCCATAAGCAATCCTGCTAATCAAACCGAGCCTTTTATTTTTTATTTTATTTTTTTCTGGCAAATAGTTTGACTAAAAAATAGAAACAATTATCGATTGGCAATTAGTGCCCACACATAAGATTTTTGCATTGGCTTGGATACATGTTTGTTTTTTTTTGTAATGACTGATACATCTTTACGAATTAAGCATAAAATAATTAGATGAGAAATAGTAGTTCCTGTGGTTTGCGTTTTGTTTGATTATTCCTGCAAGGAGAAAGTAAGAACCGCTATTTTCTGCAAGGAAATTAGTGGATAGGTCTATCAAAGTAAAGTGGGCGGAAGTGTATATACGAGTGAATTCCTTTAAATTTAGAGATTTATCACTTACAACCTTCGGAATGGGATGATGGGAAGTAGCAATTTTTTTTAAAGCGTATTAAACTCACTGTTCCACAAAGAGTGGTAGAGAAAAAGGCATTCAGTGGATTAAGGCGTTCTCAGTATTAATCTCGCTCTTGGTTCCCTTGAAAAGATTCGATTGCCAATGTATAATGCAAATTCGGTAAATTTGTCCATTACTTTGCGGCCACTTGCCCTTACGGTCTTAAATGACTCCCGCTCGTTAAGAATGATAGAGGCCGCATCGTTGGTGCTGTGGCCACTTACGGACCTGAACGGATAAAATATAATTATTATAAGCTGAAAGGCTCACCTGTGAGTAAAAAAGGGCGAGCCAGCCGATGCACTGCTATGCGAATTATTTTATTTGCTGTGATTGGTTGTTTATAATATAAAGCGAGCACGACTTTCTCAAGCCCGATACCTAGCGGTCATGATTTCATGTGGATGGCGGTGAAACTCGTTTAGAGTGGCTCTATAATTGAGCGTATCGTAGAGGAATCCGTTTTGTGGATTACGAAATTATGAGGCTCAACGAAAGATGCCTCAAATAATTGGGATCGATTGTATTTATATGGGACGTGGGTGAGTTGAAATTGTGTATCAAAATAGCGTTGAAGAGTGATTTCTGAGTTTTGTGGAGACGATGCCCGCACGATTTAGCCTCCTATGTTGCAAACACCTAATAGTGCGGAAGCCTTTTCCCACGATATCATCAATCCGGCACAAATAAAAAAAGACTGCTATTATCATACGTCCATGTGTTCATATTTTCTTGGCGCCCAACATAAGATTTACAAATTCAGGGTTGGTATTACTGTGTCCGACAATAGAGTAGGACGTTCTTGCCTAGGTTCTCTTTTTTAAATTCTTCTTAAAATTATCGCTTGGCTGAGCAGAGTCATAAATATTCTCGAGGGGTGTATTTTCCTGTTCTTGTCTAATTGGATTTCCGGTAGGGGCTGCGGTCATATATGCGAGTATCATTCGAAAAGTGCCGTGATCTCTCCGGGTATCGATGCGTGCTACGGCGGTCCAACAACGCTCTGTCGCCCAATATCGATCGCCGCCCCAGTCTCCAGATGGCGATCGCTCGCTGGTTCTGATGTCGTCGGAGTCGCTCATTTTTCCTCGCTCGAATGCGGCTCTTTTTCGGCATGTCTTATTAAAATAAAAGGATAGAAATATAATCTTCTGCAATTTTCAAGGGCTACCTTTGGCATAGCTGACCGTTTCGCCTTCGAAAGGAAAGGCGATTTGTCCGGATAGCGGCTCATTCGCATTTCACGATGGTGTTTCCAATATGTTCTCGATAAATTCGCCTAGAATTAATAGCAGTTGTTATTTGATTTCATCAGCAGATGAGTGCATCTCTATTTCCGGAGTCAAATAATGACTCTTACCTCTTGCTCACTGCTCACGTATTAATTTACTATTAATGAGAAAGTAGCGATGGCAGTTGCCTCCTCGACAGCTGATATCTCCTCTCTTCCTCTATCGTGTATTGGGAGACTAACATAGAAGATATGCTTATTTATTCCCCGAGGTCGTTGTCGTATCATACTTCTTTCGTGCTCCTCTCATTGGCCTAATTGATCGGTATGCACTTCCGACCGATCTATAGGTCAGCACAGCCTTAAGAATCGAATTCAATGATACCAAGTTTCTCATTACTGACACTCCCCGTTTATTCTCTCGCCCAGAATCCGAGCCGGATACAATCCCCCAGTCCATATTGGTATTGTCCAGGATTTTCTATGATTTGAGTGACTGCCTTGTTATCCAACTTCCATGTTTGCCTAAAACAATTATTCGCAAGCAAATTATAGAACGATCCAATCGCTATTGGCGAGTTGGCGTATTTTATTGCTCCCAGTAATGAGTGCAGGGTGTTTGTGAATCAGACAGCGAGGCACTCGCTTAATTATGCATACTGCCTTTAAGTGTGCGACAATATAGGTGCGAACCTGTCTCTTCGAGCGATGTGAGGCGGCTCTGGTAGTTATACGTAGTTCATTGCGTGGATCCACGCAGCTTGTCATGTGTAGAGTCACACTCTGAATATGCTCCTCTGAAATATACACCCATACAGCTCGGTTTTTTTGCTCCTGCCCCATGTCTGCAGTTTACTCTAAGAACGCCATTGTCAGCCTGGATGTCCTAGCGAGTTTCGAGACGTGAAGCTTGGTGTTACGCGTTATTTACATGGCCAGAAAAATCTTTTGGCTTCTCTCATAATTGTGCTCTCTGTGCTCACCTAGATTTGGTTCTGAAGAACTCGGTGCAACATAAGAGATGATCCATTTCAGACGCGGTATGGTGGACTAATTCTGCGCCCTCTGCCTTTTTAACGCTCTGTGTCTGTGGAGCAGCAGAGGATATGAGGACAATTCCATCCCTAGCGACGCCTTTTGTGTATGGTGACAGCGCTCTCTTCCTTTGGCGATTACCAGTTGGTGTTAAAAACGCATTATTGTCGTCCAATTTTATTTTGGGTTTGCAAGGGGGGTCGCTCGACTTGACAGTTCCAGTGTCTCTATCCGGGCTATTCTCGCTCGCTCTGGGAGGTAGGGTTCTCGTATAGACCGCACCCATTTATCGCCTCGATTTTCGCCGGTGTCTCATGATTGGGTAATATTATGGTCTCGGGATGCTGATCTTTTAGTCCATCATGTCCCGGAGTTTTGAAGTGACATCGCGAGTATCAGCTTGGTGCTATTAGTGGCCCGCAGTCCGCCGTTAAAGTAAGTATCTAATAGTTTGCTGTCGAGTAGGTGCAGAAGAAGAGCATGCGAGAAACAGCTGTTCGGTTAACAGACAGCGAATGGAGTGATTGCAACAAGGCACGAAGGATTGAAAGAAGCAGTACCTCAGGAAGAAAGAGGAGGTATCGCGAATGTAACGCACGGAGCACTATACATAGATTACAGTGCCAGATCGAACTGCGCTGACAAACAATGTCTATCAGAAAATGCGTCTAAAGAAACTGAATAACAGCGCGAGCAGAGATGCCCAAGAGGTAAGAAAAAAGAAAGCTCTTGTGCTGCACAAAGAATGCTACGGACTGCAGGCGTCGATTGTTCAGCTCCCGCCTCGCGAAAAATGTCGCTTGCATGAGAGAGACGCACGTGAGCCGCCGCAGTGTCTGCGATTAAGTGCTATTCAATTGAGATCAGGTCGAGAGACTAGACCGCAGACAGACTAGACTCGACGTCACTGAAGGTATGGCTGACAGCTCGCACTAGCAAATAAATTCAGGAAGATTTGGATGGATGCAAGCTAGGAAGAAGGCTGGTAAGTCCGTGTATCCAAAGCGCCACTTGACTGGCCATGCGTAGATGATAGAAATCTAGGTCATGAACGCACAACGGCCGGCGATATATTAATATATCTTAGCATATGGTGCCATGGTCTCGATGTATAGTCGAAACAGTGGTAAGGCGCCAGCGTGAGACACACTCTTGATTCTCTACACAGTCTCAAGAAGAAAGGGCTCTGCGCCAACGTTTCCATGTATCTAAGGCAAAGATCTCAGCTCAGTGAGCCGGGAGAGCGACGAGTGTTTGATATATTTGTGCATCATACGTCTCTGTATTCCATCACTCCTCCTCACGTCTCTATGGCTCTGAGGATGTGTGGCACTGTGGATAATAACTTCGGTGGCAAATATTCAGAAAAACGTGATTCTTAGGATTATCGCTGAGTTAGCACTAAAACTCGTCTGATTTCTTTGGGACAATTAATTGGTTCAATAGGCTATAGTGTTTCGAGAGTAAGTATATTTCTTCGCCTGTAATATGTGGCTCTGAAACTGCGCCTTGTATCATGGTAATAAAGTTGTTTGGAAAAAATGAAGTGGGTAACGGGTACTTTAGTTCTATTGTTGTTGATCCATTTTCTTCAGGACCAAGCAATTTTTCCTTCAATAGTTTTTATAATTTCTCTCTTTGTGGGCGGCCATACAAACTGTTTTTATTAGCCATCAACACCAAAAACATTTAATAATTGGGTCAGTCCCCCCAAATCTTCTCCAAAGTGTCTAGTGCCGATAAATAATCTGGTTAAGGACAAAATGTTTCCTCAAAGTGATGTCCATTTGAATTTATTTTCATCAAATTTCAGTTAGGAGTTTTTACTATTGTATTTCAAATGCGCAAGCGCCAAGGAATCTTATTTCAAAGTTTCCGTATATTCTCCTTTGGTAAGTCTAGAGCCTCTGAAGGATCACTCATACTGTTCCTACATAAACCGAGCTTGTTAAAAAATAGGCGCAACGGTTCTATTGATATAGGCGGTTTTCAGCTTTTGTAGACATCTCCTTACTATTTTATGCTAATGTGAAAAAATTGTAACTGCATGGTATTATTGTTAATAAAAAAAGGCATCCAATTATGTATTGGATGCCCCAAGTATGTATTGATAATTTAATTTGCTAATTCGTTTGCATTTCTATAATACGCAACTGGTCGTCAAAGGAGTTCCTATGAGTATAAAGCCCACCTTGGTTTGAATATTGCCACTTTAGTATAATTTTCTTGAAATATTGTTCAATACTTCTTCTGGAATTTACCCTTTTTATGGACGTGCCACCCATATTGTGGGTCGTATCCTTTGTTTTGTCTCCGCAAATATGCAATGGCCTCATCGTTGCATCAATTTGTTATATTCTGCTTGGCAACCAATTTTTTTTAAGCAAGATCTAACTTGAGGACTACTATCTTGCTGATATCTTTTTATTAAAGGGGGTAAACATGAAATGTCTCTATTTACGGTTAGTATATACTCTGGTCGTATCGTTTTTCGCAATAGCCCAAGCACTTCTACCCTTGCGCTTCTGTGGTCTATTAGCATGGTGCTTTGTTGGTCTTCAAACTTTTCCTGTATAATATGGCTTCCATATTACTGCGTCATTTTATTATGGTATCTTTGAGTCTGGCACCCGCCTCTTGTTGTTTCCGTTAATCTACCTTCGTCCAGCACTTGCAACAAGACGTTTAAAGGTATCTGGATGGGCTCTTTTTCATTTCATCCAGTAAACTACGGAATAGGTCTTCTGACGCAACTTAGCTTCGGTCAATTGCCCGCCTTCGTCAATAACTAACATATCCTGAGGTGTCCCCTACCAATCTACTCCACAGCATGTCGCTCTTGATATTCCAACTCATATCAATTGCGTCATGCATTTTCGTCGTCAAAAAGATAGCGGCCAATGTTTTTGGCCAATTCTGTTTTCCTACCCCGGGTTGTCCTAAAAAAAGAGGAAGCCAATGGGTCTTTTGCTACCTGTAATCCGGCCCTATTCTTGTATGGCATCGAGTAAACCGCTTGTATGCTTCTTTCCTGTCCAACCACTCTTTTGTGGGCACGTTCTGCCAACTGCACAAGTTTTTCCGTTCGCTTGGAGCATTTTTGTAACGGATACCTGTCCATTTGGCCCACCACTTCGGCTATTATCTCGCTAGTTATTCCTCTTTAAATAAGAGCTCCCCAAGCTGTTGTTTTGTTCCAGTTCGGGTTTCGAGTTTTTTCCAACCCGCTCTTGGGCTTCTTTTATTTTTCGTACCGATTTCTGCAACCTTTCCATTAAATCCCCATTTCGTTCCCGCTCTTTCGGGCTTTCCAACCTTTTAAAGTTCTCAATAATTTTCTTTGTTTTGGGACGTCGTTACAACGGTCTTTTCACTTTTCCTATTTAGCTAAATATTTGCATTGCGTTGCCGTCCTTTATATTGGCCAAATCTTGTTCTAAAGCTTTAATTTTGACCGTGTGTTCTCTCGCTTATAGCTTCTATTTCTTAATTCTTCCAACTGCATTATTTATGCGATCAAAACATCGAGTTCCTCGGGCTTGGAAGTTTGATTTCCATCTTAACTTGGAAGCTTGCTTCGTCAATAAAGGTCAATAGCCTTATCCGCAAAAATCTATGGTAATTAGTGCGTTGCGATCAATTTCTACTGCAGCAATTACAGCTTTCATTCCTTAATTCTCACCTTTGTGTGCGCTCCTCATATTTTTCTTTTCCCGCCTAAGAAGGATAGTGCACTTTCGGATCCGGTCATCTACTATTGATCTTTGAACCTTCGTTCCAGGGCCTTGTCTTTCTCAAAAATACTTTTGATACTCGTCCAAGGTGGTGGCCTCCAATGGCGCGTAAGCTCTCCACGCCAAGGCTGGCTTTTAGATATATTGGCTTGCAGTCCATGGCACCTTGTCCTCCGCCTGCGCCAAGCGAGTAGTGTGGATTTTCATCGTGATAAAAAGACAATGTTCCATCGGAAGAGGTACTTCCTTGATAACAGCCCTTAAGACTTTCCCTCAAATTCCCCTTTGTATATTAGCACCAGCTATTAGTGCGCCCTATCAATGAAAAAATATTTTTAATCCTTAAATTCGGGGATATCCTCTTGTGTACTATTCTATGGGCCAAACCTTCGGCAAAAGCAGTTTTACCTACTCCCGGCTTATTCCTACTAGCATAGGGTGTGTTTTTTTGGTTCTCCTAGAAAGAATTTGCAAACACCGTCTTATTTCTCTTGCGTCCCTTCCAATTAACTGTGATCCCACGTATTACCACTATCTGAAGTTCTATTAAGATTACGGGCATATTTTATTCAAGGAATTGTAAGTGTCCTTCCTTCGCTTTGTGAGGTGACTTTCCCTCCCTTTCTCCCTCAATTCG
>Ga0163217_1053416_pt1 | contig 10597 bp, 15 predicted proteins | sample SynspAceP_FD_185933 | JGI IMG/M metagenome (GOLD analysis project Ga0163217, IMG submission 185933) | Saline lake microbial communities from Ace Lake in Antarctica - Synechococcus sp. Ace-P (PacBio error correction) | ecosystem: Environmental > Aquatic > Non-marine Saline and Alkaline > Saline ... | reverse complement strand
CTTGGTTCTTCGCTTGCCCGCGTTCTGTCGAGTTTCGTTCCGATTCGTCCGAATGTCTGGACGAGTCTCGTTACGTCTTGAGCGCGTGCTTGTTCGGGCGAGAGCTTATCGAGCGGACACTGTTGTTGTGACGATATGAACCACACTGTTACCGAGCATCGGATCATCGGTATGTCCACGGCGAACCCGCAAGGCGATCAAAGACGTTAACAAGGCCGTTTTGCCGATCGACGCCGTCGTCGCGCGGTGCGAGGGACGATTGCGGTGTGCGTATTCAGAGGCGCACGCCGTTGACGGACACTCTACGCGACGAGATGTGTCGGACGCGCAGAGGCCTATAGGGCGTTAACCGGCAAGGGCTCAGTCGACGCCCAGGAAGTCATGAGCTGCACGGGCCGAAATCGTTCCGTTTTTGATACGGAACGGCAGGTTGGCCTTCGCCGACAAGCATGTCGGGCGGCCGGGTCTTCGGACGAAAGCTGTCGCCCACAGACCGAGCAGGCGGGTGCGCGATCCGGGCGGGACCAGCTTTCGGAGATACGAGATCCGTCGGCGCCAAGACAGTTCGGGTACTCGTTCCTTGTATTGCTGGCGGCGCTTTTGGGTCTGTTACCGGATGCTGCAACGTCGATGCCTTCCGGAGGGTCGCGTAGTTCGTACGCCGTACAGCAAGTTTCGTCGGGGTGGAAACGCACCGAGTTTAGGGACCAGTGGAACGGCTGTCGCAGGCCACTGTCGACGGTGGCACCGAATCATCGACATTCCAGCGGCACGATGCCGGAGCCGCGGCTACAGGCAGCACCGGCGCGGGTTCGGTCGTCCCCACACGAACCACGCGATCGGACCGCGCAGTTCGGACCTGCTTCGCCGACTTCGAGAACCTCGCGTCAGTTACGGGGAAACCTCACCGTCGTCGACCGTCTGGATCGTCAGGGCGACGGTGTTACAGCCTCTCCATGCGCGACGGGCCGATTCGAGGCGTTGGACTTGCGGCTCGGAGACCCAAAACACCCCGGCCAGCATTTCTCGCACACGAGCAACGCAGCGTTGGGCCGAGTCCTGGAGTGGGATGGGGGTCGGGGGACGTTCTCCGTGCTCGATGGCGCGCGAAAAAAAGGTGCTTCGAAGATGTTGCCCCAAGTACCGAAGACCGCTTCCGCGCGCGGTCTCCGAACCGTCGATCTTCCATTGGAGGCGGTACATGACAGTTACAAGCGGATCGACGCCGCCAATTCCAGCACCGATATAGAGATGCAGCGATGACCGACTCGAAGGCTGGCGGACTGCTGATCGCGGAGGACGGCACATGCGGTGGAACACGCTCGTGGACCCTGTCGCGATACGCGCCGAGAAGTTTCTTCCTTGGAGGGCGAAGTGGAAGTACAGTGCACCCTTGGGTCCGGCCGATCTGGCGGAGACCTGACTCACGTTGCGTTGGCAATGCCGACTCCAGAAAAGATCGCGGGCTGCGCGCAGTGCTGCTGCAGTGTTGCTTCTGCCCTCAATTTGCACTAACATGAACTCTTCACCCTGCTCCAGTTGTTCCACCACTGACGACGCGCCTGCTGGGACTGGGCTTGAGTGGATGTAATTCCGTGTTTCGAATTCCGTTGAACCACCGTCCAGGTCCGTTTGCGCGGCTATTACTAACCGCACGTATCCCTATTAGTGATCCTCGCGTGACAAATAAGTGACGTGTTCGTGCGAATTCAGATAACTTATGGATATATAAAGTTCACTTCGCCGGAATTTGTGTAACGACTTCGATGTCTCTTTTGTACGCACGGAACAGCTCGCCGTTTGCGGTGGGTCGGGTCCACCTGGGACCAGACGTCTCGACCGGATCTTGGAATTCAAACCACTGGGTACGACATGCAAACACGCCGCTTTGGAACATGAACGACACATCGCGATGGGCACTTCACTCGGCGACGCATACGGCGCCGGGCAATATCGCGTTGTAGTCCGGTCCGAAATCCGGAAATAAACGGTACTGATATTGCACAGTGTGGTTCACAGACTCGAATTCTTCTCCGCGCAGAATCGACACAGCTCGTGTGCTTGGGTTCTGCACCCGGAACTTCGCGCGGAGCACGAGGCCCGCCGAACATTCCGCACTTCTTCGCCGGTTGACACGATGACTCACGCGGGACAGCTCGACTGCTCGATCGACAGATAAACAAAATCGATCTTGTAAGCGTGCGGCATAGCACTCGTACGTCCGCGGTTGTAAGTTCGGGTGATTCCTGCTAGTTGCTTCGGCATTGCTCGATCTGCGCCACAAGCGCACCATGACGTCAGGAAGTGCCCGACGGCGGAGAAAACTTGGCGTGCGGGGCACGGGCCCTTGGCCACAGGTGGCCCCTGGCACTGACCTCAGCGACGAGGATTTGTACCGACGATTTGGATGTGTAGGGAGGCCGATTGCCCGGTGCGTAGTCGTATAGATCGACGCAAGCGGGGCCCGCTGGTTTTCTTGCTTAAGAACCGAGGACACGCCTGAAATCCAACGCCGGATCGTTCACACGTCAAACGCGCGTTTAGGATACGGACGGGCAAACTGAACCAGTTTCTTCGAGGGCGCGATCTTCGAAAGGTATACACCACTCATACAACTCGGGGCCGCAAACTACCCGCGGCCGGGGTGACGTTTTCCCGGCAGAGTCGACCTCAATTTCAAGGATTCTCAACTGCTCCAGCAAAGGACTACGGCCTACCCGGAACCTGAATGCACCGCACAGGAGCATTCCCGTGGGAGAACCGAAGTTCCTGCAAATCGCGACTTGGAGCAACCGTACGACGGACATACCGCCGAATACAGGCGTCGCCCACACTGAGATCCGAAAACGTAAGACAAAAGACGTTGTGTCCGGTAACAATACTTCGGGTCGTCGTCGAGACGACCTGATCGTCGAGACACCCCTCGAATCAAGGAGCACCACCAATGGGGACGTCGCCGCCTTCATCTCCAGTCCTGCTGTCCGACCGGCAAGCCACACGGAAGCTCCGCTTCCGACCTTCCGATCCTCAGCTGCTGTTCTGCAGGGGCTCCGCCAAACTGATTTTTGCTCTACGTAGCTTTCAGGGCCGCGTCAGCTGACGCTGTCGGGGCCCTGAACTGCATCTACGGACCATTTCCTGACCTGTTGCATTACGATGGGCCGAATTGGTGCTTGAGGCCGCTCGCGGGATCCGGCGTTCTCGGATCGGCGAATCAGCGCACGGACATTTTCACTTCGACCCTGTTCTACATTGCGCGAGTCGCTTGGTTAGTCGGAATTCGCCGATTCAGCGATCATGCCCGCAGTTGTCCGAGGCGCGTCCTACGCGCCGCGCGAGTCGCACGCGGGGCCGTCCCTGCTGTATCGGGGGAGGCGTCGTTTCAAGGCCCCGGTCGCTTGGACTTACGGGACAGTGGAAGTGTTCGTCACTACGGCGCTACTCTCGACCACCGTCGGTGATATCGAGATCGTTGTGATGGAGTATTCATCGCCCCGACCACGTCCGAATGTCTTGACCAGCACCACGAAGTTGGGCCATTCGTCTCATCGAGCCATTTGGAGCTGGACCGGCGCACCGGTCGCTCGGGCGCCGGGTCGTGGATCGTGATCCGGGGGCCCACGGATCCTCCCGGGAGTCACTAGTTCGGACCCGGGATGCGTCGTTGGGTGCGAACTTCTTTTGGTGACAAGGACTGCGAAGCCGTTCGGTCTACTCGGCAGTCCCGGGTCAAGAGCGCCCCTCGATGATGTCGAGTTCCGGGACGACGAACAACAAACCGCCCGCGACTACCCGACGGCTACGGGTTTTGCGCGCTGTTTTGATTTCCTTGACGAACAGGCAAGGGTCGGGACGCGCCAGTGCCGACTAAGCGCAGAGAGGGCCAACGCAGTGATGCATCAGCCAGTGACGAAGACGACACGACGTAGAGTTCGCGCTTTCCAGGCCGTGACGGCTTGTATGCCCGATAGCCCGCCGCGCGTAGAAAGTTGTAACGGTGCGGGTGAGGTTAATTACCCGCCTGCCGGACAGTTCGACTCGATTTCGGTTGTTACTGCGCCAACGGCAGCTCCTTTCGCAAACGGCAGAAGGCACAACGACAGTCGATGTCCTCGTTGTAGATTCCACCCGGCAGCTCGCGCTGTCACGTACCGATTTTCCCACGCGGAAGCGACTATCGGGCGAAGTTGTGCCCGAAGGCCGCAACCATGCTTCCGGCACCGGTTCCATTGGGCACTCAACGATCGTGCAGCTTGGTGCTTGCGCACGGCCCGGTGACTCGTAGAGGTTATGGCCGTGCCTGCCACCGCGCGTTACGACGGCTCTTTCTGTAAGGATAGAAGCTCTTCACGCGCCGCCCATCCCGGGCGAACCCTGGTGTCGCGGTGGTCGATTTCCGCGAGTACGCCCACTGGCGCGTTCGAACCCGGCATTTCGCGCATGACGGAACACCGCGCTTGGGCCTCGTGATGAGTACGATTTTTGTTGGGTGCGCTCTCGATACCTTTCGACGAGCTCACACGTAATGCCATCGCTCAGAGGCGGTTGTCGCGACGATGATCTTCGTCCTATTTTCGTCTTCTTGGTCCAGTAAGTGGTTCAAGGCAAGGACAAGGTAATCCACCTTCGTCCAGCACGGATTACCACCGACAGTTCGAGCATGCGTGAAGGCCTCCGTGCATTCAATTCCCCGGAATTCATGAACGCTCACGGACCATACCGCAACATTGAAATTGAACAAATTGCAACCGTCAATCGTAATACCTTGGCCGCAATGACCAATTGGATTTAATTCGGCGAATAGCGGCGTTACGCCGCCGGGACATGGGATCAATAGGGAATGTCCGATTTCAGGCAGGCCAGGAATGATTCACTTAATTACGAATTCGCAGAGATCGCGCGATTACGCGTACCGATTTCAAATTACGTCGGTTCCCGGGGTGGAGCTGAGGGAATCGAACCCTGACTTCTCGATGCGAACGAGGGACGCGCTACCACTGCGCCACAGCCCCTTCTGCGACCCTTGCGGGGCCGCTGACCAAACAAACCATATTCAAAGCGCTCGTGTGCTCAGGCCCCCGAGGCCCGTACGGATGTCGGGGGTCGCCGACGGGTGCCTGATCTGGGAACGGCTCGGTCGATAGTGATCGAGATTGCTCGGAAACTCGGGGTTTCCTCGTCGTCGATTTCGAGAACAACCGCGCCCGGACGCTTGCAGGGCCCCCGGGGGGGGTGGCGGAACGAGTTTGCAGTCGTCGTCGGTACGCGATTACGACGCCGGAGCCGTGAGCGGGCATTCGCGTCAAACGCCTACGGCCGGATTCTCTTTGTCGATCTGGACCCTGCCTGGCGCCAGAGTAGTACATGTACCGGCCGGCGCCGCAACGGCCCAAGACCGCCACCACCACCACAGCATCGCCGTGATGATCCACGGCGGAGCGCCGCGAAGGTGATGGCGGCGAACACCAACCCGAGTTACGGCGCGTGCGGACGGAACGAGTAAACTGGCGGCGCGGGGCTATGGCGTCGGCTCGGGGATCGAATATTCCGCCCCGGTCCGCGACGATTGGGGAACGTACTCGCGCTCCGAGCTGACGTCCCTGGTCCATTGACGTCCGTCTCGCGTGTCTGGTGAGTGTCCATCTGGTCCTCCGCCTTCGCCTCGGGGTCATCCACCGAAAGTGATGTCGAAACTCGGGTGCTGTGGCCCCGAATACAGCGCGAGCCGGCGTGACGTGCGTCGTCGTATTCGGGTCGCCAATCGGGGTCACTCGCATGATCCGGCAGCAGGTCCTGCGTTTGCAGTTCTCTTGGTTCCGCCGCGGGTGAAGCACACGGGTAGCTAAGCGTAATCGGAGTGTCTGCATGATTCGAGGGCGCTTGCTTCATCATCATCGGGAGCAGCACAAAACAGCCAGATGGCGGGACCATGCGATCAAATGATCGAATTTGGCATTCGTCTTCGCGCTCTCCTTCCGAAAGTCAGCTTGGACATCGGTGACGTGATCAGGGCTATGTCGAAGCTGGGGCGAACCGCGGAGACGCGCCGACCGAATTACAACACGTCACTTTAGTCACTCAGCCTCGAAGGTTCATCGCCGCAATGGCATTGCGCACCACTTTTGCGCATTCTCAGGGGAACCCGCGTCAGATCGACGCGGACAGTGAGGCGTCTGCTCACCCCCGCTACGCCCAGGCAGGCGCGGCCTGTTTCGCACGAGACGGTCGCGACGGGATCCTTGACCTCGTTCGACGTCAATCGCAACCCAACACGTGTGCGCGCCACCGACGTCGACATCGAGGTAGATTCTTCAGCAGGACCCTCTATCGCGGGAATCCGACATTTGGCCAGTACTGCCTGGACTGGCAAGGTTTCTCCGGATACGAACCGTCCCTGACGCAGGTTGAAGACGGACGCCGCCGAAAACAGTGATTCGAGTCCAGAGCGCGAGCGCAAGCGGTGGCGACGCCGCGCCATTGACGATCCATTGGCCACCCAGTAAGCCGATCACGCCGACGCACGTGCGCCGCGAACGATGTTGCCGACAGGTTGAGATGACCGCAGAAGTCAACCGTTCCAGTTCGATGGCGAGCTAGGCAGCTTTGTGCCCCTTGCGCCGGCTCCGACTTTGAGACCCGACAACGAGCCCGAGGCCACGCCGAGATGGTGGTGACGGGCAGCCCATCGCGCCCTCGCCGGTGGGTTCCACGGTTCGAGGTGCGTACGGTCGGCGAGACCGGATCCCTGCTTCCAGGCGCGCCCGATCACGCAGCGCACGGGCGGAGCAAAGTTACGTTGCCGGCGGCAACGGTCAGACGGGTCCCAGCTTCGCCGGGCCAACCAGTGGTTGGTCGACCCACGTGCGCGGGGCATCTGTCGAGATTAGCGACCCTCCGGCAGCAGTGGCATGGTTGAGTACCCCCTAGGGCACTTAACCGTGGCCCACTGGCGCGGAGCGCCATAGCCTCGCTGAGGAAAGAACGACACGTCCACTTCTCCCCAGGTTACGGATCTCGCGTGGACGTGGGCATCGATGACGACGGAGGCAGTGGCCTTCGCGCGAGCGTCGCGACGTAGGTGCGAGGACGATCGGTGCGCCGCGAGTGCTTGCATAGGTACTTCGCCCGTCTCCTTCGTCGCGCCTAGCTGCACCGCGCATGGCTTACCCCTTTGCGATTCTTCGATGGACGTGATCGGGCGCGACGTTCCGTTGCGGCTCACTGTGCGTCGGCATCGGCTAGTCGACGACCCAGCGCAAGCCTGATCAACGGGCGGACATTTCACCTCGAACACACACAGCGCGGCTGACGGGGTTGGCCCGGGAGCAGGAACTCGGACCTCATTCGCGATTCGAGCTGGACGAATCCTTGACGAGGCCTGGATTGCATCGCCACGCGTTCGACTTCGAGGCTCGCCAGATCCGACAGCGCTTCGCGGACACTGTCCGATGCCCCGCCGCAGAGGCTCCGGCCGATAGAGAGATTTCCGACGAATGAGCTGGCCCTCGACACTTCGCGAAGACCTTTGGGGTCGGTGCTGACGGATTCCCGACGCGGTTGACGTCGGCGCCTGCGTCCTCTCGCGGCTGCGGCCAAGTGATAGGAGTTGGAAGTCGTTAGGACCTGGCCGGGTCCCGGATCAGTTGCGATCGGGGGTGTCGACGAGTTTCACCGCCACCGAGAATCACCGACAGACGCGGACGGCGGGATGCACGAGCACTTTGTTCGCGCCCGACCGCGGCGACGTAGTCCGACCTGGCGCCGCGCCGATGATCGTGCGGCTCCACAGCGACGTCAACCCTGGCTTGGACGTCGTCGCCGATCTTGCGAACGTAGGTCGCCGAAGGCGGACGGCCTCGAGCAGACCTGACGCGGGCAACGGGCCCCGCCATCCGTGCGGTCTTCCCATTCGGCAGAACCGCATCGGCGAGCGTACGGCAGCGGCGAACCCGTATCGGACGCGGAACAGCCCTGCCACGTGGTTGCAGCCGGATACGGCTGCCGCGAGGGCCTGCAGTGACTTCCGACGACGGGCACGGCAGTTTCGATTGCGCTCGTTCGTCCTCGTTTCGCAGGTTCCATGACCCTGGCGTACCGCCACATCGACGCTTCGTACCGCGTAACCGTCGATCGCGCCTGATCGATACCCGAGGCAGCGGGCGCTCGGTTAGAGACTTTCTTCGGCGCCAGAGAAGGCCCTGCCGCTTCCGAGATCGCAACCCGGACAGGCCGTGGATGCAAACCGCCGCAGGCAGTTCCACCTGGTCTGCTGTTCCTACACTGAGCGCATTCTTGGGCCCTTCTCTAAATTCCTCTTTGTTGCAGCGGGCCCTACTCGTACTTGGTGAGCTTGCGGCGAGCCGTCGTTCGCTTGAGACGCTCGGGCTCAACACTCACGCAACCGCATGGGCCGTAATCATCACGTTCGAGTGCAAAGTCAAACGCAGAGCGCGGAGGTATCCCCCGGGATTTCCAGGGCTGTCGGCGGGTCGCGAGTGAACGACGGACGTTTTGAACCGGGTGGCCCCTCCCTCGATGAGCAGAGCGATGGCGTCGGTGAAGCTTGAACTCGCTCCGGCGCCCGGCTCGATCCGGCGCAGAGCGTTCGAAAGATTCGCGCCGGTTTCGAGCAGGTAGCGCCCTGCCGCCGCGAACCAGGTGACCGGCGCGCTCACACTGTCGGCTTCTCGGACCATCCGCGTCCACACCTTCAAGACAGTTCGGGTTTACCGCGTCTGGGAACCGTCTCACCTCCGAAAGACGCCATGCTTGGAGACGTGTCTCCTCCGGGACCTCGAAGGCACCAGAACAGTTGCCGGCCGCGCTTCGCGCGCACTCGGACAATGACGTCAGAGGACCGCCGCGGGGCAAACGAGGTCATCCGGAGAAGTACGGCGACGGCGCTCTCGTCGTCATCAAGAACTTACCTCGGCACATTGCAAACGGCGTGACCCGAGTCCGAGCGGCTCCTGCTGAACACGGACTGATGAAACATCGAGCAGGCGCGGGGGCGACGCGTACCTTCAGTCGAAGCAATCTTGAAGCTTGCCGGCTTTCTAACGGAGCTTGGTCTCGAGGACGAGGTCCTCGACGAAGTGCGCGACAGACGCCGTCCTTACCGGGGAGGTTGACTATCACGAGGGGCGGCTGAGCGCCCGAATTCAGCCGTTTTCTCCGGCGACCGAGTTCGCATTCCCGGAGTGTCGGACTACCGGGAAGCACTCTTTCGGGACGGTCTTAGGTTTGCAGAGCACGGAATCGGAGTTTCCATTCCTGCGGCAGCGGGAAACGGAATCGCGTGCGAAAGTGCCCGTAAACCGGTTCTGCACGCCTTCTGTTCATTGCTGCCTACCCATATCCATTGCTTGCTGCGGATTCGCTCCGCGTGTGGTGGGCTGTGGTCCATCATTCGCATAAGCTCTAATTCATGACGCGCGAAGATTCGTGACGCCCGTCTTCAAGAGATGAGTGGCGACGCTACGTTCCTGACTCGGGTCGCTCGCATCGATCCCGACGGAGCGGGCCATGGAATTCTTCGAGGGGACGTGCCATGCCGCAGCCGAATCGGCGCGCGGCAGCAGCAGCGGATAGCGGCATACGTTCCGGTCTCGGAAGGCGAGGCGGGCTTCACTCGATCCTGCTCGACGCACCTCTCGCTGCGAAACCCCGCGGTCCTGTGTGCCGTGCTGGAGAACCAGGCCCATTGCACTGGGCGAGTACACAGGACAGAGAACAATTTGCGCGCGCTCCGTACGGATTGGAGGAAACGACGGATCGGTTATTGGACCCGGAGTTCCGTCTCCGAGTAGCACTTCTCGTGTTCGTTCCCGCTCTGGCCGTTCGATTTACAGGGGGAGTTCGACTGGGACCGGGGTGCAGGGCTTCTTACGACAGCGACTTCTCGATCTCGGTCGGCCCGGAAGTTTTCGATCGTCAGCAGATCGTGCCGGGACGGAGGAACTTGTAGACGCGTTTGCCGAGGAAACCGCACGACGTCGGTGTTACTCATTGCGGCTGACGCCGAACCGGGGCCTTGGTCACGCTGGAACAGGGGAAATGTTCCGCCGAATAGCTGCGTTTTTGGCAGTCATGGGACTGTAGAGTGCTAATGCTCTCTCCATATTCAGGAGTTGGACCAGCGCGGGGAACGATCCGATGCCCACCTATTCGTACGCCTGCACGAATTGCGAACAACCGATTCGACATCGTGCAGTCGTTCAGTGACGGACTCGTTGACTGTGCTGCCGCAGTGCACGGGGCAAGCTTCGTACAGCTGTTCAACTCGGATTTCGGAATTTCGTGTTTCAAATGGCAGCGGATGTCTACCGGACCGACAATTGCCGTAGCCGGGATCTGAGCCACAGTAAGCGAAGTGCAGGCGAGTCAAGAGCGATCGCACCCCGCCACAGACGAGTTCGACGGCACGGCGAAGGCCGCCTCGAGCAGCGATTCTTTCAGTCTTGGCAGGCTCGTCTTCGACGACGAAGGCTAGAAACCGCCAACGCTCGTAAGTGGTTTCTCAACTTTTGTCCACTGGGCCCGGCTTTTATCCACAGCGGGGCTGTTCGGATCGGCTGCCGACGGCCGGAGCACCGCT
>Ga0163217_1024410_pt1 | contig 10597 bp, 6 predicted proteins | sample SynspAceP_FD_185933 | JGI IMG/M metagenome (GOLD analysis project Ga0163217, IMG submission 185933) | Saline lake microbial communities from Ace Lake in Antarctica - Synechococcus sp. Ace-P (PacBio error correction) | ecosystem: Environmental > Aquatic > Non-marine Saline and Alkaline > Saline ... | reverse complement strand
TTAATGACCCAAAAGATTCTGGATAGTGTGATCACCCATTTTGTAAAAGATTATATGTTTTCTGAAATATCTCGGATTCCAGAACCATACTCAAAGCGGAGTAATGGAACGGATGCCTTGAAGCCAAATTAGTCGAATCCAACCCCTGACTTGGCAAGTCTTAAGATCTTGAGATGCCTGGGTATGACTGGAATTGAAATCGCTGCGCCATGCAATCTGCAAAGCACCAACAAAAATAATTTTACTGACGCTTCACAATGAAATCTACCTTTATCAGGCAGCGAGGACCAAACCTTCTCCGGATATATTTCTCAAAGATTTGGCATTGGATGATTTATCCAATGCAATTACCACCTGCTATCTGGCAAACAATTTTTTAAGGAGCAAGCTCTTCAAGGACATGAATTATCAATCAGTCTTGAAGTCGCTGATTACAATCTTAACACCTTCGGGAAATCAAAATTCTAAGATTGATTTCTCAAAGGATTATCGACTAAAGGAGGATCGGCTGGCCAAACTTTTCACTCGGAACGGAACAATCGAAAAACACCGAAGCAAATATTGATTACAAAAAATTACCGCTGGAGAAAAAAACACCAAATTCACTTAGTAATCTGGCTCAACAGAAATGGAAATTTAGCATCGAATAGAAACTCAAATTCACAGATTTTTTTTAAAAAAAATAACGTATTTCTAGTATTGATCTTCATGACAGATCGGGTAAATTTGGATCTAAGTTTTTTATAAAAAGTCATGAAAAACACTTGTTCAAAAGAAATTTTTAAGATTATCCAAACGAAAGATTGAACCAAGATGAATACTCGTTTTGGGATCTTGGTCAGATATCGTCAGACCATTTGGGAGATATACGTGTGTTTTTAATTAATCGAGAAAGAGTACTTTTGGAATTCTATGTCTTGCAAGCAAGAAGTGTGCAGAGTTTATGTCCAAACTAATTCAAAAAGATATGGATTTCACAACAATTGGGGAAGACTTTTACAATGGATTTCGCGATCAGAAATTTACAAAATCTGTTCTGCATAAAGAAAGGGTGATTTTTTCAAACAGTTACACTTCAAGAGCTGCGTGGATGAGTTTTTCTACGGTTTTTTCAGGCCTTTTTATCAAATTTCTTGAGTCACCCGATTTTGGCCACAATTCGCCATTTAAACTTACATTTTGTGGCCAAGGAGTTCAAACCCAACCCATAATATCCAGCCGTTTCCATTCGAAATTAGTGAGTCTTTCCCCTTGAAGCTCAGACTTGCCAGCTTATTCCATCATTCCGCCAATTCGAGGGCTTTACCGGGACTTCTTTCCCTGCGGAGCATAAAAAACCCCGGTGCGGGTTAATGTCACGCTTGCAGGAAATGCTTTAGGCAACTGATCTAATAAATTCCTTAGCGGCATTGGCCTCATAAGGCCTTAATGCCTAAGCCTAAAATAGCTTGAACTTCAATAGCAAAGGTTCTGATCCCCCTAATTTAAATCTGGATAAAATTGGAATAGGCTGTCCAAGCAACGCGTTTCTTTTCGAAGCGATTCAGTGAACAACCGGGGATGTCAGCCTGCCAAAGCTCCAGAAGTACCTAAACGGATGACTTGAAGGCTTTTTTTATTTTCTTTCTCTTGTCGAGTTGACAAATCTATATTCACCAAAGCATAGCTCAGTCAATCAGAATTCTATATTAATCGTTCCCATTCCAGTTACTCATGACAGTAACTCGCTTTTGCCACAAAGCCAGGTGAGTCACAAACTGCCCGCTTGGCGGTTCCTTAAATTTCAAAGAACAAAAAAGTCTAGAAACTAAAGCACTCGATTTGGCGATCGCCTACCGTTAAAAAACAGTTGAAGCCAGATGTTCTGGCTTCAAATGCAAATGATAAACCAGGACCCGTCCGAATAAGGGATTAGTTCTGTTTTTCAGGAATAATTTTATGGCACGAGCTTACTGATTAAAAATTTCTACTTTATCTTTTTTCAGATTGAAGCGCCATTGTATAAGGCATTGTATCCATTGGAGTTTTTCTGATAATATCCAGAGCCTCGTAAGCCCGCCTTTCTTGGACTCTCCTTGCAGGATTCTGACACGCTCCTATCCATTTTTCCATCCACAATTTCGCAGATCGCCACGTGAGCATTTACAAGTGAATTGGAAGAATTGACCATCCTGTCCGATATGCGTGCGCAGAATAACAAGTGGAAATCACACTTTGGATTCACCGTATACTTCCACTGCGATTCGGTTTAATCAAAGAATAGCACTTGCCTTCAAAATCTTCCCCCTCTGCTTCCATACCGTATTGATAATCCCCCCATGCAAATTGATACACGTCTTCAAACCTTGCTCTAATAGAAAAATGGCAGAAAGCTTTTTCGCCATTTGATACCACCAGTTACAATAGGTTATTACTTTTTTTATTTTTGAGATACTCAAGGACTTTACTTTCTCCGGAAGTCTCTGAAAATTATCCAATATCGAGTGTGATTGATTTCTGAAATGTTCCAAGTTCTGCTCATTAATTTGGGCGCACATCCAGAATCACAACATCTTCCTGACGTTTTTCAACTTCTTGAATTTCCTCAGGCTCAAGATTGCTTTCCTGTTTTCACATTAGGATTCAAATGACGAAGGAGCTGAATGCCACAATTTCCGGCTTATACCGCACATGAATTTTGGTGAAAGCGATGGGCATACGAAAACTTTCAATTTTGAATTCTGTCTTTCGCAAAAATCGGTGGTCGGCATGGATATAATCATGTATTTTTCACAATCCTCAATTAAGTCCTGAGACTGTCCAATAAGGCCTTCATCAGAAATGATAATCCGCCCTCGCATGTATTTTCTAACACAGAAAAAAGTGATGTCTTCCCATTAATTGCTCCGGGTTATCAATCTTAGCTTTAGCAAATAATAGAGTAGAATTTGATAGTCTTGTTTTCCATAACCCTAAGCCCTGTTTTCGGCCAGGGTGTTTTAGAATTTATAGATTTGTATGATACTGGGACTATCAGCCTTTTACTTTTTCGATAAATCTAGCTCAAACGCTTAATTTAGTCATTCGGAAATCGTTATTCCTTAATTTTTATTCAACTTGGCCGCAGGGTTTTCCAAATTACTGTCGTCCCATCTACTCACTTGTAGAATCACCCAGATCCAGCTCCTACTCGGCATTTTTTCCGATCGTAACCCCAGAAATAATGGTTACACCACTAACCGATAAAAGCTCCCTCATCAATAGTCACCTCCGCATTAATGATAGAATCCTGCCCCCACCTGAACAAAATCTTCCAAGAGTAGCATGATGTCAATAAGGCACCAGATGTGTAAGATACAGATGACTACCCAATGGTAGCAGCAGTTCAACTATTAACCTAGCATTTGAATAAGTTTCCATGACCAATTACAGCGCTGTTTGAAATTATAGGCTGTCTGGTGGAATCGGCATTTACAGGGCTGAACCTTACGGCGCTCTTTGAAGCATTTCCACCAAAGGGAATTTACGATACTTGGTATCATCCACTGCCTAACAAATGCCTCTGCTTTTCTGACCAATCAACTAAGGCAAACCGTCATCCTCGTATTCCCCAATACAGTAACTTGTGTTTGATCTCGTTCCCGTGAAGTTTCTCATCTTCCTCCAAAACCCATACACCACTACTTTACTTATTAAAGATCCTTTCTAATGCAGGCATGTGCAATTCCTTTAGCGCCGAGTGATTACGGTTTTTCCATAATATTAGTTGATTCGAGGGGCAAAAAATACGGCTTTTACTGGGCTTAGCAATAATTAGTCTTGGAATCCGACTTGATGAGCTATTGGGCAATTTTTACATGCAGGCATTTTTTGGGATTGGGCAGTAAATTCTTAAACTGCCCGATCATCCCTTGAAGAATCAAAGCCATTTTCAGCAATTCCACCCGGTGGACTCAATTCGGATGATAAAAATAGATTCGGAGAAAGCCTCTTGAAGTAAGTCAAAACAGCGCTCCTGCCAGTCTGCTGCTGAAAAATCTCCCATAGGCAAACCAAAGTGGATCAACCAAAATTGATTTAATAAAAGCTGCACCACTGTGCTGGAAACACCCTTGGCCAAAGCTTTCTCACTTGGCTGCCAAAGCTATAATGATGCTTCCAATTAGTCTCCAGGACTTATTGAAGTAATTTCCTGAAAGCTGAAAAATCTCCGGAATTCTTTCCATTCACGGCTTGCAACAAGCTTGGTGCTTTGAGCTAGAATTACCCCACGAGTTGGAGCAATTCTAGGACTCGGAAAATTAGTGGACGGACTCCCATAAAAGGCTCCAATGTTGCCGTTTCATAAGAATCTTTCAGCTGTACTTTTTCTGATAAAATTCATATTCTCGAATCAAAAATGGACGTAAGGTTCATTCTGACTTGCTCTGGCAATAAAGCAGCCTGTTCAAACAGAATTTGCTTCCAGCACGTGGGTTGATTGGGGCGATTGTTTGAGGAGTATTTATATGGAATCGCCGCAAAGCTCAAGCAATGGGTTGGGAATTTGTCTTTAAAACCAAAGCGGTAAAAAGCCAACGATAAGGCAGTTTCTTCCCAATCCCCTTTTGCGTTTGGTTCCAAGATCTGAAGAATATTTCCGATTTTTCCTTGCAATCGCTCCACCAAGGCTTTTTCCAAGGTAGAAAATCGAACAATCTTCTGGACATCTTTCACCCATGCGCGACAGGGCAAGTTCAGCTTTATAGTCCAACATTCGGCTCATAATTTCTCAAAATTTCAAGAAAATCTTTCCCTTTAATTTCTTAGAGTAGGCATTGGAGTACCATCACTTACGATTAGACCCACCTGATCATTTTCCAAAACCACATGGAGAACTACAGAATTGTAGGCTGGTATCACCTCCGTGGCTATGCTGCTTCCAGTCAGAGGCAATCGGGTATCTTCCACATGACCATGGAAAGTAATCATCAATTTCGATCGGCAGAATTCCCTGTGAAATGCAGGACCTTCACTGAGGTTTGTTGAAATCCCACTTGAATGATCCGAATGGCCTCGCCATTTGTTCCTTGAAGCTTCCTTTTTGTCGAAGTATGATAGCTTCCAGACGAGTTGTAAAAATCCTCTCTAAAACACCCCATAAGCAATTGTTAGACTAAAAGTCTTATGAAATATAAAAAGAATTAGTAATATTTAAAAGAAAATTCTAAAGTTAGAGATGGAAAACCCAAAATTATTTAAGTGAATCTCACTTTACAAAAAGAATCCACTGGAAAATTGCTGAAGGTGAGATAAAAACCTGAAGTTGTTACTTCTGCCCTTCCAATTCCTTCCGAAAGGATTCCCTTTAAAAAAGTAAATTCACTCAAAGGATAGATTGCGGACGGCTAGAAAATCAGTTTTTTACAATAATTTACAAAAAAACCCTCGAAGTTGAAGAAACTTAAAGGTTTACTTTGTTGCTCTTTGCGAAACTTCGTGCCCCTTTGTGGTAAAACAATTTTGTCATTCAAAACCTTCGAAGGTCTGTCAGTTTTGCAGTAAAGCTGAGGTTAGAATTAAAGACTCAAAGGTTAACCAATGACCTTTTTCCAAAAAGACTCTTCATTCCTTCCTGTGCCAGCTATTTGAGGCTTCTATTCGAGCAGCGTGCGCAAAGTCTTTTCCCGCCGAAGCATAGATAATTCCACGACTAGAGTTGACCAAAAGTCCACAAGTCGAATTCATTACCGTTATTGGCGACCTTTTCAGCGAGACTTCCAACCCCTGGCTCCTACTCCCGGCAATCAAAAAGAAATGTTTCAGGAGCTATTTGCCGAACTTCCCCAATCAATTCACCCCGCGGGTAGCACCTTTTACCACATACATCAAGGTTTTCGGGACTTTCCCATTCCTGACTTTTTTCTTAAAACTGATTGGTAAAGCCGGTTCCCCATGAGCGTCAGAAATCAATTTGAAAATCAGCAGAGGCCAGCATTCGAAATCAAGGCGAGGAGAAATCACCATTTATTCTGAAACTGTCCAAGAAGGGCGAAACAGAATCTGCTCCCAATATAAGGAAGCCACCGTGATCGAATCAAAATTCATGGTTTTCAAAAATGCCTTTGCATAAAGCTTTGCAGGTATTCCCGATATCGCCCCTGTTGCATCAGCAATAGTGAAAATATCAGGTTGGAGATGATCTCTAATACTTTCGCAAACTTTCCCACCCTCTCGGACTAAGCGCTTTCAAAAGAAGGCAATATTTGGCTTGTAGGCTACAGCAAAAATCTGCTGTCTCTTCTATAATTGCCTGCAAAGGGCTAAATACGGATCAGGCTCCGAAAGCAAATGAGTAGGAATCTTATCCAAATCAGGATCTAAGCCTACACAGAGAAAGGGAAGATGTTGCTGGATTTGGGAGAAAAGCTCGGCTCGGGTCATGATCAGAATTTGTGTTTGGCAAAAATAGGAATGAAATAGAATTATTGACTCAACTATGGTCAATGCTAAGGAAGGTCTCAACAGCCTTACGAAAGTTTTATGATTAATTCGGCGCAGTCCTATAGCGAAGGTATTTCGTTTCTGTTTGTTTAGGCTTCAAGCTCTTTCAAAATCAACATTTTACAAAACTCCGCCGTGGACGTCAACTTGCTGAAATTCAGAAAAATATGAGGCTAAACTGCACAGCGGCAAGTCTCTTCAATCCCTGCATACGTATGAGCATAGACGAAAAAACTAATTCCCGAGCTCCCACTTCCACCAATGGTCAGGGCAAAAACTGCCACGAGTTAAGGAAGTTAGAAAGACCAATTGATAAGCTGGAATTTTTCTGAACTCCAAAGCTCCGCAAAATAAAACCAAGCGCAGAACTAACTGGAAGAAGCTGTCCTGGCATCGACCAGCCATTTTGCTGACCAAAGGAAGGTTAGGAAATCAGCAACAGAAATTTTATTGAACCACCAAAATTCAGGAATTCGTCAAGATCAACCTGCGGATCATCAAAGCCATCCAGCCTGAGTTCCAAGAAATCTATCTTAACATCTACTAAAAGAAAAAAGTCCGAAAATGCAAAAAGCCATTCGGCCACTAAACCACCAAGGTCTATCAAAAAGCGCTGATTGCACCAGCTTTTCACTTGGAGTTTTAAAGTGCTTATTCAAGATATTCTTTGTAGCCATCCGCCGATTCCCCCCGGAAGGAAAAGGTTGTAAACATCCCGATGGAGGTAAAGCTTGAGATTGAGTTTTTCGGAAATGTACGGCTTTGATATTTTTAAAATTATTGATGAGGCGAAAAAGCGTAAACACTTTTACTGACCAAAAAAAGTTAAACCGCAGAATCAACCAAAACCATTTGAAATGGTTTGACCTATTTCCATAACTTCCGTATCAATCTCCGAAAAACCAAGTAAAAGAGCAACCCCTTTCAACCTAGCTTTAGGATTGTTTGAATTTTTTACAATGGCCTTTTGAAAAATTGGCTCACTCGATTCTCCTTTCCGCCTCCTGCTGACTCATTGCCTGGAGACTGCCCCCGCGTCCTCTGCTATTTTGCCCAACTGCCACTACAATTTGCATCTCCCACAACACCAACTTCAAGTTGTAGGGTCTTCTTATTTTGAGATTCGAAGTAATTCGCACGATTAATCTCAGCAAATGATTCCTGTAGTGACAAAATGAATTCCCCCATAACCAAAAATGAATCCCAAAATCAATTGGACGACCCCAGATATCTTCACCCAATATTTTTCAAGATCAGTAAGTAAAAATGATTGAGAATCCCAATCAAAAACGCAATCCGGCCCAAATCCCCCAAAAAAGGTGAATCGGTCGCTGGAAATACTTTTGAAAAAAAGAGCATTAGGAATTCAATGTCAGCATAACTTTGAAAGTCCGCTTAGACCATATTTTGATTCGCCATGGATTCGTGGATGATGCTACGTTCTCCCATTCTGTCATTCGAAGCTCCTTGCTGCTTGGCCAATACGGATGGAAATCGGTGCCAACTCGCCATAAAGGCCCCATTCCCTGGGCAATTCAGCTTTGTTACACCCTTAGGTACAGCCCGTTAATTCGTTTCAGGTAAAACTTTTTGTTGGATTTGAATTACCCAGTTTGCGATTTTGCTTAGGAATTTTTCTCAGCACAAAACCATCTTCGATTTGCACGGCGACTGCTACCACATTCCCATATCTTCATCAATCGCTTTATTCAGCATCAATTTTTTTTTTTTTTTTTCGGGGGGGGCAGATCTGTAGGATCATTTCTGCAAGTCTCCATCCATTAGTCGCGATAAAAAGTGCCGTAGCCATATCTATTCCGCAGCCAATGCGGTGGTCTGTCCATAGTTAACGATTAAAAATAATGAGCTTGGTTACGCTCATTTCGCATTATTTTTTTTCACCTTCACGTACGTTCCGTTCGTAGATCCCATTCCTCAATTCAAAATACCTCATAATCGATCGTGGCTTTAAGGCTGCGTAGGTTTGATCTAAAAAGAGGTTTTGATGTTTTCTTCCTTCGTTGTAAACCGGTGATTACAACGGATAGTTTTAGTGGCTTGCCCATATGCTGAAATTTGTTTTAAAAAAGGGCCTTTTTACCCCTGCGGCAAAAAATTAGCGATTGAACTTACCCGCAGCAGCATAAAATTTGGGGACTCTTATCCCTTTCGCCCTTATCTTTGACGCATGTCTCAAAAAAGCCTAACGAAATCAATCCTTGGGTATCATGGCTGTATTTACCGTATTATAGACCCTTATGCATTGAGTTTCATATGCACTACCCGGATGAAAAATTTACTACACCGATGCAGCAGTTGAAAAAATGCTTCAAAACGGCGATTATCTTACCACTTATTCTAGGGAGTTGGAGGGCTGCGTTTAAAAAACCTATTTTAACTTATTGGGCTGTTTTAGCAGGATTTCAAACTTTGGGTTACACCTTTTGCTTCGCGGCTTTCTTTCTTATTGCCGGTGCCGCGGACTTGTAGGTCTTACTTATTTTGCTATCCAAAACTCTTTTTGCCAAATCGTTCGAATTGCGGGAAATTTCGCCTTGATTATGGCTGCCAATCCAGTTATTGATATTTTCTGCAACCCGCTCTATTCCGGATGTGCTTACTGATTGACGATGACTGCAGCGCCGTGGTTTTGGGGGGTCTGATTCGTTTGCAATGAAGCCGCCAAAAAGTATCTCTGGATACTCTATTATAGGTTTTGGCTTTGGCTTTTGAAGTCAAAGGCTTCCGGCTGCCAGCAACTAGGTGCTTTGGGGGATTTGGAGTTTTACTTTTAATCCTTTGGCAGAGAATCCATTGGAAAACGATCTTTATTATCCTGCAATTCTTGCAAGGCATATTTATTGGCCTTTTTTTTGGTTTGGTGCCATGTGGAAAATCCATGTGGCCCCTACTTTTTTGGATGGCCTTCCTACACGATCAAGTGGGCACACGTGTCACTTCCAGATTTTTCTTTTGAGTCCTCAAAAATGGACTTTTAGGCATTTCTTACTACTGAATGTAATGTTTCTCCCATTGGATCTTCTTTGGCTTGAAGAAAAGCAAAGAGAACATTTCAAAAAAGCTTTGGAATCAAAAAACCCGGGACCTTTCATTTTTGCATTTATTTATGGACTTTGGCCATTTTGGGGATGGGAGCACTGACGAGTAATTTTATGAAACGAATATCTACTTTCCTGTGGCACCAGTCATTGCCGTTTGGAATCGGCTGGTTTTTGATTGAGGCTAAATTCGAAATCGAAAATATGGACTGAAAATCGCCTTAGCGGACTTTATTGATTTAAATTCACAATTATCCTTTTAGTTTTTGGCTTGAATTTTCAAATGGGGGACTTTGAACCTGGATATTGGGTTTCAGATTGCTTTTTGGGATTTTGGTTACTTAGCCTATTTTGATCAGGACTTATTTTTTCTTGAAGTGAAAAACTCCCAAAAGTATTTCTTATAGTATTTACTTCTTTTTCTATTTGCCTTCTACAAGCTACTTTCAGAATTCCCTACCCGATCACAGGACCAAGCAGATTAATTCAATTTCCGTAAACTGAAAATCAAGATCTTTAGAAGATCAAACCGATTGGCTTTTGTCGGCAATCTCATGTAAGCCAGCAAAATCGAGGAATAGGGCTTGGGCCAAAATTATGTGATTTGGATTGATTCTACCAAAAGAAAGGTTGGGAAAAAAGACAGTTAAATCCAATTTTCAAAAATTTGATTATCGAGGATAAAACTCTTTTACAAAAGCGTAGGAAAACCTTCTTCAATACCAAATTATTTACCAAAACGGTGAATTGGGATTCTTAAAAGGCGATTCCTGGGACTTACTTTCTTTGGCAGCGGGAAGTCTTGAGTTGAAAAAGTTGCCTTTTGGAAAAATGGAAAAAATCTATTTTTGGTGGAGAAAAAATTAAACTTAAAAAAAGGCATCCGGAAACGGACAGGGTATAAAAAACCTAAAAAAAAAGGATTTTTTTCAAAAAAACCTTTTGATTTTAAGCAGTTTTCTAAATTGAATTCACCTCGAAATTTCACTCGAAGTTTTTTCTTTCGTTAAAAAAGGCCCAAGTGGCTTTTCCAAAAAAATTTAAATCCTCCCTTTTCTTTTTTTTTTTTCCCTTGG
>Ga0163217_1023206_pt1 | contig 10597 bp, 5 predicted proteins | sample SynspAceP_FD_185933 | JGI IMG/M metagenome (GOLD analysis project Ga0163217, IMG submission 185933) | Saline lake microbial communities from Ace Lake in Antarctica - Synechococcus sp. Ace-P (PacBio error correction) | ecosystem: Environmental > Aquatic > Non-marine Saline and Alkaline > Saline ... | reverse complement strand
GAAGTTTTCTAAATGGATCAGAGCTAGACTACTTGGTATGTTTTCGCAGTAATGCAGTTTGGGAAGGTTATACAATAAAGGTGGAAAAGATAGGAGATTTCAGACCCCTTTTGGCTCCTTTTTTGAAAAAGACCGTCAAGCTCCCCTAAAAGGCTACGTACTTTTGTATCAATAGGCCTATAGTGAAAAAGGGGATGCCGTTATCAATATGTCTGTAGAAAAGTAGGAGCAAGCCCTAAAATAGTAGGTGAGAGTTAGAAATAAATTCGAAACCGTGAGCATCATAAAAACACTTCCAGTAATTTGTACTGGAGAAGCTTTTTTTGTTCTTTTTAAAGGAGATGTTCCTCTATTAGAGAGGAATTCATCGCGTTCTAAATTGTTACTTTCGTTTCACCACCCTGGACTGTGAAGCTTGTTTATCTTCATTCACTTAGTTCCGCGGTAATCGAACTCTTTATGGTTCAGCTGTTCTTCCAGGAATCTTAAATCTCTTTCCTTGGTTAAGTCTACTCTTTGTTTCTGTTTTTTAGGTTCGCGATCAGCACTCTCCATCTTGTGGATGTTGTCTTTATCCTACCTAACACGCTTATTCTTCCTCAGTTTATTTGGATGTAAGGCTAATTTCTCTTTGGTATTTTGTGGTTTCCTTTTTTCATGGTTCTAGTTTTTCTTTAATTTAACAAAGAGTTGCTTACTCACTTGCCGATTAACATTATTGAAACATTACTTAACAGATTTGTTATTTATAGCCCACGAACATGATTGGGGCTCTCTTTTTAAAAGAAATTACAGTTACGTGATAGGAAGAAGCTTTTAGCTAGAGGGTCTTTTTATTATAAATTAGCAATTGAGCGTGTTGATACAAGCGCCTGTCAAGTAGCTATTTTAAGGGATTCTTTTTTGTTTCCGCTTTCGCGAAGCGGAAAACTGTATAAAACACCTGGAATAGAAGCAATAAGTGTACTGGGTCTTTGTGCTCTATAGCTTTTTTACCGGGCACTTTTAGTAAATCGTAAAACTCGAATTGGCTCGGTAGTTTCAAATATTTCAAATTTAAAATAAGGTACTGGCTGCGATCAAGATGGTCAAATTATCGGCCATGATGTATTCATATTTTTGCCAGCGCTTATCACTTACTAAAAGCATACATCTCTTATTAGGAAATTAAACGTGAGCAGTAGGAAAGCTAACTGTCTACATGATCTCATTTCTTTATTGGTCCGAGTGGTTCTCAATATAGGTCTCCACTATACTTTTCTAACCACTCCTATTATATTGGTAGATTCTACGTTTAACAATTATTCTTTGTTGATGTTGTTTCTCGGTATTATAGGTGGTGATATCAGATTGGCGAGATTCTAATAGAGAAAATCCAGTTTGAATGTTTTTAAGGTTTCTACTTCTTCTATTGACAGATGTTTGATACTGTCTAAGTTTGATATTTAAGTCTTTAATACGTTACATCTGATTTTCTTCCATACCATCGCAGCTTTTTAAAACGAATCTGAAATAAGCGGCATAAGTCAGGAATGGTGGTGATGGTTTTAATCAAAGTTTTCGAACTTTACCGGTAGAATTAGGTTGATCTCGATCACTCTCCATTCAGCACCGTATTTATTCAAATGGGTGCATCAGGTCTCTATACTGTACCCATTCATTTATAGGAATTGATCATGGCTATCAAAACCTAAGAATGTTATCTTTAAACACTAAAATGATGATGGGCTGAGGCTGCAACTATGGTTGTTAATGAATTTTACAAAACCCAAACCTTGTTCATGACTCGCAAAGCAGATAGTATTCCCTCAGTAACCAAGCAAAGAATAAACACCTGTAAGGTGCTGTCTATAGGTTTATCATTCAGCGAGTTAAGGTTTTTGAAGTAATCTTCTAAGAGCATTTAATACGCTTCGAAGCTATCATACGGTAAGAACTTTATAGGCAAAACCTTAAGGCCTTTTCTACTATATCTCAAGTAGGCAAATCTTATAATTACCAGGGATAAATTCCGTTTCACCAGTAGCGGAAATGATATGAGGCTACATTTTTGAGGAACCCTATTTTTAACTAATTTATCAAATTGGGTTTTTGTTCTTATCGCTAAATTGAGTGAACATTGATGATCACTTTACTCGTAATTAAATCATAAGAAGGTACGTTCAGAGTGCGGGCAGCAAACTGACTAGGTTTGATTATATTTTAGCCAGTGTCTGATAATCCTGATGCTACTAAAATAATCATATACAGATGTTCAATATTCATAAGAGTGCCTTTGTTGGTAGTATTGGTGGTCGTAAATTGTTTTTTCTAATTTGCAAATATAGGTATCCTTTATATGCATGTCTTGTTTAACGATTTATTTTAAAAACTCATCGAGTAGGATAGAGGTGACAGGCCTCTTGAAATAAAGAAAGTAGCACTCATAAACGCAGATTGGTATGAATTGTTGTAAAAGAATAGTAATAGGCTTTGTGGCAAATTATGTTTGTCATGGGATAAATTGGCACTTCTTTGCACCTTTAATAGTACTAATAAAAATAAATATTCACATTACGATGGTAAAGGCAGTAAAATCTTTTCAATGACACTAAAGGATTTGGATGACAGAAGAAGAGTTGAAAGACCACTCTTGCTACACATTTCAGGATTAATCGATGAGATTAGAGAGGTTGACGAAGTAGAATTGATTTTCAAGAAGGATACAAGGACCAAACGCAGTAAACGTAAAGTTCTCTAATATATATTTATTATATTGTTGACAAAAGGCCCATCAATCTTGATGGCGCTTTTTTATGGTCTTATTGCTAGATGAAGCTTGGAATTCAGGTACATAACTATGATATTTACAGATTTCATGCATGACTTCATTTGAATTCCGGCTTTACGGCAGCGTTATTTCTTCTTCGGCTCAGTAGCCAGACGTACAGCTAGTTCTAGATCTTATCGCATTGTTTGTTTACTGCCGGTCACCGAATCTTTAGAAGTCGACAAAATGTTTTTAACAGCTCCATATCTTCTCTTCACCAGAAAAAATAAGGAACACGTCCATAATAGGCTGACTCAGCCACGCTGGGATGGTGTATTCTCCCATTGGTCATCTTCATAGTTAGGGACCGTATTTTCATAAGCTTCTTGACATCGTTGCTTGAACTAGCAATTTACATATTGGTCTTGCGTTCTTTGCCACTTTCTTTCGTCAAGGCAATTAAGGACACCGGGAACTTGAACCAGCGATCTTGTATTTCAAAACTGGGGTGGATTTCTGCATAAATTAGCCCACCCTTGATATGTGATCTTAATTTCTTCACTTTCGGGCAAATTAAGCTTGCCATTTCTTCCAGTGATTCTACTTTCTGCTTATGTATAAGCAAATCGCATTCTACCAAGAAGGGCTCTGTCTTCTATTTTTTGTGTACCAGAGGCTCATTCAAATTTTCTATATTTTACTTTTCACTCGTACCAAGTTGCGCTCTATTTTTCCTTTTTTAGACGCCAAATAATAGGCTGCTGCTCCAGCCCAAGCTTAAAAAAACAGATAGATAGTTCACAATTCAAAGTAGCCATTTATAGGGCTTTTAAAAGTGAGTTGAGTTAGAGTTTTTATTTCTTTTAAATTGGTTGTTTGTTTGATACTTTTATCAATCAAGGCAGCTTATAAAGGGCAGGGGTAGTAGTTGATAGGTCCTGAGAAGACCTGAGCTTAAAAAATATGCTATGGGGACATGTGTCCACAACTTAGGGATGTCACCCATCAGTCTCTAAGGCATAAAACAGCGATTCCTTACATTTGTCCTGCGAGCCAAAACATTAGGACCTGTAGAGTGGCATGGAGCTGATAACAACCAGTGTGGGTGTACCCTTCGGCATGGAACTGTCGTTAAACTTATATGATTCCTGATCGTATATAGATAGGAAGCTACTTCACACTAGTAAAAACACTTTTTGTATATTATTCTTTTGACCCTCTCTTGTGGGAATTCGGCATGAATGGCAGCTACTTGAATAACTTGAGGTAGTCCTGTTTGAATTCGTAGGCGGAGTTGGTAGGGCACGACCTAGTACACTTAGGCAGTGTTGCTTATAAATAAGTAACAACAAGACTTTGTCTTTATAGCGCTCTATCAATGACCTTGAACCCCTCAAAGATCTGAAACGCATGGATGTTATAGCTGTTATTTCATTGACTTCAGTTTGATCGTTTGATACTGGACTCTGGTTTATTTTTTGTTTGGCGTTACCGATTGCAACGGCTCCTTTTTGTTTTTTTCTTTTTAAAACAAAAGTATAGTGAAAGCGGGACCGATAGGAAACGCCCCCAGCATTAACCATCACTTTTTCTATATTTAAAGGTCAGTGTCGCATTTCATCGTTGAAGAGCCCCAACAATTCATTTGAATGTTTTTATGCTATTTAAAATCGGGCAGTAATGGCCTCAGAACTAAGCACCAGGATACGCCAGCGTCTAGAATGTCCTTCACATCTTGCCAGTAGTAATTCCGCCAAAAACCCGTATAAGAGGTGTTTCGGTTTGAGGATTTCTACAATTTAAGCGGAGTAATACCCATTAAAACCTAAGGCAACGGTTTGATTATTCTTGATCTTCTGATAATTTGGTCTATTCCGCGTTAGCCTTATTTTATAGAGTATTTCTACTGACTATGCCTTTGCGCAAGTGAGTGAGCTCATGCCGGGTTTCTTGCCTAGCGCTTTGATATTGTGTAGCGCCTATTATCCGCTTATTTGCTAAGGAGAGTGTCGCTAAACTCTCTCTACTGAAGCTAGAGTAAGACGCGAAGGCCGTCCTTTTTGTTCTTAGGCTAGTACCGTCTGCTTATTCGTCTCGTGTGCATCTTATAAATAGTCTTGATAACTAATCTGGTTTGAAAAATGCGCCGCGTATTATTCAGCACTTCTTCGTGCGGAGCTTTAATTGATCTTTTCCAGGGATAGTTTCCCAGATCACAGTTGTACCATCTCGGCTCCAGAGCCTGCGGCTTTTTTGGATGTTTTCGTAATCGCTGCGGTAGAAGTTGCTTTGCGAAACAGGATAATTGTAGTTTAGGAGATCATCAGAGTCTTCATTTTATGTATTAGAATACATATTTGCAGTGATTGGATCTTCAAAAAGTATCTAATTTCAAATGAGGATGGAGTGCTTATTTGAAATCTACAATTAGCAAGGGCACAGGTAGGTGAAAAAAACAGCCGATATTTCCAAGACGATTTCACTCACTTATCTTAAACACGTGCAATACGGCTAATCTATCTGCTCTACATTTATTTTTGCTACCACATATAATTAATAAAGCAAGCTGATTCTGGACATGAGTTCTCTTTTTGCTGTCATTCGGTCCCTGGAATTAAACACGCATAACAGTCACTTGTTTTTTAAGTAATTTAAAGGCTGTTTTATTCTGTGGTGGTGTGGTACTTAGCGATTCTAAGCTACGCAAAACAGTGTAACCTCTTATACATGCGCGCGCCCTAATAGATGCTGGGAGTGTATCCACTAACTATGCGCAACTAGCACTCTATAACCCTTTCAATCGCAAAAGCAATAGTCATGATTATGTTTGCTGCAGGCTATATGTTTGGATCCTCCTTTTCGCTAAACGTGTGAGACATATAGCGATAGCACTCATTCAATTCTCGCCCACACATATAGTTATGTATGCGGTACGAATTGAAGGGAGTATCAATTTTTACATTTCAGGATTACGGGATGTGTGATGCGGCGCTGACAGGACAGTTCTCCTTTGCCCCTTCTCTCGGATGTAGTGGTGGTGACTCATACACATTAATAAACATAGATCGCATTTTGTAAAAATCTCTATGCACAGGAGACCCTTTTATTATGTTGATTGCACCCTTGTTCTTATAACAATATCCATCACTTTATGAAGTGTTCCAGAAAGAAACTAAGACGGTGAGTTCTGAAGAGACTTTACGTGTTAAAAACATTTGAAAAAGTTTAGAAATAATCATAGATCGGGACTGCTTTTAAAGCAACTCCCGGATTTTTATAAAACCTTATAACTTTTGGGATCAGAGGGTGCCATTCTTCACATAAAAAGATTAACAGTGAACGCCGAAAGAAAAAAATCCTCTTTGTTTCCAAGGTATGGAGGAGACTTTGGGCATATTGACAATGCCATTTCAATCAGGAAGGGCATAGTATCAAGTGTTTTATAACAAGAAAGAGGCTGTAAAGAAATTGGTTATGGTTTTTGTCCTAAGTTACCGATTGGAAGAATACGATTTGGGCGATTTACATTATTTTTGATTTATACCGGTTTATGGAGCCATTTGTGGAAAGAACTTAGAAATGGGGAACCTTGTTGTAGGAGGATCCCAACCTATACAGATTTATTGGAGATGCGACACGTCATTTGGACATCACAATTAAAGCTTCAAAGATTTAAATACTGCCATCTTATGAATTTCCAACTTCAAGAGGCTATTGTATTTATTGAAAAAACAATCCGGATTACTTATGTGATCAAACCTTTGGTGAAACTCAGGAGTTCAAACAGTTGTATTATTTGTAGGTAGTGTTGATTGAGGTTTAGATTGTACCGGTTTTTAAAAGTTATGAAAAATCCTGGGGTATGAATTGTTTGTTGATTTTTCACTTCCAAAAAGGTAAAAGGTTTGTAGAGATTTCTATAGCTTTCCTTTTTTAACGGAAAGGAGTTTCTTAAGACCTATTCATATCACTTCTTGAACATACAAAATTATTCCCTAAAGAATTAGGAGTTTCCAACTGGGGAGATGGGAAACAGTTTGTTTTGGACTAAAGTTTCTCCCCATTATTGATGCGACTCTAAAGAAATTTGAAAGCACTCTAGCCAAATCTTATTTTATAGGACATATAGATTATCAATTGTATCGTCTCAACGGAAACGGTTATTTATCCATTAGGATATTCAACCTCCAGATTTTGGAAGGATACCACAAATTATAATACAGCGGGGCTGGAAATTTAATGAAGCTTTAGGAGATTTCTTTTAACGATTGGTTTTTTGGTCAAAAATGTGATTCAAAGTTAAAAAAGGATTTCAAGTAGGAAGTTTTATTTGGTACCCCCCATTTCCATATTCAGGCTTAAGAAAACTTTCAACTTTTATCAAAAGATGCTGTTAGTGATCCTTAAAAAGGAAGCAAAAGAGAGGGCGTACATTTAATGCACCTTAAAAAAGGTAACATAACGAATGGCTTATTTACTGGGGACACTGGAAATGCCCGCTTCTTATTAGCGGTACAGGGGCTCACCATGAAGATGCACAGCGGCTATGTACACCGCAGTACAAAAACGTTATTGTCAATTAATAGTTACTACCGCACGATATTGGAGATGCTTGGCAGGGCTTGATAAGTTTATGGTCTTGGGGGTTTATATAAAGGATGCTATGTCCACTTAAAATTTTAAAAAACGAATTCTATTTTTATTTAGACCTGTTGCCTTTAGAGTTGGCAAAGAAGGTCTACAATCTATTGGAAAAAAAATACAGAACATGCGCTTATATATGTACTAGAAGAGGATATGAAATTTGTGCAGGAGGTATTGTTTTTTCTGCGTTTTACACCAGAAATGGAGGTTTTATAAAGAGGGAGGCTTCGTTATTTGGTTCTTAAAAAATACTTACTTTACTAGGTTTGTTTGGGTTCCTTGAAGATTTTAAAAAGAAATAAAAAATTACGGGTGGTCTATGGCTTAAAATTTGTTGTTAATGAATCCCAATCAACATTATGAGCGTGACCACAGGAAGAAAACAAACTCCGACTATTTTTATGAAAAAGCCGGTTTTACTTATGTGTTGAAACAATAAAGTATCAAGACCTGAGGAAGATTGTTTGTTTACTAGAAAAATATGGTAACCTGTTGCAGTCTAAAATTCCTTATTGCTATTCTTAAATAGGTTGTTCAGAATGGGGGTTTTTGGCATATGTGTTACTGGGTTCACACACTGCCTTTTGGCTTTATTTGGCTTAAATCAACCTTTTATACCTTAAATGAAAACCATTAAATGATTATATTATGTCAAATTAGGAATTATTAGAAACTAGTGATCCAAGAGATTCATTTACTTGGCCTCTACTACATACTTGACTTTTAACTCCTCTACTGAGATGCAATCAGGTCATTATGAAAACTAGTTGACGAGGGTGCTCCGTATCCATTGAGGTATTTTAAAATCCGCAAAAGAGGCTATTTCTTGATTTTGTGCATCTTCATTGCTTTAATAAATAATTGATACACTCTTTCTCACATTTTAAATCCGGTAATAAAGTCGATATACCAAGCTTGTGTTTCTTCTTAAATATTGCAGGTTGCTAGTAAACTTTTTATTAAATGACTTGCTCTATCTTCATCTATTATTTTTTAAAATACATTTTATAACGCGCTTCAGGTTGACCTAAATGTTAGAGGGGCTGGAGGAATTGTTCAATACCGCATTATCGATCCAATTGCTTGTTTTGCTTTATCGAGACCTAATCTTTAACATCAAACACAATGTATGGTAGACAAGGATTCCTTTTTTATTTATTTTCGGTTTTATCGTTACTCCCGCTCGAAGAACTCTTTAGATACGGTATTGTTCAAGGTACTATTCTTTTTAGAAACTCCATCCAAGTCATCTATGGAATTCTCTATTATCCAGTTGGGGTCAAGACCTTTTCTTGTTAACTGATATATTGGGCTTTGCAATTTGTTTTTCTTTATTTTCCAGTTGTTGACCATAATGCTATTAGGATACCTACTACACGAGGAATAATTTCTCCAGTGGCATACACATTTATACTTGCGCAAAACACACTTAAACATTTTATCTGCTTTAATCTTTGCTTTATTAAAACCTCATAGATTGATTGGTTACCAAATTATAGACTCTAACTCCTCTTCTATTTCCAAGCCCATTTTAATCGGCCTATCATATTTCATAAAGGTACGTTTGTGAACTGGTTAATGTGTAATTTTACATCTATTAGGTTGGTAAAATCTGAAGTTCGACATTCCGGTGTTCTGTTTCATTTCTTGTCGTAAATTCATTAAGAAAGAGCCTATTTTTCTCGATTTGATACTTGCTCTTTGATATTTTTTTATATCGGGCTGTAAAGTTTAAAACCTGTTATCTGTACCATAGCCTCCATTCATGCGGCGCTCGCCGTAAAATGGTAAAGAAATCGGCCTTCTCTTTACCTTACTATTTCTTTAGGCTGTACTTGATCGCCTTTGACATCTATTTGCGCACAGCGTTGTTACCAAGATCGTAGCAATAGATCGTTTGGCCACATTTATTAAGAGGCTTTGTGTATTAAATTGGAAGGACAGCATCTGCCTCCAAATTTCCAAGCCTTGCTGGTTCATTTTTGTTCCTTGTAGGTCTACTAATTTACTTCGATCTTCCTTTGGTTAAACTGCTTTTTACAAGAGGCTAAACCAGTAAGAAACGATGGAATTAAGAAAAAGGAATAGGTTGAACTGTTTTCATTTTTGCTTCTTTTGCATTACAAACACACAAATAATTGCACGTAAGGCCAAAACTTGTTTTGCTTTATGACATAATTCATTAGCAGAGCTCAAAAGCAATTTAAACTGCGATTATGCTTCCTATAGGTCCTTGCTTCCACTTTGTACCTTTTTGTAACAGTACACAATATAACTTAAGAAATGACTTTAACTTCAAGAAGTCCTTAACGTTTTTAAGCTCACCATGTCAGTAATGCAGTTGCTCCTATATAAAAATAAACTTGTACCATAATCGATGCCTAGGGTAGCGGCTTGGATTTGCGATTACATTCTGTCCACCCTTCTTCCAGGTCCATTGATTTGTTGTAACATTTTTTCCATTACATATCATGAGTTCGAGTCTTTGCACCAAGAAATCGGTCAAATACCATAAATTTTAAGTGTCGTGAAACCATCAGCATTCAGGGGTGAAAAATTTAGGGATCGAAATCCTTAAAAACTCGTTGTGTTAACGACCCTCAGAAGACCAAAAACTCGGCTCCTGACTCATGAAGCAGAATATCTGGGTAAAAAAGTAGAGATATATCAAACGATATTCTGTAGTCATTGATATCCATCATTACTAACTGGTAATCAGCCTGGGTATTGCAATTTGATCCAAGCGTTCCCTCCTATTGAACACTCAAGCGATGATATCACAGGAAGTTCAACCCTCGCTGACTATTTAAAGTTGGGCGATTGAAGAAACAACCAGCGTCATAAAAACCTCACAGGTGGTAGGTTACCTTCAGTTCCAAACGACTGAATTCTAGGTTGTAGTTTTACCAGGTATTCCAGAATACTCCACCTATACGGAACTTGTGGGATCGCAACAAGGATACCAATAATCGTTGGAAGATGTGTGAAAATCCAGTTGTTGGACCAATACTGGTTTATGTTCTTAATATATCCAACTACTGGAACTCTTGTAGGCGCACAACTAACCCACTTAAGGGATCACGCGTTTCACATAATTAAGTTTCCCGGCAAGAAAGTTGGGGTCTATTTCGGCTTGAATTGCTGTTTTTATCAATGTGCACCAGTGCACTGTCGTACCATAAGAAGCTGGTTAATCCTGGGCGC
>Ga0163217_1117076_pt1 | contig 10598 bp, 14 predicted proteins | sample SynspAceP_FD_185933 | JGI IMG/M metagenome (GOLD analysis project Ga0163217, IMG submission 185933) | Saline lake microbial communities from Ace Lake in Antarctica - Synechococcus sp. Ace-P (PacBio error correction) | ecosystem: Environmental > Aquatic > Non-marine Saline and Alkaline > Saline ... | reverse complement strand
ATTTATAGGAAAAAACAGGGTCTAAACAAGGTATTTCATCGATGAAATTGGTGTTTAATCTCCGGAATATCATAAGCCGCCATAAAATCTATTAATAAGATAAACCAACCTATCGGTTGGTTATGTATATTCTTACATCTAGGATAAAACTAACGCAAAACTGAAGAATAATAGATTTCTCTCTAGTTTTACGCAATTCAAAGTGAACCTCAAAAAAATTCAGTACAAGATCCACCACGGGTATCCCATATAACTCCCTACTTGCCATATCCCAAGTGTGCAGGCACCAAAGCAAACCATGTTACGCCTTCCTAAAATAGGCAATTCCTTCTGTTTCCAACCTTTTATTAACCTGTGTTCAGGCTCCACTATATATGTCTTCTTCATTGCGACGCACATATTATAGTGCTGAGCGCTCGTAGCAGTGACGCAGTGTGTCACGTGAGCACTCAGACCTCTCTAAGACTAGCCGCGGCTCATTATGGGCAATCCTAACGTGTGAGCACGGGCTTGAGGTTCCTGTTCCTTCTTCTCAATTACGTAATAAAGCCCTGAATTACTTCCGTACGCGGGTTAAAATCGTTCGCCTCAACATAAGCCTTTATATCCGGCCTCTTTTTTTAGCCTAACAAAATCTATTCTCCTCTTCAGATTTTTTTATCATTTATCACAAGAAACAAATGAGGCACCTTAGGGCCAAACACAAAAAGTATATTCTCATAGTTATTAATTTTAAGGGGCAATAAAGCGTAATTACCTATAATCTTTAGATGGTTGAATTTGGCAGGGACTATATAATTTAGTTAATTATCATAAAACAAAGCACCCTTAAAAACCTCAACTAGTAAGATTTTTAAGGAGTGCTTAATTCCCTGATATTCCAATCTTATACTACAGAGCCTCCCGGGCTCTATATTCCGCCCTCTCGTGGGTGCTGGTGCACCTTATAAGATATTAATAATATCCACCGCATTCACCTTTTCATGCCGACTGTCTCTCTCACCGGTCCATCTGAGAGGATATGATATACAGAAGAAAAGTAAAGATTGTAACTAAATAGCTGCATAGTCCCTTGCCTTTCTCGTTTTCTTTTTTGCAACATATAGCTTACGGATAGCCAAGTTCCCCATAAGCACAGTTTCTGTCATTGGCCCCAAGCATAATCAAAAGAGGAGTTAATCCAAGGTTGCGCTCTTACTGCCATAGCCAGCCTTCACAGGCATCATAGCCCAAAGTCGATGATGTCCATATTCGGCTCATTCATTAGGCTCTACTTTCCGCGACCCAAATCCGTTAGAACCCATCTTTAGATTACAGTTTCGGCATTAAGGCAGGACTGTCATTCGATATTGTAGAGATAATTCCCTTTTCATCCAATAATCATTACTCCAATTACGACTCACCATCACCACCAAATATTATTGATCTGCAGTATTATTTCTGGATGTGCAGGGTTCTAATTGCGGCCATCGCTCCAAGTAAGGCCTTATTTGGAGGAACTTTACTCTTGTCTGTTCTCCCCAAAGTGTAATGTTATATACGACAGAAGCAGGACATTCCTTCTGGGTGGTATTCCCTCCCGTTCTCTTGGTATATAGTATCGTAATATATACATCCTACCTCTCTCATCCAGTTCGCCCGTGCGCATCTGTCTGCGGCTCGAGAGACGATACTTTAATATAGTCCCAAAGTTCTCGAATACTGGATATCGATCAACATGACACCCTACATCACCTAAAGCACCGGGCCATTATTTCCCACCTCCTTCCATCAAAGGGATGCAAGTGAGCGGGTATAGGCTTAAATTCTGATTGGTCCCAACCATAGGTCCCAATTAAGTCTTTTTGGTTTAGCACTTGGACTCCGGGTTTTGGAAATGCTCCCCCTTGTGGCCAAACTGGTCTGTTGGGTCCTACTTGTACTTGGCTATTTTACCAGGTCCCCGGAATATCTCTACCCATTTTGAACCATTCCCAATAAAGGGATTTGGAACCGCCTGGTTCCCCATTGGGTTTTATCATCCTTTATACTTCTTTGCCTTTCGGTCAAGAATTCTTGCTCTTCCCGGAATATTTTGCGTCATTGGCTTTTGAACATACTTCTACATTATATCCCACGCCTCCCAAGCATAGGCCGCTGCGGTCATGAAACGTGGTCTGGGGTAAGGAAATAGTAACAGCTATCAATATTCTTTTTCCTTGTCCAACATCTCCCGAAAAATCGGGCGTAAGCTTTGCTTTCGGAAATATTCTACGGATTTCTTTGCTGATCCGGAGAAATCTACATCCACACAAAGCCACTACTTTTTCCCTACCTTCAATACCGAGCATGCGAATCATCACTGGCACCTTTTCCTCCTGCGCCAATGGCTGCCTATATTTAACGATACTGGGCGCCGTATACCCAACACTCCAAAGTACATGCCTTAGGCACGAAAAAAGATAGAGGATCGGCCATGGCTCCTTTTTTTGATAAACGATCTGCGTGAATCGACAGATTTCTCAGCATTTTTTTTTTCTTCATAATTATTCGATTATTACACTTTTTTACCTTCTCAATTCTAACTTTTGAAAAAACTCATTTCTAAACCGGTGCACACCTATAACTGTATTATTATACGCTTAACTATAACCGCCTTAGGGGACTTTAGAGCAATGCTATAACAAATTTTTACAAACCCTATCACCTGAGATTTTCTCAACTACTACTATAATATTATACCCTAAAAAAAACAATGGCCCTACCCAACTTATGATATAGGTTTAAAAATGATAAGTAAGATTGCTGTAGAATGTGTATGGGTCTATTCTAGCCAGAGTACCTTAAATAAAACCCAGCGGCAAGTATTTGTCATTGTACTTCATGATTCTACTAAAATCGCAGGGTTCCGATTTGTCAAAAATTCCCGTCCAACTCTTGTGAACATTTCAAATGGCCCCCTCTTTGGATACATTTCAAAAAGCGAGAAAAATAACGCAATAGGGAGGAGGCGGACCCCCCCCCCTTTTTGTGTCCTATATAAAAAAAGGGGGCCCGCTTCCCCAACAGCACCCTATTACATGATCGTCTCTACCTCGCCTTTTGGAATTACCGGAAGTCGTCTCGGCGTGTGCGGTCCTGGCGGTAATGGCGCGCGGATTTCCCGCAGCTCGCAGTTTCCTAGCTGTTCCTGAAGCCCGTGGCTCATTGTCATAGCCATTCTAGCGATCCCGACTCCATGCTGCGTTCACATATGGTGGCGACGGTTCGGGTTGCCGCCGCGTGATTCCTGTTGCCGGTTGCGGTGCTGATAGGGACGATCACGACGTCATCGCGGTCGGCCGCCCGGACCAATCGAGGCGCGGCCCGCGTCTCCAAACGCGATATTTCTAGCGGGCACATTATATTCGCCCCGGTATCGTCTGCCGACCGGTTCGTGCCCTCGAAAGGTTGGTCACGTACCGTCTTTGCCGATGAGGCAACTTGCGGCGCCGGAAAACTTGGCCTCGCGATCATCGAAAAACGGCCTGCTCGCTTTGATCTTCAGCGACTGCGTGACGAAATAATCTGTATTGGTTGCCGTTGAGCGGACTGGTCGACCAGTTATTCCTGTCCCGAGCACGGACTGTAGCGGATCCGGGGTTCTTGCTGCAACAGCCGTGACGAAGGGTCCTGCCTGATCAGCGCGGATATCCGTTTCTGTGAAAGTTGGGTCGGAGATGCGCCGCCTCGACCGCGGCCCAATCCGCGACGATCCCGGATAGATTGTCAGGTTGCTCAGCAAGACCAAAAGTGCGGGCGGATCTGGCTGGGGTCGGGGACGCTGGCCGTGGCGCGGGCGCGCGCGCGCCTGGCGCTGGAGTGGGCGCATGCGATGGCGCGGATGACGCGCGCGAAGGGCGGAGCCCCGCACTCCATTGCCCCACTGCCCCCCAGCCCCCCCCATCCCCCCGCGTCACGCCGAAAACTGCCCGCAGCCGGCCCTCAACCTCCGCTTCGGCCCCCGATCCGGGCGCCTTTCCCCTCGGACTGGCCCGGCCCTCTCGCAGGGGCGACACGCCACCCGATTTTTTTTGACCTCTCGTTCGCGCTCGACCCTGGTCCGTTCGCGAAAATGATCTGCCGTGTTTGCGATATAGGCAGCGACTCGGCTTTGTGCGTCACCAGGATGGAACCGTGATGCCGTTTCCTGTGACAGGCTCTGTGTTCAGTGTAGTCCTCAGTGATTCGTGTCGAGCGTGGCGCTGTTGGTAGGTGCCGAGGTGGCGCCGCGTGTGTCGCGGGGTTCGGCCGGCGGCGCAGGCAGAGGATGGAGCGGGCGCGGCGGGCGCGCGGAGGGCCGCGGGGGCAGAAGGGATGGCCCGGGCGGCGTGCTGGCTGGCGCGGCCGCGCGCGCAGCGAAGTGGTGCAGATGCGGGGCGAGGTGGATCGCATTGCCGGCGGTGCGCGCGCGGAGACCGGACGCAGTGGTGCGCAAGAGGGCGCATTCGGCGCGCGGGGCGGCGGGCGCGGCGGGCGGGCGTGGTGCGGCGGCGATGCGAGTCGGGGAAGGTGGGGGTGTCCGGGGGGAGTAGGGAGCGGAGGAGGCGCGCGGGGTGTGGAGCGCGAGATGTGGCGCGGGGGAGGGCGGCGCAGGGTGGGCGGGCGCGGGGCGTCAGCAGGGGTTGGAGAGAGCGTGCGTGAAGACCGCGAAGCGCGGATGGTCGGTGGTTGGCCTCAGGTCGGCCAGCTCGTTCCCGGCCAGGTTCGACAGCCGGCCGTTCCCTTGATGGTTCAGGCTCGCCGCTAGTCGGCACATTTCAGTGCGCCGCATCATGTTCATTCCACCCGGCGCCCCTCCGCCACCTTCCCGACTCCCCGGGACCCCGCCCCCCCCCCCCCCCCCCCCCCCGCGCCCCTCCCCACCTGCATCCGCCCGGTCCACTCCTCCTCGCCTCTCGCCGCTGGCACAGTCCCGACGACCCTTGACCGCCCCCCCGCGGCACGCCCCCCCCCCCCGCCCCCCCCCCCCGCCCCCCCCGGCGGCCAACGACCCCTTTCCTTTGCCCCCCCCCCGCCCCTCGAATAGACCCATCCGGGTAGACCTGGTCAGGTACACCGGCAGGTCTATAGATGGGTTAAATTTGCCGCGCTCAGGGCATGACCTAATTCGTTCCGTTCGCGGCGGAAGTGTACAGCCGACGGTACACAAACACGTTCCGCCATTCAGTTAGGCGACGCGCAGGATTTCGACGATATCATAGATACATACAGTCAGTATTCCAACGATACCGAGACCGCTCCCTCTCCAACCTGTGCCCCGCCCTCCCCCGCCACAACCCGCCCGCTCCGCGCCCCTAATAGCTCGACCCGGGCGTCCCTGTTGGGATGCGCGTTCATTATCGTCTTTTGCACACCGGCTTTGAGTTCGTGTACACCTAGGACATGAAAGAAAATATGTCAGACGATAAAGGCACTCTGTGTCGCCCGATGGCGCGCGGGAGCTGGGTTGGTGCGGGCGGGCGATGGCGGACCGTTATCGAACGTCGCGCCGCTCCCCCATTGCTTCTCCGCGGGACCTTCTCCATTTCAGCGGCCATTTAGTCTGATCTCTCCCTCCTTGCGAGGGGGCCGCGTCGATATTTCGAGCCCGACGAGCAGGATTCACCCTGGGGATTGCCCCCCGCACCAGCTGGTTCGTTTAGCATTTGCGCCGTTCCTTGCGTGTTCTCGCCCGTTTTCGGCCCGGACACCCGTAAATGCCCTCACTACGGCGCGACGGAACCGACGGCAATCGGCAGATCCGCAGTACGCCCTTCGGCGCCTTTCTCGGCGCGTTATTTCGACATTGGCCGTCATGCCCGCAGCAGGCGGCAAACATGACCGGATTACTTCACAGCCGCGATCACGGACACCCAGAATTATAAGGTTAACGACATTGACTAGGTGTTTTTCGGATGCCAGTCGCACACTCCTGTTCCACTGGTGCCGTGCGAGGTCTCGTTTCGGATAGCGTCCACCTTGAACGTGGACGGGTTCGGCCGGCATCATCCTCGCCAATGCTCGCGATTTGCGACCGCACAGCGGCGGTGCTCCGGACCTGTCTTTCGAGAATATTTGACGCGATCTGGAACAGGATCTCGAGCGCGGGGACCCGAGGGACGGCGTGCACCCGTCGTTGGCCAAACATCCGCCGACCGTTCAGAATTCACGACGCCGTTCGATGGGAGAGCGTAATTGATGTGGGCGATCAGATTCAAGCCTGCGCCGTTTGCAGCGAGGGCCTGCAGCGCTGGTTGGAGGGTCGGCGCTGCGACTAGCGAAAAACTGGTGCTGACGAAACGAAAAACCACATGTCACAGAGATCGCAACAATGAGACCACCAGGCAAGGGCCGCTCTCTCTGCTATCTTTCTCAGCGATAAGACTTGCGAGATAGAGACGTCCTGTTCCTACAAGGGCTTCACCGCGGTTGAAGTCCTTCTCGGTCTGGGGCGAATATTCGCTCGGCCCGACTGCATATTGCCCGCTGCGCACATCTAGGTTTCTTGCTTTTCTTTTGGTGTTTTTTTATTTTCTGTGTCTGAAGTGTGGTGGGCGCTGCGGCAGGAGGGGGCGCACGGCGCGGCCGTGCGTCGGAGAGTGGTTGTGGCGGGTGTGTGCGGCGGACGGGGTTGGGATGTTCGCGCCCTGTCTGGTGTCAGGCATTTCGGGGAATGTGTGAGTGCGGGCATTGGGCAGCGGGCGCGGATTGCGTGCCCGGGGAGGAGGAGGGCGCGTGGTCGGGGAGGCCGCGACGCCCGGTGACGTCGGTCGGAGCGGCGCGACGCGCGCGGGGCGGGCGAGGGCCGCTCGCCTGGGTGGGGCCGGGGACTACATCACCCGCGCCTCCCGCGTCCCCCGCCCCGCGTCCTCCAGGCGTGAAATTACCTCCGTGCCTCGCTATGCGCCGTACTCGTCACGGCATTAGACAATCGCAGCGCCCCCAAGAGCCCACCAAGGGGCCGTCGCAGTGAGTTGGTCGGTGTCCATTTTTGCGGGATCAAGGGTACAGCACTTCGCCGTGCTTGCGTTTTTTAGAAGAATTCGAAAAGCCCATCACCCGCCCAGGGGCGACGCACATCGGCGGCGGGACGAATACGAAATCAGCTGTGGATGTTGGCATTGGCGTCGCCTTGCCTCAGATTTAAAACGTCTCGGGGCCTGGCCTATATTCCGTCGTTGCCATCTGAAATTACCTGGCCCACCGGTACACTGGAAAAAATGCGTCTGAATAAGGCCTGCAGGGCCATATTTCTTGGCAGTCGTTCGAGCGCGGATGATGGTCGTCATTCCGCCTGCGCCAGCGTCGGCGGCAGGAAGTCCACGGAGCGCAGTGTTTCTTTTCCAGAAGGTCGTACGATCGAGATTGAAAGGCCGGATCTCCGACCGAAATCGCCCGCCGCCCAGCTGCGCCCGGAGACCGAATCAGTCGCCGACTCGCCCCCCGTGTTTGCCGCCCAGGGTTTCAGGGGTTTTGAAGCTGCCGGTCGATGGGGGTTCCTTGGTGTCAGACGTCGGGGCTCCGGGGGAGCGAGAGTTGAACGTGCCGCGTTGTTTCTCGGCTAATACCGTCTGGGGACACCCGCCGCGTTATCCGTGTCCGCAGCCTGCGCAGCAGAGCGACGCCAGCAAAGGCGGATGGGAGGGCCGAGGGGCCGAAGCAGTTGATCGATTTCACTGTATCATGCACCTTTGATTTCTTGCAGCGGCCATCACGGTCCGCAAAGCATATTTCTGATATGCACAATCAAAAACACGCTCCACAGAATAATGGCGGACGAAGGTAAATTACCACAATGCCCCCCGGACAGCCGGGCCTTGGAGTCGGGCTGCTACTGCTCTGGTCGGAGTCTTTGAAATCATTGTGTTACTTCCGTAAGGCGCCTGTCGTACTCAATGCTGTTCCGGATCCAGTCAGAACCCTGCTCTCGCGTTCCGTTTTCCCCTAGTTCGGGTCTCGATTGTATCTTTCGGCTATGTATTCCTGCTCTGGTCCCCAGCCTCCCCTCTCCCAGGCTTCCCTGCCCCTTCCTTCTCCGTCGCCCGGTCCCGCCCCACACCCAGCGTCCTCTCTACCGTTACCTGGCCAAGCCCTGGGGGCGTCGGTTGATCGCGCGAACAGGGCTCGCCATACAGACAGACATAGATATCGACATTAGTCGACCTTTCGACTGACACGAACCAAGGAAGAGAAGGCAAAAATAAGAAAACCAAATGAACCGAGAAAGATTCAAGACCGCGCACCCCCCCGCCGCGTGCCCACGCCACCAGGACTTCAGTAGGGGATCCAATATTGGGAATTCGTCGGCTGGCAGCCGGAACACACCCGGTCCGCCGCATGGCATAAAGGCGGCTTGATAATGATATCCCTTGTCGGCGCCTCGCCCGGCGCCCCCACCCAATGCCCCACCGGTATTGATATCCGTTGTTATTTCCTATTTCTCACGCTGACCACCCTCTCGGGAGTGTGCGTTCCCGTCGCCTCGCGCACCACCGTGCATCCTCAGCCCCCGATGTAGAGGCCAGGGGGGTATCTTTTTCCGGGGCTTGGACCTGGGCGCCTTCACGTGAATCGGCTTGAATTCCAACCCAGCGTTTTTCGCCGGAAATCAGCCTCAGGCATGGTGGTTCTTATGTTCTTTGTTGTTTATATCTTCTATTGTCAAAGGACGGAATATAACTTGCTCTCAACAGACAATCATAGTAATGACAGCTCGAAATCAAAAGGATCCAATAGGCACACAAGGGCGCGCTCGGTATTCACAACCTCGACGAACACGCCGGGCGTTCCTATGAACCCAGCATGAGACATCTCGCTCGGCGCCCCACCCCCGGCCGCATCGGCACACCGGCCCGCTCCACCCCGGTCCTCCTCGTCATAGTGACATCGTCTCGCCTCCCCCCGGCCGCCATCCCCAGCCCCCCTCCCCCCCCTTAAAAACGAAAACAGTTTCGGCGAAACAGCACGCACTGAGGATACCCTATCAAGACCAGACAGGCAAAAACTGTGGTGTGATCGCGCGTGCGCGAGGATCGTTGGACCGCGTGCTGGCTGCGGCAGCGCGGATTGGCGGCATCGGGGATTGGCCGGGCCAAGGTGCGGCGGCCCGCGCGCGCGGTTGTCATGGGAGTGCTCTGCCTCTCGCGCGCGCGACGGCGGGGGTGGGTGTGGCGCGGCGTGTGACAGACTGGCGCCGGCCCACTCGCTCGCGCTCCCGCCTATTCAACATATATCAGGTGGTATTCCTATGGGTTTTCGGCTCCCCTGGTTTTTCGCCTGGATTCTCCATAATGTTAGGATGGGGGCGTCTACGGCGCAGATACTGTTTTTAAGACGGAGGGGGCCCCGGGCCTGGCCGTCTTCTTGTCGGCGCGCTCGTGCTGGGGGCGCTCGATTGGTGGTTCCCGGCTCGGCTAGTGGACATAGGGCGGGATACTCCACTGATTCACCCCGCCCGCACCCGGACGGGGGCTGTCGTCAATGGCTGGCCCGAGCCGGGGCGCTTTTTCAATTCCGATTGCCAGGGCGCGGTTTACGCGCGTCTCCCGCAATACAGGTACACGATGCTGGTTGCGCGCGGCGGTCAATTAAAGGTTCTCGAATATGCTAGTGCAGGGCTCCAACGGGGTTGCTTTCGAACGATCAGTGCGCGGCGCCACAGTTGTTGGTGTTTTTGTGAAGGGAAGAAGGAAGGCGGTGGCTTGCCAGCTCGGTAATTGCTAACTAGCGCCACCATAACCCAAGCGCGCTTATATTATTTCAGTATTGGTAAGCAGGTGCGTAGACTTTAGGGAAGTTGGGGTTATTACAAGAATTTGGTGAACTCTAAGAATAGCCATCGTCTTCTAAAAACTTCAGATATAACAGGTTGTCTTATTCAGAACCTCACAGGGCGGTCTTTCCTCCATTATTCCCACATAATACTTTAATTAGGCCTCTCTTAATCGCAGAAGCTTCGAGTCTTGCGCAGCTCACTAAATTACGACTCTTCTCTCTTCTTTCGGAAAACTAAACTTTATATATAATAATGGGCCTCTCCCTGTTCATACTTTTATCTGCGGCTGAAATGGTCAGAATTGTCCGGTTATAGTCCTTTCTCTCCTTTCCCTACTGCTGACACCAATTTGTGTTTTCCCATAAGCTTCCTTCTATTCCTTGCCATCTGTGTTCTAAATCCACAACCCCACATCTCAACCCAACCTTTTTTATGCCTGATATACAGTATAGGTACAATCAGGCCATTCCCAAAGGCCTTATCATCTTTTCTTGCATTATAACCAGACAGTATGGATTCTCTGGGGTCAGCCACATGCTTTAGGATCATTTGTTTTATATCTGCATTCAACTGGGCGAAACAATCCAGCCAATTGTTTTTCATATTTTCCCGAGGTTGACGTCAGTACTCCTCTGTTAGTAGGGGGCTATTTTCATAGGTTCATCATTTAAACTTAGAATTTAGTTAAAAACTTAGGGCTTTAGTAATAATTCGCAAATTTTAATTAAACTTCTATTTATGGTACTTAATAACCTTCCTTCTTTTTGGTAAACCTTTACATAGTCAACATAAAAACATCAGGGAAATCGTTTTATAAAATCTC
>Ga0163217_1068360_pt1 | contig 10598 bp, 15 predicted proteins | sample SynspAceP_FD_185933 | JGI IMG/M metagenome (GOLD analysis project Ga0163217, IMG submission 185933) | Saline lake microbial communities from Ace Lake in Antarctica - Synechococcus sp. Ace-P (PacBio error correction) | ecosystem: Environmental > Aquatic > Non-marine Saline and Alkaline > Saline ... | reverse complement strand
AATTGTTGTTGTTGAGAGAGAATTTCATCGCATTAAGACCTTGAGAGCCTCTCCATCGCAAGTGGCCTTGCCTCAAAGGCCGATGCCCCCGTTGGCCCATAGCCGAACCAACCCATGGCCGAACCCATCGTCGCGGCCCATAGCAATGAGCGCAAACAACCAACCCATTTAGCCAGTCTCAGGGAGAATCCTGTTCCTGAAACCTGCGCAACGCTTCTTGGCCTGAACGCAACGTCAAGCCAGCGACGCAACATTGCCAGCAGACCGATCAGATACTGCCTGAACTTCATCGGCCAATCACGAAGGCAAATGACCAACGGCGATTCACCGTTCGGTGCATTTACCAGCTCTAAGCTGCAATCAAAAAACTTATATCAAGTCCTGGGATTTGACAGGATCCGACACTGAAGACTGGGTTCAAGGCTCAACAGTAGATTCAATCATCCATAACGTTCATCTCATTGGAACGCCGTTCCTCCAAAACCGGCCTTGGCGCCTTGGACGCCTTTGATCACATTGGTGGTGTTGGTTGGCTCCATGGTCTTGTTTTCATCAGCGGATTGGCTGGCCCCCCAGGGAAGCACCGGTCTGCTGGTCGTCGGCTTTGCTGATGGCCACGGGCGTGCTCCAGCCTGGAGAAGCTCTGGAGGGTTTCGGCAGTCCGGCCCTGCTCCGGGTGCTGGGGTCTGTTCGCGATCTCTGCCGGCCTGTTTCGACTTCCGGTGGCCTCGATCAAGCTCCGAGGGCTGCATCGGCTCCGATGCGGTCCGCAGCCCCAGCGCATGATTCTGCTGCCTCACCACTCTTGGTGACGGCCGGTTCACCTTCGTGCCCAACACACCGATCGTGGCCTCCCTGCTTGCCGGCTGATCAGGCTGGTTGCATTCGCCGCGGCATCCTCCCTCGAAGTGCTGCTGCCGCCTCTCGTTTGCCACGGTTCTGGGGGAACACTCACCCTGATCGGGCAGCTCAGTGAACCGCTGCGCCAGCGAAGTGAGCCAGCAAACTCGGCCTACCCGGCAGCTTCGATCTGTTCACATTCACGGCGCATCGCATTTGGCGTCTGGCTGGCGGGCAGGCCTCACCATGGTGCTGCTCTCCGACCGCTTCCTGGCCGGATCGCGGCCGCCAATTAAACAAACGACCTGGTGAGCAGCTTCAGGCGGCTATCTCACCGAAGTACTGATCCCCCCCGGGCTCGGAGCTGGTGGGCAAGTCGTTGCATCGCCACCGCCTTGCAGCGGTCGCCCTTCGACCGGTCGGACGTGCTCGAACTCCATCGCCAGGAGGAGCGTCACACCCCACCGCTGGCCGACGCAGCTTGATGGAAGGCGATTCGCCTGGTGCTGCTTGCCCCGCGCCGGACCTGCTTCGGCTGCAACAAGGAGCGCCACCCATCGTTTCTGGGCTCCCGTTCCTGAAGCCGCAGGACGACGTCTTTGGCTCCCAGGAGCTGAGCCATTCTGAGATGGTGGAGCGTCTTGCTACCCGCCAGGGTTCGACCCGGCGGGCCAGAGCCTGCGAGAACTGCGCTTAGCCCAGCGCACAACGCCACCGTTCTGGCACTGCGTCGCCCGGCAATGTTGGTTCTGCCGCGAGCGGCTTGGAAGGCCCACCCTGAGGGAAGGCGGACGTTGCTGCTACTGCAAGGCCCCCCAAAGGACGCCATCCGAGGCCTGCAGGGCACCAATGACCTGATCGTTCTCGAAGCAGATCGAGACGATCTGCCCACCGTGAGCCGCAAAGGGTTGGCGATCCTTTCCATCGCGGGCTGGGTGATCCTCCTGCCCAGCTTCAAGGTTGCTTGCCTCTGGTGGCGTCGGTGCTGCTGGCACGTGGGCGATTGGTTGGCCACCCGGCTGCCTGCGCACCGGTGAAATGCTGCGAATCCATCCGGCTTGATGTGATTTCTGCTGCTGGGATCCCTGAGCAGCTTTTCAGCGTCGCCCTCGAGAAGAACCGGACTGGCGAAAGCCGTGGCCAATACGCTGCTTGATGAGCCTGCGCAAACTTGCCGGCCTACGGGCCCTTGGCTGCCATTTTCCTTGTTCACCACCCTGCGAACGGATGGTGATGAAGCAATGCCGCCCACCATTGCGATGGTTTGATCCCGATTAGCGCCCAAGGTTGGCCATCGGCTTCGGGATGCCACCGATGGCTTTCATTCTTCGCCGTGCTGTTCGGTGCCAGCCGAGCTTTCTCAGCCCCGTGGGCTACCAGGACCACTTTGATGGTTTTCGGTTCCAGGTCGCTATCGCTTCCCTTGATGTGGCCCGGCTTACGGATTCCCGCTGACCCTGTTTGATGACCGTTCCTGTGCCCTGGGCTGATCTTGCCGGCAGTTCAACCTTTGAGACAGGCTTGTAGCAGCCCTGCTTTCAACGCCGAACCACGCCACCAAGAATGGGCTGTAGCGGTTGGCCAGCATAGGGAAGCTGATTCTTCTTTGTTCCATGGGGCCCTTCAGGCTCGGTGACACCGTTCCCGATTTCACCAGGATTTCGCAACAGGGCCGATCAACCTCTACGACTACGCCGGAGAGAGCTGGGCGTTGACTGTTTTCGCCACCCGCCGGCTACACCCGCGTCTGCCCCACCACCGCAGCTGGCGAAGTCTCGCGCTGCGCCCGGAGTGGGAAGAAGCGCAACGTCAAAACCATCGCCCTGAGCGTTGATTTCCGCCGAAAGCCACAAAGGGCTGGATCGGCCGACATCAACGAAACCCAGAGCACCAGCGTCGATTACCCGATCCTGGCCGATGCCGATAAAATCGGTGAGCGAGCTGACGCGGATGATCCATCCCAAGCCCTCAACAATCTGGACCGTTGCGTCGGTGTTTCATTCATCCGATCCGAACAAGGAAAACTGCGGCTGCAGATCAACCTATCCCGCCAGCCACCGGCCGTAACTTTGATGAGATTCTGCGGTGATCGATCCCTCCAGCTCACCGACCACCACCAGGTGGCCCACGCCGGTGAACTGGAGACGGCGAAGACTGCGTTGTGTGCCTTCGATTTCCACGACGATGCCGGCGTGAAATTCCCTAAGGGAGTCACGGGATCAAGCCCTACCTGCGCACCACCCCCAGCCCAATCGCCTGAGCCTCCCTTCGGCCAGGTTTCGGTTGGCTTGGACGCCTCACCATGCCGCCGGGATCGGAGCAGGTTCAGAATTGACGCCTGCCTCTCCGACGCTCGCATGACCAACTGGTGGCAATGGCAGGGATTCCTCAAGCCAACCGAACAGCTTTTGCGGTGATCGGAGCCGGCCGTTTTTTGGCCGGGCCGTCAGTAAGGAACTGGTTCGCTGTTGGGGCCGCATGTGCTTGGTTTGTCGACAGGGAGCCAGCGCCGCCATCGATTGAACTCCGCCAGGTGAACCCGGCCATCGAAGGCCGGTGTTTGCTCGACTGCACGAAGAGGAGGGCCCTTGCGGGGCCGCCGGAGTGCTTGAACTTCGACACCGTGGTTGATCGGCATCAGTGAAACCGATCGAAGCCAGCATCACCGCCACTTTTGATCGTCAAGGACAGGCGACGGGCAGCGGGTGAGACAGGTGATTTCGCCCGGGCCACCACCGACCTTCACGAAAAAATGCTGCCGCCGCGTCGGCGGCCGACAAGGTCTGTTTTCCCTCGCGGGATGCAGGGCGAGGGAGCTGGGTCGCCAGCTGATGCGGCCCCAACCTGCTGGATCGCCTTCCGCCTTGACGATCGCAACAGCAACGAAGAGATCAAGGTTCCCAGTTCGTTCATCGGCCAATCCCTGCGCGATCTGAACCTGCGCAAGAACTACGAAGTGAAACCTCCTGGCAGCCGGGCTTGTGAACAACTGTCGGTGAAGTCCACCGCGTCCATGTGCTCAGCGAGGTGACCTGCTGGTGGTGATGGGAACCAATCAATGCTCTTTGAAGGGTTGCCCCAGACGTGAAAGCCAACCCACGGTTCTGGGCTTGATGGCGCACCAGCGCCAAACGATGGTGTTGACGCCGTTTCTGGTTGTCGTTTTCGCCGCCCCAGAGCCCGCCCCCCGATGGCGCCTGCCAAGAGCCAGTTTCCTTCCTTATTCCAGAAGCCCGCTTTCAGCAGCAACTGATCTCATCGGCCAGGAGCCAGGCAGCACCGGCGCGGCCCGGTGCTTGAACTGGCTGAAGCCGTGACCGAAGTCCAGGCTGACTGCGCCCGCCTTTGCGACCAGGACGGCCTCCGCCAGCCTGGTGGGCTTCACGGTCAAGACCTCTGGCATCCGCCCACCTGATGCGCTTGCGGCGGGGCGTGTAGCTGGCAGCCTGCTCCCAGGCTCCTTGCTGGCTGAAATTGCTGCAGGCGCCCGCGTGCGTCTTTGATCGCGCCAGCCACGACCTCGCCCTCGGTGGCCATTGGGCACCGGCTCGTGCCGGCCGCCATGCCGCCCTTACTTGCCAGCGAATCGGCGGGCTGGGGTGCCCTGCTCAACCTCGGCGGGCATCGCCAACCTGACCCTGCTGCCTCCAGCGACGGGACCGGAGCGTTTCAGTGAGTGCTCGGCTGGGACTGCGGCCCCGGCCAATACCTTGATCGACCTGGCGGGAATCGTTTCAGCCAGGGCAAGCAACGCTTTGATGCCGATGGCCGCTGGCCGCCCAGGGCCGCGTCCATGAAGACGTTTGTTCGGGCGGGCTTGCCGAGTCCTATTTCCCAGACTCCGCCACCAAAATCAAACCGGCGAGAAGTGTTCGGCGAAGACGACCTGGAACCAGCGGCTGGCCACTTCTCGCCGGCGCCTGCGGCACCTTGGACAATCACCAGGCCCAGTCCGACCGGCCCTGGCCACGCTGACCCGCTTTCAAGCGCCGCAGTGGTGCCGCTGACCCTGGCGCGCAGCCCAGGCCCGGGCCGCTTCGAATTGTTTCGTGGCCGGGGTGTGGGGCCAGAAATGGCACCTTTGATCAACCAAGTTTCGGCCCACCGTTGCCGGGGCCTCTGCGGTGGGCAACTGGCCGATCTGGGCATCGGCGAAACAGACCGGGAAGCTCTTGCTTTTCGCCCTGCTGGCCTGGTGGCATCAGCAGGACACCACGGATCCCGCCTTCCGTGACCGGAGCGGAGCAGGCAAGCAGTTCTCGGGGTCTGCGCTCCACCCGGGAGCCGCCTCAACGGCTGGGGCGGTTTACAGACGCCACCACCGTTTCTGAAACGCCGCAATCGTCTCGGGCGTTGAAGCTTCCTGTGCTCGAGCACCGTGCGGAAGCGCTCGGCGGGCCATGCTGAATCAAACCGCCTTTTCCTTGGCCAGAGCCCCAACGCCAGCCTGGTCTGGGCGGGCCTGATCGAAGGCGATCGAGACCCTGCTGCGATCCAGCACTTTGGCCATGTTTGCTGACCGTTGCGGATTCACTGTCTGCGGCCGCATTGGAGGCGCTCAACATAAATCTTCCGGAAGCACCACCTGGACCCGAGGGACTTGGGGCCTGGCCGCTCGTAGAGGTCTGGACGGGTGGCCAAGGGCCTCAGGGATCAGACGAAGTACCACTGAGTGTACAGAGATCCCCAGGGATACTATCCAGCACTATGCTTGAGCCATCTGCCTACCTGCCATAGGCATCCTTGATGAGTCCCGCCATGAGGCAAGGCCTCCACTCCAGTCCGCACGCCAGGCCCTCGGGCAACCCAGAGCGAGGCCGGGCTTTCCCCAAAGCATGGGTACCGCAGCAGTGAAACAAGGCCGCTGCCTCCGCCGTCGTCAGGCCAGCCCCGCTAGGGCGGCCGCAGCAGAATCTTGGACCACAAGCAATCCAGCGGCCACCAAGCCGGCACGGGGCAGGGTCAGCGGCTGTTTCAGATCAGCGGTCGTGGCGCCACCAGCAAGGCCAAACCAAACTCCACGGCCAAGGCCAGCGGCCAAGAGGGGCTCGGGCCAGCGCAGCGGCCGAACAAGGAGGGTCGCCGGACAGGGGCGATGTGGCAGGTTTCAGCGGGTGATCAGCACCTACCTTGCTCACCCATCTCCACCACAATCCTGGCACGGGCCGAATACGCCGCCAACCAGGAAGGGAACCAGCCCCTGGCGCTAAATTTACGCTCCAACTGCGCAAGGTGCTTTTGCTGATGCACCGCAGCATGAAGTGGGAAGACACCTTCCGCCGTTGCCCATCTTCGAGGTCGAACCACCCGCGCCGCCTGAGTAGCCAGGAACATCAGGCCGTGGATCAGGCCGTGGCATTTGCCCAAAATTCCAACAACCGGCTCGGAACTGGTGAAAACAGGGCACCCACCATAGGGTCTGGGCCAGCGTTCAGCGTGGCCGCCCCCAGAGCCATTCCATGACCGAAACCAATGCCGGGCTCGCCTCTACGAACGGAATCAGAGCCGTATGAGGGAGCTCACGGAAAACCCTGTTCAGGCAGGGCCTTCAAGATCCCAAGGGGAAACCATCAACCACGATGCCTCGCCCTTGGCCAAGACTGGGATTTGCCCCGTTTCAGATGAAGCTGCTGTCAAAGGAGGCATCTCGCCTCCCTCGATGACGAACCACCAAGCAATGGCTTGATCAAGGCCAAGAGGCGCGGCTTCTAGGGCCTCGCCCGTCGGGGCTTGGCTGAGGAAGGTCCAGAAGAAGACCAGAGGCTGGAGATGGAGCCGGAGGCTGCGCGAGTCAGGCGAGGCTGCGGGCCGTGGAGCCCGATGCTTCCCTGGGTCCCAACTAAAACAGCCAGTAACTGACCAGCGCCCAACCCTGCGGCCACCACCCAAGGCAGCCAATTGCTACCAGGGACGTTTGACCAGCATGGGCAGCCGCGCCGAATGAATTCCAGTCGAGTGAACGGGAGTTGATCGGCCCAAGCGGCTTGACGAAGGATCAGCGGGCAGGGAAATGAGGAAGCAAGATCCCCAGATAGTCCCCTTTCCTTGTGCTTTCGTCTGGAACCGTTATCAAAGCTTTATCCCCAACTGCGAGGTGCTGCGGGATGTCCACCTGGAGGTGAAGCCGGGCGACCGGCCCATCGGCTTGGTGGGTGTGCAATGGAGCGGGAAATCCACCCAGCTTGCGCTTGATCGCCGGGGTTGGAGGAGCCCAGCAGCGGGCCAGGTGGTGCGCAGGGCCGATCCGCGCATCGCCTACCTGAAGCAGGAGTTCGACGTGGATCTGACGGCGAAACGGTGCGCGAAGAAACTGTTCCAGGCCTTCGGCCGAAGCGGCCGGACGTGCTGATCCGCCCAGCACCAGGTGGAGCACGCCATGGCCAGTGAGCAGGGCTGCCAGCGATTTCCAGAGGCATCTCAACGAGGCTGATTGAGGAGCTCCGGCAAGCTGCACCCAGCCGCTTTGAGTCTTTGCATGGCTACGAACTCGAAGCCCGCATCGACAAATTGCTGCCCACGACGGCTTCACCCCCGGCGGGCTGACTGCCGGCGTGCGACTATTCAGGCGGCTGCAGATGCGCATCGGCCCTGCGGGGCAAGATCCTGTTGCAGGACCCTGAACCTGCCTGCTGCTTGATGGGCCACCAAACCACCTGGATGTGGAAAACCATTTCCAGTGGCTGGAAGGTTACTTGGTGGAGCGGGATGTGCCCCTGGTGGTCGTTCAGCCACGACCGCACCTTTCTCGATCGGGTCTGCAACCAAGATCGTGGCACCGAGCGCGGCATCGGCCCGCACCTATCTGGGCAACTACAGCCAGCACCTGGAGCAGTAAACAGCTGGAGCGGGAGGGCCAGCAGTCGGCCTTTGACCGGCAGGCAGAAGGAGCTGGCCAGCCAGCAGGCCTACATCACCGGATTCCGGGCCAGTGGCCACCCGCAGCACCCAGGCCAACGAGGCCGCGAGAAACGCTGGAAGAAAGTGACCGGATCGAGCCCCGGTGGAGAGCCTCTCCGGCCCCAAGTCCGCTTTCCGATGGCCCCCCGCTCCGGGCGCCAGGTAGCCCTGATCGAGACCTCAGCCACGCCTACGGCGAGGTCGATTTCCTGTTTCTCGGCGCCGGCCTGGAAGTGGAGCGGGGCGATTCGCATCGCTTTCGTGGGACCCAATGGGGCAGGCCAAATCCACCCTGCTTGCGCCTGATTCATTGGGGCTTGGAGCAGCCCGACGAGGGCAACCTCCCAACTGGGGGAGCACAACGTGGGTGGCCGGCTATTCGAAGCAGAAACCAGGCCGAGGGCCCTGTTATCTGGGCAAAACGGTGATCGACACCCTGTTCGAGGCCGTGCGGATTGGACCCCAGACCCAGGTGCGCTACCTGCTGGGCAGTTTCTGTTTCAGCAACGACGGCGTGTTCAAGGAGGTAGGGAAACTCAAGCGGTGGCGAGAAAAGCACGGCTCGCCCCTGGCCCCTGATGCTTCTTCTCTCCCTGCAATCTGCTGGCTGGTGCTCGATGAGCCCACCAACACCTCGACATCCCTGCCAAACAGATGCCTTCGAAGACGCCCTGGTGAGTTACGAAGGGGCGGCCCTGCTGGTTTCTCCCACGACCGTTTACTTCATCTCGCGGGTGGCCAACCGGATCGTCGAGATCCGCGACGGCGAGCTGGTGCTCTACCCGCGGCGATTTACGCTATTACCCAGGCAAGAAGGCCGAAGAGGCGGAAACTGGAGCCTGGCGGCCGCCCACCGCCTCGCTGCAGGAGCGCCAAAAAGAGCGCCAACCGCGAGAAGCAAGAAAAGCCCGCGCCGCCATGAAGCAAGTTCAAAGGGCTGAAGCGCTTGCACAAAATAACTTCATCAAGCGCGTGGAATAGAAAATATTCAATTCTCTGGTGGTTTCACCAATGGTGTTCATAGGCCTGACGGGAATCCACATAGGGCATCCCTCCCATGAACACCCCCATCGGTTCTTCCTCTGGCTCTGCCGATCTTCAATCCTAGCCCCTGCCGGCTCCTGCCGATCAGAGCGTGGGATTCCGTTTGAGACCTACTTCGAATGCTATCCACCAACCTGCTCCCTTTGATGACGGCCACCTGCATCACCGCCTGACGTGGAGGAGCTGGCGGACGAACAACTGAAACCCAGAGCCAAAAAGCGGTTCCGGACCACCGCCGAAGTGGCGGCATCCTGACAGGAATTTCCTTACCTGTGTGCCGGTTGCTACGAGAGCACTCGAAACACTTCGTAGCCATTAAGGTGGATTCAAAGCCCCACCGCGATGCCTGGAATGCTGCCGAACCGCTCGCCTTCAGCCTGGGGTCAAAAGTTTGAATTGGATGCGCATGGACACAGCCGCTCCATCGATTCCACAGGCGATGCCCAGTCCCTGCGTTGGTCTGGCGAAGCAGCTCCTGCAACGCCCTGGCAGTCCCAGCGGGCAGCCACGAGTGGATGATGCGCCAACACTGGGGACTCCGCCGTGGATTGGCCGCAGCCGTAGCAAAGAGGACAGTCCGAACAACCATCCCCCGCTGATGAGGGCCCAGCCCACTCAGCCGCAAATCCAGCCCTCCCTTCGGGCGCAACCGACTTCCTCTGAAGACGTTGAAGCCAGTTAAGGCCGCCGAATTCTTCCCTCAGCGGCCCTTCGTTGGACCTGGCAATCTCAAGTTGGACACTTGAATTTGCAGGCTGGACCCACCCCGCAGGATACCGATGGCCATCGGCTTACCGACCCATTTTTTTCCCACTGCCGAAATCATTTCAGCCGGCCCCGGTACCCGGGTTCCCGCTGCGGAGACGATCACGTCTCCTGGTGTCTCAGACCCGCTTGTGAGGCGGGGACTGCCGGGCAGGACGGGAACGAACCCAGCGCGCCCGCCCGCCCCCACCGCCCTGGTCAGGAAGGAGCCTGATCAAGGGCCAACGGCCGATTCATTCGGGTGGCTGACCGATTCGGGGGTCGCCAGCAGTTGGGTTGGCAATGCTGCGGGCACGGTTGATCGGGATTGCGAAGCCAAGCCCGCGCTCCCCGGGCCTGAGCGCACCAAGCGTGTTAATCCCCACCACCTCTCCATCGGCATTTGAGCAGGGGCCCACCGGGATTGCCTGGATTGATCGCCGCATCGGTCTGAATTCAGGATCAAGACGGCTTGTCGGTGATCCCCAGCTGGCTTGACATTGCGACTCATGTTGCTAATGATTCCCATCGTCACGGTGTTTGTTCGAGGCCAAAACGGGTGTTGCCGACAGGCAATCCGCCCAAAATCCCCGACTTGAAGGGCGTCGGAATTGCCCAGGGTGGGCCACCGGCCAGGGTCCAGGGCTTCCATCAGGGCGAAACCAAGGCCAAGGATCCGTCAACGAATCGGCCCACCACCTTTTTGCCCTCCACCCTGACGTCCATCTTTGAGGCCCACAAAAAACGCGGGTCGCTCTTTCTCAAAACGGACGTGGGCATTTTTGGTGAGAAACCAGACCCGTCGGGCCTTGAAAAGAATTCACACCGCTGCCCAGGGCCCCGCTCGGTGCGTTGGCTGGGGGGCGTTGTTGCGGCCTGAAGCGCTCCAAAAAATTGCCGAAACAGGGGGTTCTGCCATCAGCCGGGAGGGGAAAACTTGAGCGCCCGGTGCTTGGTGACCGTTCCCGTTCTGTGTCGAATCGGTTCCCCACCACCCGGCAGGGGCCCGCCGGGTGACGCCTCGGTAATACGACGATGGCGCGAAGAGCCCCAGAGCTGCATCTCTCTTCTTG